>Ga0210389_10001793_pt1 | contig 17258 bp, 10 predicted proteins | sample IncBWH28OmetaG_FD_160127 | JGI IMG/M metagenome (GOLD analysis project Ga0210389, IMG submission 160127) | Forest soil microbial communities from Barre Woods Harvard Forest LTER site, Petersham, Massachusetts, United States - Inc-BW-H-28-O ...
GCCAGCTGGTGCTGGTTTCGCCCAGTTTCTTTTGCACCAGCTGGCCAAGTTCGTTGTACACATATTGCGCCACATGTACCGTAGTGGCGCCGTTATAACTTTGGTCAACCGCGGTGATGCGGTGCGCCTGGTCGTAGGTGAGGGTGGTTTGTACGGTCGTGGTTACCGACGAAGTAGTTTTTTTGCTGGTAAGGCTAACCGTGGGCATGCCGGTAAAATCGGGTACGGTGGTTTTATAGTCGGTTACGGCGTTTGGGCCAAGGGTTGTATACAGCAGGTTGTTGGTCTGAGATTGTATGGCGTGCAGGTTATGATCGTAAAACGTTACGCTGATGAGCCAGGTGGTGGTTAAACCGCTGCCCACCGTGCTTTTTTGCACCATCGTAGGCATGCCTTTTACCTGGGCGGCTGTAGCGCCGGTTTCGCCGGTTAACCCGCTGGTATGGTAGCTGTAGGTTGTTCCAGTCGTTAGCGTGTAGTTATCAAAATATTCAAAGGCCAGGGCGGTGATACTTGTGCCTGCAGCGGTACCTGTAGGGAAAACGTTATCGGTATAATACCCGTTGTTATTTGCTGAAGTGCTCCGGCTTTCGTACCAAAGGGTGGCATAATTGCTGCTCAAACCGTTTACATAGGCTTGCATCAGCGTTGCCGTGGTGTCGTTGTTATCGGTATAAATGCCCTGGCTTACGGCCCGGCCTTTTACATCGTATTTAATATAATTCCACTGGTGGCCGGCAACCATATTGGCATCCCTAACCAGCACCGGGCGGTTCAGCGGGTCGTAAATAATATGGATTACTACTTTGCCCGGTGCCGTTTTTTGTGTAAGCCGGTCCTTAGTATCGTACGAATAGCTGAAAATCAGCGCAGCGATGCTGTTTTGTGTTAAATTGTAATTGCCGCTGCTTTTCATTATTGCCATGGCCTTGGGCGGTACGATATCGATCAGCATCCCCGAATTGTTGTAAATATAATACGTATCCAGGTTTTTGGGACTGAATATTTGTCTTTTTAGGATAGTACGCCCGGCCATATCGGTAAACACAAGTGCTTCCACGCCATCCTCGTCTGTTCCATCCGTTACCGAAAGCGTATTGGCCGCATAGTTGTTGCCGCCGGTATGCACGCCGCTATTGCTCCAAATCATTACCGTATCGGTGCTGGTATTATACCGGTAAGTTACCGTTTTATAGTATTGGCCGCTTAGAGGCTGAAAGCCTTTGCAGATGTTCAGTAGATTCAAAAAAGGCAGTGGGCGAGAGAGCTGCGCCAAAACCAAACGTATCGCCAATTAAGTTGTTGGTATATTTAATTCCGTAGTTGGTGTAATAAACTTATTCTTACAACTTAAAAACAGCAATTTATCGTTAATAAACCAAGTAAATTTCTTAAGCCTTTTTTATATATGTTTTCTTTTATACCTATTCCAAATGCAGAGGCCGCGGTAATTAATTTATAAAAGATTTAGGGTTAAACATTGATAACATTGATCACGAGGAGGTGATTAAAGAATTGGACAAACATCCCGATTACCTAAGCCTGATGGCGGTGAGCGATATCTTAACCGCCTTCGAAGTTGAAAACGCCGCTTTCCGCATGGATTTTGAGGAGTTGGATGATGTGCCGCTGCCGTTTACAGCAATAAATGAGATTGTATTTATTTAAAAGTAAAGAAACTTTACTTCTCAGTTTTTTATACCCTTAAGTTTCCCATCATTCACCAATTATGAAACCGAAATTTCAATTATTGCTGTTGTTCTGCAGTATAGCAGTTACCGTTAGTGCGCAGCAAACGCAGTCCCCTTTGTTTAATTTAGGGGATACCGTTCCGCCATTGCGGGTGCGGGAATGGATCAAAGGCACACCTGTTAACTCTTTTGAAAAAGGCAGGGTATATGTACTTGAGTTTTGGGCAACCAGGTGTAAACCATGTATGGCAGCAATGCCGCACCTTTCCGCCTTGGCCCGCGCATATAAGGACACCGTTGCCTTTGTGGCTATTGATGTTTATGAAAAGAAAATCATGACGACAAGGCAGGTAAAAACTTTTGTTGATGGTTATGGTGACAGGATGGATTTTAATGTAGCCGCCGAGGACACGAACTTTACGGTACATGACTGGCTTGAGGCTTTTGGTGCGAAGGATGAAGGCATCCCCCGCACTTTTATAATAAATCGGCAGGGAAAGGTCGCCTGGATAGGGCACCCTAAAAACATGGATAGTGTTTTGCGCAAAATAGTGAACAACACCTGGGATATAAAAAAGGCGTTGACAGAACGAACTTTTAATAAGTATTTGGCGGGGCTGGACGATGAAGTAGCTTACAAATTACACAAATATGAGGGCGATTATTATAAGTTGGACGATCTTGGGGAACCCGATTCAGCCCTTTTAGTAATTAATGAAATAGTTAAAAACGAGCCGATGCTGAGATACACACCTGCTATGGTTTCATTTACTTTTTCCGCGTTACTCAGAACCAACCCGTACAAAGCGTATGCGTATGGCAAAGAGGTAATTGTGACGCCTACCTATGAAGATCCTGCTTATGATATGATTATCAGCGTTATTGAGGACGATTCACGCAAATTAAAAATTCCGGCAGAAATTTACCGGTTAGGCGCTGAGTGCTACCAGGCGGAAATTGACAACGACCCATATCCGGAACTTATTGATATGCTTTTATTATATCACAGAATGGCAGCGTGGTATTCGCTGGCAGGCGACAGCTCAAAGGCGATAGAAGCTGAACAAAAAGCTATTCAGATTACCAGAATTAGTGTAAACGTGCAAAATGACCAGGCTGTGGCTGCCGAATGATTTGATTCTTTAAAAAAACTGAAAAGGTTCGACTGATAGCAGAAAAATGTATTGAGTGGCATAGCCATCCATCTCTATAATAATTGATGAAACAAATATGAATGGGAAACTGAACTTAATAAAGTAGACCGATACCGACAGCAAAAACCGCCTCTAAGTACGCAACGATCTTTGCAAAGTAGAGGAGCAACCCTCTAAAAAGCCGATTGTTACGTGATAGCTAAACCTATTTTAACTTAATCTTTTAAAACAAAAAAATGAAAACAGAAAAGCTAAGCCTTAAAAGCATCAAAAAATGCGCTGAGCAGGGCTGAAATGAAAAAAATTATGGCCGGTAGTGGCCCTCCTGAGAATTGTATCCCGAATGGTTCAGCATGTAACTTAGGTTATCCATACGTGTACTGCTGTTATTCTAACTGTGGTAATTGGAATGATGACGGCAGTACCTTTTGGTGCCTGTAGTTAAAACATCTATTTTAGAATCACCTGTTAATATATTTGATAGGTGATTCTTTAAAATAAAAATTAATACCGATTTGGCAAATCCAAATTAAATAGAACTCCAAATAAACATGAAAAAAATACTTTTCATCATCATTCTAATAACGTTTTGTATTGATCCGCCTGCTTTTTGCCAGGTAGACAATGCTGTTTTAAGGAATGTGGTTCCCAAATTAAAAAAAGAACTTTTAGAACACATTACCGAGAAAGTTTACCTGCATTTTGACAAGCCCTACTACGCGGCCGGCGATACCCTATATTTTAAAGCTTATGTAACCGCAGGCGAAAAACATGAGTTATCAAACCTAAGCGGCGTTTTGCATGTGGATTTGATCAACGGAATTAATAAAATAGACCAGAGCATCAAACTGCAATTAATAAATGGAATAGCCTGGGGAGATTTTGCGCTGCCCGACAGTCTGCCAAAAGGCGATTACCGGGTAAGGGCCTACACCCGATGGATGCTGAATGAAGGAGATGAAGGATTTTTTGATCAAACGATACCCATAGCTTCGGCGCGGAATAATAAAATAAAAGAAAGCGGCGAGTTTGCCGCAGCAATGACAAAAGGCAAAGCAGACCTGCAATTTTTCCCCGAAGGCGGCAGCCTGGTAACAGGCGTCTCTTCGAAAGTCGCTTTTAAGGCAATAGGTGCAAGCGGCATGGGCGTTGATGTAAAAGGCGAACTGTTGGACAATGCTAATAAAGTTGTAACAACATTTTCGTCATCACATTTGGGGATGGGCTATTTTTACATCACGCCGGCCGAAGAGCAGAATTATAAAGCAAAAATTTCATACCCGAATGGCTCAATAAATATAATTGACCTGCCAAAAGCCCAGCCGATGGGTATAGTTTTATCTGTCAACAACGATTCGCTGCCAAAAGCATCCGTAAAAATCGAAGCCAGTAAAACCTGGTACCAGTCCAATAAAAATAAAATCTATACCCTGCTTATATACTCGGGCGGAATAACAACATCAGTACCATGTACCCTTGATAGCAATATCATCACTTTGGATATTTTAAAGCGGCATTTGCAAACCGGCATTGCCACTGTTACTTTGTTTTCGCCCGCAGGCGAACCCTTGTGCGAACGTTTATTTTTTGTGCAGAATTACGATCAGCTCAATATAAATTTAAGCAGCGATAGACCCATTTATGCTGCCAAAAGGGAAAAGGTAAACATTAAATTAAATGTAAAAACGCGTGCCGATAGCGCATCGATCGGTCAATTTTCGGTATCGGTAACCGATGAAAGCAAAGTATCGGTGGATGAAAACGACGAACACACCATATTGACTAATTTGTTGCTTACCTCGGACCTGAGAGGCTATGTAGAAGAACCAAACTATTATTTTACAAATATAACAGATAAAACAAGCAGCGACCTCGACCTGGTGATGCTAACCCATGGCTACCGCAGGTTTGAATGGAAAAAGCTTTTAAACGATGAATATCCGCCGATAACTTACCTGCCGGAAAAGGGTATTGAGATAACGGGCATGGCTAAAAATGGCTTAGGCAAACCGTTGGTAAACGGAAGGGTATCCTTAATACAGCCAAACGGAGGATCATTACTGATGCAGCAAACAGACGACAAAGGGAATTTCAACTTCAGCAACCTGGCATTTACCGACAGCACAAAGTTTGTATTGCAGGCGGTAAACGCAAAGGGGAAAAATTCAACCACGATCGTCTATAATAAAGAAAAACCTGGTTTTGTGGTAACATCACCTCAAACGTTTCAATACGATACCATAAACCGGCCTAAAGCAGCCTACCTGGAAAACAGCTCAAAACAATATGATCAGGCTGTTCAATACGGCAAAGCAAGCGGCATTATGTTAAAGGTCGTAAAGGTACGGCAAAGTAAAAAACATATTATCGATACCAATTACCGTTCATCCAGTTTGTTAGGCCCCGGCCATGCTGACCAGGTGTTGCATCGAAAAGAAATTATGCAAGTGGGCGGTACGCTTGCAACGAGCTTAAATGGAAGGCTGCGCAACGTTAGATTCTCAAATCCCCAGGCGGGTGATGGCGGAAACCCGGGACTTATAGGAATGGGTCCAATGCTAGTGGTTATAGACGGGGTTCAAATGGGGAATTACCCTATTAACCACTTAAATCCTAATGACATAGAAACAATAGAGGTGTACGAATTTGGAAACGCGGCAATATATGGTTTTAACAGCGGTAACGGCGTTTTGATAATAACAACCCGGCAGGGTGGCGATGAAGATCCCAAAGACATCCAGGCTCTTGGAATATTGCCAATTACAGTAAACGGTTTTTACAAAGCCCGCGAATTTTATTTGCCCAAATACGATCACCCCAATGACAGTTTTAACCGACCGGACTTGCGCTCCACTATTTTCTGGAAGCCTGAAATAGTCACTGATAAAGACGGCAATGCCTCATTTGATTATTATAACGCTGATGGCACCGGCACTTATAGGGTGGTGGTGGACGGGATAGATAATAATGGCAATTTGGGCAGGCAGGTTTACCGGTATGAGGTGAAATAAATTATTGAATGAACCAGCCTAAAACCATTGCGCTGCTTAGCTGCTACATCGGCAAATTGCCCTGGTATTTCGATTATTTTGTGCATTCATGCCGCTTTAATCCATCGGTTGATTTTTGTATTATTTCAAACGATCTTAATTATAGTAAACCCTTGCCGCACAATGTTAAACTGGTCCGAAAAACGCTGGTAGAGATCAACGTGTTAGCGGGCGAAAAATTAGGTTTTGCCGTAAATATAAGCGATGGCTATAAGCTCTGCGATTTTAAACCGGCATATGGCCTGGTCTTTTCAGACCTGTTGAAAGGATATGATTTTTGGGGTCATTGTGATGTCGATATCATTTTTGGCAACATACGCAGCTTTATGACGGATGATTTATTGGAGGAATATGATCTGATCAGCGTAAGGCCTGATTGGATACCCGGGTGTTTCCTGTTGTTTAAAAACACTCCGAAAATGAACACCCTTTTTACCTATAGCAAGGATTACAAAAAAGTATTTAGCAGCAAGGTACATTACTGTTTTGACGAAACGAATTTTGCTCATGTGGCATTTGAAGAAGGGAAAACCTACCATGAGATTACTACCGAAATAGAAAGTATGATGCACGTAGTGAAAAAAATGGAAGAATCAGGTTACATAAATCCATATTTTGATTTACATATAATAGAAGGAATTCCTGGTAAACTGAAATGGGAAAACGGCATCTTAACCTACCGCAACAAATATGAAGTTTTGTTGTACCATTTAATCCGTTTAAAAAAGAACATGCTTCCACGAAGGACTGATCATATTCCAGAAATATTTACCATCAGTCCAACTAAAATATATCATAAAGCAAATTCCAAAATTACATTGAATGAATTTTAACTGTTGATTGAAAACATTTTTTGATGAAAAAAATAGTAGAGGTGCCTTTTCCTTTAAATCTTTCCGATCAGGATAAACACCTATATGAGCCTTATCTGTCTTATGAACTTGCGCCGACAAAAATCAAGCGACTAAAAAATGTTTTTGTTGGATTTTCAGGTTTTTGTATGAATAATAAGGGATTGATAAAAGAGTGCCATCATGACTACCAGGTACAGCGCAATTATTATCTGAACGAGGCGGCTCAATATTACTATGACGTAACAGACCATCCGGAAAATCTTATCACTTTAGACGACGGCAATATTTATCTTGCGATTCATCACCCGTGGTTCAACTATTATCATTGGATATGCGAATCCATTTTCCGGCTATGGAGGGTACGCCGGCATCTGGATAGTGTTATCCTGATTTTACCTGAACATTACAAACACGCTGATTTTATAACAGGTTCGCTCGAGCCATTTAAAATCAGTCCCATTTATTACATACCTGACGGAAAAAGCCTGCTGGTTAAAAATATTTGCCTGCCTCAAATTAAGCCCATTTGTGATTCCTATAACGCAAAGCATTTAAAACAGGTCAGCAGTTTTTACAAAAATTATGTGTGGTTGGAAAAGAAAATTTCCGTCAACACAATAGATAAACTGTATGTGAGCCGGCAATTAGCCCCGAGAAGGAAGGTAATAAATGAAGATGAAATTATAAAAATTTTTGAACGGTATGGCTTTACAATTTTTCATCCCGAACGACACACCTTCCTTGAACAGGTTGCCATCTTTTCGAGGGTCAAATATTTAGTGGGTGAGCACGGTTCGGGTTTAACAAATTTGCTTTTTATGGAAAAAGGTACGTCAATTTTAGAATTGCATAAAGATAAAACGAACGAACTTGATCGCCCGGGCTTTTTATTTTGGTATATGGCAGAGGCCTTAGGAGTTAATTACTACCACCAGCTGTGCGAAACATATGGCAAAGAAAATTATTTCGACGGAGATTATATTGTAGATGCTAACTTGCTTGAAAGAAATTTGATTAAAATGCTTAACTGATATTATCTGAATGTCCTTCCCTTATTACAAACAACCCGACGCAATGGATTGCGGCCCCACCTGTATCAGGATGGTGGCTAAACACTATGGCCGCAATTTTAAGGTGCAAACGCTGCGCAAACTGTGCGAGATAAACCGCGAAGGGGTTTCGTTGCTGGGTATGAGCGATGCTGCCGAAAAGATCGGTTTTCGCACACTGGGTGTAAAACTAACGCCGCAGCAACTGAAGGATGCTGAGCTGCCTTGTATTTTGCACTGGCGGCAAACGCATTTTGTGGTGCTGTACAAAATAAAAAACCACAAATATTACCTTGCCGACCCGGCCAGCGGCCTGGTTACCCTGCCCGAGGCAGATTTTGCCCGCAACTGGCTGGGCGATAAGGAAAAGCAGGAAGGCATTGCCCTTTTATTATCCCCCACCCCGCAATTTTATGAGCAGGATGATGACAAAGGCAGCGAAGTACGCTGGAGTTTCTTGTTTCGTTATTTAGTTATCTATCGCAAGCTGGTTTTTCAGCTGCTGCTGGGGCTGGGTATCGGCAGCTTGCTGCAGCTCATTACCCCGTTTTTAACACAGTCGATAGTGGATATCGGCATTAATACGCGCAACCTAAACTTTATCTATATCATCCTGATCGCACAAATTGCGCTCATCATCGGCAGGGTAAGCGTAGAGTTTATCCGGAGCTGGATATTGCTGCATATCAGCACGCGCATCAATATCTCCATCCTGACCGATTTTTTGATCAAGCTGATGAAGCTGCCCATGAGCTTCTTCGACACCAAAATGACCGGCGACATTATGCAGCGCATGAACGACCAGCGCAACATCCAAACTTTTTTGACAGGATCGACCCTTACCACCATTTTCTCGATGTTTAACCTGGTCATATTTTCGCTGGTGCTGGCTTATTACAACCTGGCCATATTTTTTGTATTTGCCGCCAGCAGCACTTTGTACACGTTGTGGATCGTAATGTTTTTAAAACGCCGCCGCGAACTGAATTACAAAAGCTTTGAAGTTTCGGCGCGCAACCAAAGCAGCATTATCCAACTGGTGGGCGGCATGCAGGAAATAAAGCTTAATAACTGCGAGCAGCAAAAACGCTGGGAATGGGAGCACATACAGGCGCGGCTGTTTAAGTTTAACGTAAAAACGCTGGCCCTGAGCCAGTACCAGCAGGGCGGCGCTACTTTTATTAACGAAGGCAAAAACATCCTGATCACGTTTTTAAGCGCCGAGGCCGTGATCAATGGCAGCCTAACGCTGGGCGCGATGGTGGCCGTGCAATACATTGTGGGCCAGCTGAGCAGCCCGATTGAACAGTTTTTAGGTTTTATACAGGGTTTCCAGGATGCGAAGATCAGCCTGGAGCGACTGAACGAGATACACCAGATGCAGGACGAAGAGCCGCCCGGCAAGGATTACAACCATTTATTGCCCGAAAATAAAAGTCTTTTTATCAATAACCTCACCTTCCGCTACCCGGGCGCTGGCAATGAGCCGGTGCTTGAGGATATCAGCCTGCACATTCCTCATGGAAAAACAACCGCCATAGTGGGTATGAGCGGCAGCGGGAAAACCACCATACTGAAACTGCTGCTCCGTTTTTATGAACCGCAAAAAGGAGAAATAAAAGTGGGCGGGCAGCAACTGAGCAATATCGGCTTTAAAACGTGGCGGGGACATTGCGGGGTGGTAATGCAGGACGGTTTTATATTTTCGGACAATATCGGGCGGAATATTGCTGTAGGCGATGAATATCCCGACAGGGAAAAACTGCGCCATGCCATAAAAGTAGCCAACATACAGGATTTTATCGACGGCCTGCCGCTGGGGCTGAGTACCAAAATAGGCGCCGAGGGCAACGGCATTAGCCAGGGCCAGCGGCAACGCATGCTGATTGCCCGGGCCGTATACAAAAACCCCGATTACTTATTTTTTGATGAAGCCACCAACGCACTGGACGCCAATAACGAACGGGTGATAATGGATAACCTGAACGAATTTTTTAAAGGCCGCACGGTAGTGATTGTAGCGCACCGGCTAAGCACGGTAAGCAATGCCGATAATATTGTATTGCTGGATAAAGGCCGCATTATTGAGGAAGGTACGCACCAGCAGCTCACCGCCCTTAAAGGCGACTATTACCGGCTGGTGAAAAATCAGCTGGAGCTGGGGACATGATTGGTTTATTAGTTCATTATTTAATTAGTTCATTGGTTCATTAGTTATTATTATGATAGTCAATTATTAAAAGGATGCCCGCAAGTATTACAGAAGAAAAGGACCTGGCAACCCGCCACAGCGACGAGATACAAGATATTATAACCAAGGTGCCGTCGTGGCTATTGCGCTGGGGGATTACTTTGTTTTTTGGGATATTATTGCTCATAGTGCTGCTCGCGGCGCTGATCAGGTACCCGGATATTGTGGATGCGCCGCTAAAGATCGATTCGCCCAATTCGCCCAAACCGGTTGTTGCGAAAATACCGGGCAAACTGGTGCAGCTTTTGGTAAAAGAGAATGAAACTGTTGTCGCGGGTCAGCCGTTGGCCTATTTAGAGAGCACAGCCAATCATCAAAAAGCATTGAGCCTGTTAACCAACCTGAAAAGCCTGCAGCGACAGGCCCTGCAGGACAAGCCTGTCAACACCGGCCTTTTTAACGAGGCGTATAACATCCAGTTTGGTGAGCTGCAATCGGCTTACCAGCAATTTTACCAGGAATACCTGGCGTATAAATCGTCTGTCAATAATGGTTTTTTTATACAGAAAAGGGCCTACCTGCAAAAGGACCTGGCTTATCTTTCGGCACAGCAGCAACAATTGAAAGCCGAAAAAACCATCGAGCAAAAGGATTTCGATCTGTCAAGTGATGAATATACCATGCATAAAAAGCTGGCCGACCAAAAGGTGGAAACCCCTGCCGAGCTGCGGCAGGAAGAAAGCAAACTGCTGGCCAAAAAATCGCCGCTGGTGCAAACCGAGTCGGCGCTGATCACCAATAATAATAACTACGCCGCCAAGCAAAGTGATATTTTAGAACTGGACAACCAATTGGAACAAGAAAAAGCCAAATTTTTACAGGCGCTTAACAGCCTGATCAGCAGCGCTGAAGACTGGAAAAGCAGGTATGTGCTGACGGCGTCACAGTCAGGCAAGGTGTCGTTTGCGGGCATCGTACAGGAAAACCAGGTGTTGACGCCCAACCAGGAGGTTTTTTATGTAAACCCCGGCAACGAGCAATTTTTCGGTGAAATGAACATCCCCCAAAGCAGCATGGGCAAAGTGAAAGAAGGACAGGAAGTACTGGTAAAATTGAAAAGTTATCCCTTTGAAGAATACGGGATGATACGCGGCCGCATCAAATATATTGCCGATGTGCCCTATAAGGACAGCGTGTTTATGTCAAGGGTTGATTTTAAAACCGTCAACTTCTCCGACATGAAGCGGCCGGTGCACTTAAAGCAGGGGATGACAGCCGATGCCGAGATCATTACTCAAAACGCCACGCTGATGCAACGGCTGAGCCGGAGCATTTTGAAGGTGATAGGGGACAAATAATTTTTCCGCCGTTGATGCGATGGGCTTGGCCGGTTTTTGCACGCTGCAAAACTGCAAACTGCCAACTGCAAACTGAATCAATCAGATAGTGGCGTGGTACAGTGGTCAAATTGTGTAAACCACTTACTGCCAACTGCTTACAGCCAACGGAAACTGGTTTCAAGCGGGCAATGTCCAATCACGAATTCCGCAAACTGCTTACTGTCAGCTGCTTACTGAAAAAGCGTTCACGAAAAACCTCAAAAATGGTACAAATTTGAGAATTGCAAATTTTAACATGCTGAAAATCAGGGCTTTTCGTTGATGTTTAGCGGGTGTGTGTGTGCAAAACGTGAACACTTTAACCCCGTACGTACGGGGTTTGAAAGCCATTGGTTATAGGAAAAGACGCTATTAATTTAAAACACGATTTCCCTGCAAATGCGTCTTTTCATTCGTCAAGCCAGCCGCCATTTTGTATTTTTGACCTGTGGCCGCAGCATACAAAAGACCATCTACCGGCAAAAAAAAATCCCGGAAGAAAAACTACTTTTCTGCAAAGCGGGTAATTGGTTTGCTGGCCCTGTTGCTGTTTGCACTGCTGCCTTTTTTTTATCCTTATGTCGAAAAAAACTTAGTGTCGGCCTGGCGCTGGGCTAAGGATCTTGGCCGAAACCCCAATTACCCGGTATACAAAAGCTTCCATATCCATATCCCGGTAAAATACACGGTACATGGTATCGATGTATCGTCCTACCAGGGCCTGATCGACTGGAGAAAGGTTAAACAAATGCGGCAGGACAGCGTGCATATCAGCTTCGCCTACCTGAAGGCTACCGAAGGCATACTGCTTCCCGACCCTTATTATTTGCATAACCGGCGGGCATGTCAAAAAGTTGGGATGGTTAGCGGGGCGTATCATTTTTTCAGGCCGCGGGCCAGCGGCAAGCTGCAGGCCCGGTTCTTTTTGGCCAATGTACGTGTAGAAAAGGGCGACCTGCCGCCCGTGGTAGACGTGGAAGAGCTGGACGGCATTTCGCCCGGAAAAATGCGCAGCGAACTGGATGATTTTTTAAAAGACGTAAGCCTGAAAACCAAAACCAAACCAATCATCTACTCGGGCCTGAAATTTTATTACGATAACCTGGCTGGTTATTACGATAAGTACCCGCTGTGGCTCTCTAATTTTGACCATCCCGACCTGGCGGTATTCCCAGGCACCAAATGGGACTTATGGCAGCACTCCAACCGGGCAAAAGTAAGCGGCATATTGCACGGCGTCGATTTTGACGTATTCAGGGGCGACAGCCTCGCCTTCAGGCAAATGCTGGTGAAATAAAAACTTACGACGGTATATTGAAAATACGCCCGCTTACGATCCAAATCGTTCCTTCATGGTATCATTTACCTGCTGCAGGCTCATAACGGAAAGCGGGCCGGCTGCCTTTCGTAACTGCACATGCGGCCAGTCCTTAAAACTTTTCCAAAATGCACCGGCATTTAAACCCAGGTCTTTTGCCAGCCCGGCATAAACGGAATACCCATTTTTGCCATTAACCAGCAGGTCGGTAGACCAGTTTTGCTTGCCATTCACTATCCATACACAATCCAGCGCTTCGCCCCACTGATGCCATGACATGCCCGGCAGGGCATTGGTAACATGCTCACCGCTTTGCGGGCCCGCCGCCACAATGCAGTCGGCTAAAAAGCCCGCGCCCTGGTCCCTTAATTTTTGAATTTGCTGCGCAACCTCATCGCCCGTACGCGATTGGCGCCATAGTGCGCCTTGCTCTACCGGCGTCCGTATCGCAAAAGTTGGCTGCATCGGGTAACCGGCATCACTGCAATTTTGTAAAAGCTGATCAACTATCGTCCTAAATTCGGGAACCAGGGTGTTTAAGTTTATTGCCATATCGATAAAATTTAGTTTGCCATATAAATGTAGAAAGTAAAACCTTTATTATCAAAATGAAAGCACCCTTTTATTTATCGCCGCTAATACTTTAACCGCCCCGGTGTCGTTTTGACCTCTGTTTAACTGTTAATTTATGTTAAACCATTTGCACAACTAATTTTTTAGTTATACTTTAGCCCTACAACCTTTGATATGAAATTCACAATTCTGCTGCTTTTTGTTTTTCTTTTTTGCTCGCTTCGCGCATCAGCTCAAAGCGGTTATTCTGTTATGGGCGTTGTTACCGATACTGCTGCAAAAACCAAACTGTTAAATACGGCCGTAAGCTTGTTAAACGCAAAAGATTCGACACTGGTAACATTTACCCGTGCGGCAAAAGATGGTGCATTCCATATCGGCAACTTGCACAAAGGCAATTTTATCCTGCTGGTGACTTACCCGGGCTATGCAGATTATGTGGAACCATTTAGCCTGGATTCGGTAAAAACGGCGCATGATTTTGGCCAGGTGAGCATGATCCTGAAGAGCAGGTTGCTGGCTGACGTAATTGTTAAGGGCACCAGGGCAGCCATCAAAATTAAGGGCGATACGACCGAATTTAATGCAGCGGCCTTTACCGTGCAGCCTAATGCAAAAGTGGAAGACCTGCTGAAGCAGCTGCCCGGCATACAGGTTGATAAGGACGGCAAAATAACCGCCGAGGGACAGGAAGTAAAAAAGGTTTTGGTTGATGGCGAGGAGTTTTTTGGCGACGACCCAACGCTTGTCACTAAAAACATCAGGGCCGATATGGTTGACAAGGTACAGCTGTACGACAAAAAAAGCGACCAGGCCACCTTTACCGGTATTGATGACGGCCAGAAAACCAAAACCATTAATATTAAACTAAAGGAAGATAAAAAGAACGGCTATTTTGGTAAAGTGGAAGCCGGCGATGGTACCGATGGTTATTACGAGGGCCAGTTGCTGTTCAATAAGTTTAAGGCGAAAGAAAAATTCTCGGCTTATGCAACCGTGGGTAATAACGGAAAAATAGGGCTTGGCTGGCAGGACAACCAGACGTACGGCTCGAGCGATAACATGCAGTTTGGCGATAATGGGGAGATATACATCATGGGCAATTCAGACGGCGACGGACTCGACTCCTTCAACGGGCAATATAATGGCCAGGGCACTCCCTTAGCGCGAAACGGCGGGCTACATTATGATGGTAAGTGGAACAGCGACAAAGAATCCATCAATGCCAATTATAAGGTTGGGTCGCTGGAGGTTACCGGCACCCAAAATACACTAACGCAAAATGACGCCCCGCAGGGGGTATTTAATACTAACGCCAACCAAACGCAAGACGACGACATGTTCAGGCAGAAGCTGGACCTGACCTATAAGCTAAAATTGGATACCACCGCCGATTTAAAATTGACTGCTGACGGAACGTTGCGAAACACCCATACCAAAAACAGTTATTTAACCACTAACAGGGGCGGCTTAAATATGGATACTTTGCTGAATATTAATAACCGCAGCATTGATAACCACGACAATACAAAAATATTTGACGCCAGCGCCTTTTATACCAAAAAATTTCAGAAAAAAGGGCGCACACTTTCGTTTTTGGCCAGTGTGAGCAATAAGGAAACTACTTCATATGGCTACCTTAAATCGAAAACCGATTTTTACGATCTTAAAAACCTGGGTGCGCTTGACAGTACCCAATACATCGATCAGTATAAAACCGCAGCTATAAAAAGCTCGGAGTTTAAAACGAACCTGACCTATACGGAACCATTATCGGCCGCATTTTCGGTGGTTTTAAACTATGGCCTCGGCGTTAACACAGGGACTTCAAACCTGGGTTCCTTTGACCCCAAAGCGCCCGGCCTTTATACCATAAAAGTGGATTCGCTGAGCAATAATTATAAATTAAACGAACTGTCAAACCAGGGCGGCGCCATCTTTAACTACAAAAACAAAAAAGTTACGCTCAACTTCGGCACAAAAGTATCCAATGTTAATTTTGACCAGACAGACGAAGTAAGCGGCGGCCAGTTGAAACGTGATTTTGTCGACTGGTTTCCACAGGCCAATTTTTCGTACAGGTTCTCGCAGCAGCAAAACCTTAACCTGTATTATAACGGCAGTACCATTCAGCCTACCATCAGCCAGATACAACCGATTGTTGTTAATACGGACCCATTGAATATAACGCTGGGCAATCCCAATTTAACGCCGTCATTTACCCACCGGTTCGGCGTGTTTTATAATTCCTACAAAGTTATTACCGGCCAGTCGATTTTTCTTTACGGCAACTACAGCCTCACGACCAACCCAATCATAAGCAATTTGGTAACGGATACAACAGGCAAAACTATTAATCAATATTTCAACCTCGGCAGCAAAAGACAATCGAACTATGACTTTAATTTTTATTTCGACAAGAAAATAGAAAAGATCGATATCAACGGGGGAATAAATTTGGGCGTTAACGGAAGTCAATCCTACAACCTTTCAAATAACGAGATCAACCTTACCAAGTCGATCACCTACAACATGCAGTTCAGGATATCAAAATATGTTGAAAAGAAATACGATTTCAGGTTGAACTTTGGGCCGAATTATACTTTTAGCGGCTCATCGCTTCAGTCGGAAATAAATAACAACGGCCGCGGATATGACATGGATTGGGGCGCCACCTATTATTTGCCTGCTAAGTTCCAGATAGGCACGGATGGCAGCTACGAGTGGCGCGGCAAAACCGAGACTTTCAATACCGATTTCAATCGCACCTTGCTTAACGCATCGCTGGCTAAAACTTTTTTAAAGCAGGACAATCTTAAACTATCCTTTGCCGTGAATGATTTGCTGAACCAAAATGTCGGTTTTACCCGCAGCACAAGCGCTAATTTTATTACGCAAAACACTTATAGCACCATCCGCAGGTATTTTATGCTATCCGTATCTTATGATTTTAATAAAATGGGAGGCGTAACCACCAAATAATACTATGAAAAAGTTTATCATCATCAGCATAGCAATGCTGGCCCTGGGTAGCAGTTTCTCTTTCGGACAAAATGCGCATTTTACCACATCCGGCGTTATTGAATATGAAAAGACGGTTAACATGTATGCGCTTTTCCGTAAGGATATCAATAAGGATAACGAAAGTTTCCTGCAACCAGCCTATGAGCAATACAAGAAAAACCAGCCGCAGTTTAAAAAGCTAAAAAGTACCCTGGCTTTTGGCGACAACAAAACCATGTTTACGCCGATTGAAGACGATGCATCCAACAACGGCTCCTTTTGGGGCGACGATGCCATGGTTAAACAAAATAATACCACATTCATCGACCTTTTGGCCGGGACACTCATAAGCCAAAAACAAGTATTTGAGTCGACCTTTTTGTTAAAAGACAGTGTTCGAAAGATCCACTGGAAAATAACAGATGAAACCCGCGAAATTGCCGGCTATACCTGTCGGCGCGCCAATGCGCTGGTGCTCGACTCCGTTTACCTGGTAGCTTTTTATACCGACCAGATACCGGTTTCGGGAGGCCCAGAGGCTTTCACCGGCTTGCCGGGAATGATATTGGGGTTGGCGATGCCCCATGAAAATATCACCTGGTTTGCCACAAAAATAACCGAGACCTACCCTGATGCCAAAGCGCTGGCGCCGCCCAAAAAAGGCAAAGCTGTTAATTACAAACAGCTGTTGGAAACCCTGCACAATGCCATGAAAGATTGGGGCGCCTATGCCAATGAATCGCTCAAAGCATTTAGTTTATAGGCACGATTTAATTTACACGAATGTTCACGAATGGGATCGAATTGGCACTAATAAAACCAATCTATCGAAGCAGATTGGTGGAAATTCGTTCCCATTCGTGAACATTCGTGTTAAACCCTAACTCTGAAATTTTTACGTATTAGCTTTAAAAAATAGCCGTCAGAATTTGTTTTGGCGGTTTTTTGTTGTATGTTTGTAATACGTAAATACGTATTTATATGATCCGAAAAGCT
>Ga0210389_10001794_pt1 | contig 17252 bp, 14 predicted proteins | sample IncBWH28OmetaG_FD_160127 | JGI IMG/M metagenome (GOLD analysis project Ga0210389, IMG submission 160127) | Forest soil microbial communities from Barre Woods Harvard Forest LTER site, Petersham, Massachusetts, United States - Inc-BW-H-28-O ...
ATCGTGCACCTGAAGCTCAACTATGACACCACCGCGGCGCTGACGCAGATCCAGGCGAAGCTGGCTCAGGTCCGTAACGACCTGCCGCCGGAATCCCAGGCGCCGGTGATCGACCTGCAGACGGCGGATCAAGAATTTGCCGCTATGTACCTCGGCTTTTCGTCCGCCAATCTCGATCAGAATCAGATCACGGATTATCTGACGCGGGTGGTGCAGCCGAAGTTAAGCGCTATCAACGGTGTACAGCGCGCCGACATCCTAGGCGACCGTACTTTCGCGATGCGTATCTGGCTGAAGCCCGAGAAAATGGCGGCGCTTGGTATTTCGGCTTCGGCAGTGCGCGACGCCTTGTCGAAAAACAATCATCTTTCCGCCCTCGGGCAGACGAAGGGCTCCATGGTGTCGGTCAACCTCATCGCCAACACCGATCTGCGCACGCCGGAAGAGTTTCGCCAGTTGGTGGTCAAAGAAGATAAGGGCGTAGTCGTCCGGCTCGGCGAAATCGCAGATGTCGTGCTGGGCGCAGTTGACTACGACCAGGATGTTCGGTTCAACGGCGAGACCGCGACGTTCATGGGGATTTGGGTGCTCCCAACGGCCAATTCTCTCGAGGTAATCCGCCAAGTCCGCGCAGCGCTACCGGGAATCCAGTCGCAACTCCCCCCAGGCATGAAAGTGGGCGTCCCGTACGATTCGACGGCGTACATTCAGGACGCGATCAACGAAGTGTTGCATACCCTGACGGAGACCCTGCTCATCGTCGTGGTGGTTATCTTTCTTTTTCTCGGGTCGTTTCGCTCCGTGCTTATTCCGGTCGTCGCCATCCCGATTTCGTTGGTCGGCGCCGTTTTCCTGATGCTGCTGGCCGGCTTCACCATCAACCTGCTAACCCTGCTCGCGATCGTGCTCTCGGTCGGCTTAGTGGTGGATGACGCGATTGTGATGGTGGAAAACGTCGAGCGGCATCTTCACCTGGGCAAGCCACCCTTCAAGGCAGCCATTGATGCTGCCCGCGAACTAGTTGGCCCGATCATCGCCATGACCATCACGCTCGCCGCCGTGTACGCCCCGATTGGGATTCAGGGTGGTCTGACTGGTGCGCTGTTCCGCGAATTCGCATTCACCCTCGCCGGCGCGGTAATCGTTTCTGGTGTGGTAGCGCTAACACTGTCTCCGATGATGGGCTCGAAGCTGCTGCGTACCGGGGACACCGAGCGCGGCTTCGCGGGAATCATCAATCGCCGCTTTGAATGGGTGCGCCGTACCTATTCGCGCCTGCTCGCTGGCACCCTACAGTACAGGCCCGTGGTTTTTGTTCTCTGGGTGATTGTGGTCGCGTTGATTGTGCCGTTCTACATGTTCTCGCAGCACGAGCTCGCGCCGGCTGAGGACCAGGGCGTTGTCTTCGGGGTCATCCAGTCCTCCGCCAACTCGACCATTGATCAGACCAATCTGTTCACCACGCAAGTCTACGACGTTTATCACTCGTTCCCGGAGAGCGAAAGCATTTTTCAAATCACTTCTCCGAGCGGTGGTTTCGGAGGCATGGTAACGAAACCATGGAGCCAGCGCAAGAAGACGGCGCAGCAATTACTGGTTGAATCGGTCGGACCGCTTTCGAAAATTGCGGGCATTCGCGTAATCCCGCTGACCCCACCGCCGCTGCCGGGCGGCGGAAATTTTCCGGTTGAGTTCGTGATTGTCTCGGCAGCCGAACCAAGGCAGCTCAGCGAGTTTGCCAACCAGCTCGTGCAGAAAGCGTTTGCCAGTGGCCTGTTCATTTACGCTGACACTGACCTGAAGTTCGATCAGCCCCAGGCTGAGGTCGTCTTCGACCGCGACAAACTTCGTTCGCAGGGAGTCGACCTGACCCAGGCGGGCCAGGATCTTGCCACCATGCTGGGCGGCGACTATGTCAACCGCTTCAGCATCCAGGGTCGCAGCTACAAAGTAATTCCGCAGATCAAACGCGCCGACCGTTTGACCTCTGACCAACTGAAGCAGATCTACGTCACTGGTTCCGACAATAAACTTGTACCGCTGTCCACCTTCGCCACAGTGAAGACCACAACCGAGCCGCGACAACTGAACAAATTCCAGCAGCTCAACGCGGTGACCATTCAGGGTGTGATCCCTCCGAATGTGCCACTCGACAAGGCACTGCGGTTTCTCGAGGATCAGGCCAAAACGATCCTGCCTCAGGGGTTCACCGTCGACTACGCAGGAGAATCGCGCCAGCTGCGAGTTGAGGGAAGCAAGTTCCTGGGCACCTTCTTGCTCTCGGGCATCCTGATCTACCTGGTTCTGGCGGCTCAGTTCGAAAGCTTCCGCGATCCATTCATCATTCTGGCGGGCTCGGTGCCGCTAGCCCTTTCCGGCGCTCTGCTGTTCTCATTTCTCGGACTCACCACACTCAATATTTACAGCCAGGTCGGCCTGATCACGCTGGTCGGTCTGATAGCAAAAAATGGCATCCTCATCGTGGAGTTCGCGAACCATCTTCAAGAAACAGGAAAAGAAAAACTCGCGGCGATCATCGAAGCGGCAGGCACGCGGCTGCGACCAATTTTGATGACAACGGCCGCTACCGTGTGTGGTCACTTCCCGCTCGTACTCGCGAAAGGTCCAGGAGCGGGAGCGCGCAACAGCATCGGCATTATGCTGGTCAGCGGCATGATCATTGGAACGCTCTTTACCCTGTTCGTTGTGCCGTCGATCTATATGTTGGTGGCGCGTACGCACACGTTCGCTCCAGAAATGGACGAGGATTCGGAAAGTACGCTCCGAGAGGAACCGGCGGATGCTATCGCGTAGCGCGAGGCCGGACGCTTGGCTGATTGGCGCACACGCAGTTTTTCCATGTGCGGCTGGGACTTAACTTAGCTTCCGATGTATTGGTGGGCAATGAGTAACCGAAATCAGGCCCTTATCAACGTCCATGGGCCGCGCCTAACTGGTTGATTTTCTGCTGGGCGCTGTCGCGAATAACATCGCGCCGGGCCTCTGACTCCTTGGTATCAGAAGCTAGCAGGGCCAATGCCTTTTCGGCATACTGCCGTGCCAGATCTTTCTCGCCGTTCGCCAAATACGCATCGCCGAGGCTATCGTTGGCGTCGGCTGACTCGGAATAAGCGAGGACGTTGAGCTTCAGGATCTCGAGCGCTAATTTCGTGTTGCCGACTTGCAAATTGTCATAGCCCATGACGTTGACGAGATTTCGCGGCCACAATTGCGCCTCGGCGTTTTTTCGTCGCGCTTCCATTAGTTGCTGCGCGACCTGAGCGGCTCCGCCGGGGGTTTCGATTTGATCGAGGATTGAGACGGATATTGAGCCCGCTGCACCATTGTTGCTGACTGGCGCTTGACCTGGTGTCTTCATCAGCGTGGTCACGAACCAATCCACGATGGTGCCGGGCACCTCGGGATGAACCTTGAACAGGTCGGTTCCGTGGCTGCCGGTGGCGGGAACATCCTTGTCTTCATACGCAAGCCAGGGTGCCTCCGGCCCAGCGTAGTGGATGAACTTCTTGTCGGGGTTGGAGGAGATATCGTAAAGCCATTCCATCACCTCTGCCGTGGGAGGGTAGTCGTCGCTGTCGGCCCAGACGAACAGCCCGGGCAGTTGCGACGCCTGCCGCATGAATTGGCGGCCCGCCAGTTCGGTTTGTCCGGAAATCAATACCAGCGATTTCACCTGTCCGGAATGCCGGCTCGCCGTCTGGATGGAATTCTCGACGCCATCCAACCCGGCTCCGCCTAGGCCGATGACATCTCCCTTGACGCCTGGCTGCGAAACCAAATATTGCCACGCTGTGTCAATCTCGGCGGGCCTGCGCTCACGTACCTGTGCTCTCTGCTTGGGCGTCAGTTTGTCATGAGGGGTGCCGCCGCTTTCGCCGAATCCCCGCATATCGAGAGTAAGCGTGTTGATTCCAGCCCCCGCCAGTTGGACGGCCACATCGTCCCATGTCTTACGTGTCCGGTTGGTCTGATGGAACAGCAAAACACCAGGGCCTGGCTTGGCTGCGGCAAAGTAGCTTGCCTTCAGGAGGGTACCGTCGGACGCCTTCAGGTCGACCACACGGGCAGCCGGTTGCGGCTGCGACGCTTCCACCTGAGGCGCGCTCGCGGCTGCAGCGTTGTTTCTAGCCTGTACCAAGGCGGGCACCATAACTGCCGACAGCAGGAGGATTCGCATTTGCATCATTGGAGTGACCCTCTTCGATTTGCCTGAGCCCGAAACATATGCAACTTCTGCAGCTGAGCACTTCTGCCAGTCAGTCTGACTTTCCCCGGCTCGCCGGGGGCACAATTCCGTTCATCCGCAAGTACTCCACCATCTGTCCGTAGTGATTGGAGGCGTGGGCGACGCCAAATGTGGCCAAGTGCAGGCGGGACGACTTGCTGCCCTCCGCACTCTGCAACATGTTCTCAGTAGTCAACGTAGCCGCGGCTTTGTGACCCAGGGCAAAAGAATCCTGCAGAAACTTGATGATTTCGGCTTTGGTCTTCAAGTTCTCCGGACCGTTCCCATCCTTCAAGCCTTCCGGCAGCTTATCGCCGGTAAGATGGGACCATATGAAATAGTTGGACGCGGCGACATGCTTGACTTGGACGGCAAACCTACGCACACCCTTGAAGTCGCTGCCTGGAATGTTCAAGCTCTCGGGTGAGAAGTTGTATTTATCTTCCGGCATGGCTTCGGCAACGTCGATGATTTGCCTTTCGATGTTGCTGATCTCGCTATCCACTGCTGAAGCGATGGTTGGTGGCGGCGACGGTGGCGCCTGCGGCACGCTCGCGGGGGCGGCGGTGTTTGTGGACTGTCCCAAGGCGGTCGCGGTAGAGATCAGTACTGCTATCAGCAAGAAGATTGGTATATGTTTCATCGAGTGATTCTCCTCAATCTGTTGAGCCCAAAAGACATTGAGTTTCAAGCATCCGATGCATAACCGAAATCAGGCCCTCCTGGACGGGCCGTAAACACGGCGCGTTTCATGCCTGGCGAAGGGTAACCATTGGATCCACCTTCGTTGCGCGCCGGGCCGGGAGGTAGCTGGCCACAACAGCAACGGTAAACAAAAGCAGAGGCACAATCAGAAACACAACCGGATCATGGGGGCGCACGCCGTAGAGCAAACTGGCGATCATCGACGAAGTGGAGGCAGAAAGGATGACGCCGGCCATAATTCCGGCGCTTGCAAGCACGACACCTTTTTGTAAGAACAATTTCAGGACATCGCCCCGCCCGGCCCCCAAAGCCATGCGAAGGCCGATCTCGCGCGATCTTTCGCTGACCATGTAGGCCAGCAAACCATAAATTCCGATGGATGCCAGAACCAGTGCCAGTCCAGCAAATCCGCCGACAAGCTGGGCAGAAAAACGGCGCGAAGCCAGCGAACGATCGAGCACGTCATTCATGGAAGTAACATTGAATACGGGCAAACCGGGATCAATGCTCTGGACTTCGTGTCGAATCTGTGTGTCGAGCGCGGCTGCGGGCAGAGAGGTGCGCAACACCACGCTCAGTTGCCGGTCGGGGCTCTGATAGGTCGACACATAGATGTGGGGAACGCCATCGATGTCGAGACCGTCACTCTTGATGTCCTTCACAATGCCCACGACGGTCATCCATGGCTGGCTAGGATTTTGTCCGAACCGAACTCGGCGGCCCAGCGGATCGCGGTTCGGCCAATATTTAAGGGCGGTGGTTTCATCAATGATGACAACCGGCTGTTTGCCGTCTTCATCGCCCTCGGTGAATGAGCGACCACGCACAAGTGGCGCCTGCATTACCTTGAAGTAATCAGGGCTTATCCGAATTCTTTCGGCGCGCAGATCGTGTAAGGACTCGACCGGACGATCTTCAATCGCCAGGGCATACTTCCCCAGGGGATCATTGAGGCTGTGATTGGTTGTCGGTAGATCTGAGGTGATGGCGGCGAACTCGACTCCCGGAATTGCCTTCATGCGCCGCAGCAACTCCCGATTAAAGGTCACTTTGGGAGCGATGCCGCGGTAGGGATCCTGGTTCGGATTGTCCGGAATCGGCAGCCAAACCTTGGCGGCGACGACCTGGATTGGATTGAAACCGGGGTTTTCCTGCAGCAGACCGCGCAGAGTCCGCAGCAGCAAGCCGGCTCCCACCATCAGCGTGACCGCAAATGCCAGTTCCGAAACAATTAGAACATCTCGCAAGCGACCGGTCTTGGTGCTGTAGCCGGAACCTCGCCCGCCTTCGCGAATTGCCGAGGAACGAGTGACTTTTGCTGAGTGAATTGCCGGGGCGAGTCCAAAAAGCAAGCCGATAAGAATCGAAATAAGCAGTGCAAACCCCAGGACCGCCCAATCGATTCTTACCTCGCTGAGCCGTGGTATGTTCGAAGGTACAAAGCGCAGAATGAAACTGAGGGTGCCGACCGCAGTCATGATTCCTACGACGCCACCGATCACAGAAAGAAGCACGGACTCGATCAACATCTGGCGAATCAACCGGGCGCGGGTCGCCCCCAGCGCCGACCGCACCGCCATCTCCTGTTGTCGTCCCGAGGCGCGCGCCAACAACAGATTGGCAATGTTCAACGACACAATGAAAACGATCAGGATGACTGCACCCATCAACACCAGCAGCATGGGTCGAACATTGCCGACCAAAAACTCCTGCAACGGTTGAATCTCAATGGTCCACCGTGAATCTGCGGGATAGTCTGCCGGAAAATCACGCCGCAACTGCGCAGCCATGGAAGTGAGACGTATCTGGGCTTGCTCTAGCGTCACTCCCGGCTTAAGTCGTCCCATCACCCCGGCGTTCAACCCTCGGTTGCTACGGATTGGCTTGGGGAAGGGCTCGGCGCTGAACCCGGCAGCAGTCCAAACTTCTTCGTCTCCGGAAACCGTCGGCCCGGGATGTCGAAATCCGGGAGGAAGAACACCAATAATCGTGCACGGATCGTTGTCGAGCCGGATGGTGCGCCCGACAACATTGGGATCGGCGGCAAATTCGCGATGCCACAAAGCATCGCTGATTACGATGGCGGGCGAGAAACCGAGCGCGAAGTCCTGCGGCCCAAACAGCCGTCCAATCTGGGGGGTCGCGCCCAGCATGGAAAAGTAGTTGAGATTGGTAACCACGAACTCGAGTCGCTCCGGCTGTTTGGCGCCAGTCAAATTGACGCTGCCGCCGGCGATCGCGCTCACCTCTTCAAATACGCCGGCTCGATCTGTCAGATCGTCCAGTTCGGGCTTGGAGAACGTAACGTCCCGCAATCCCACCCCTGGGTTGTTAAAGAAGATTCTCACCAAACGGTCAGGTTCGCGGTACGGAAGTGAGCGCAGCAACACAGCATTCACGATGCTGAAAATCGCCGTGTTCGCACCAACTCCCAAAGCCAACGTCAAAATGGCAACCGACGTAAAGCCAGGACTCTTACGCAACCATCGCAACCCATAACGCGCGTCTTGCCAGACGCGCTCCACAATCGACTCCCAGCCTGCATCGTGGACGTTATCCTTGATCGCCGCCACGCTGCCTACCTCAACTCGTGCCGCCCGCAGAGCCTCTTCGCGAGTCATTCCCGACAGCATTCTCTGCTCAACCGCGGCCTCGATGAAGCTCCGCAACTCCTCTTCCAGTTCGTCTCCCACGCGCTTTTTCCAGCACAGGGCACGGACTCCATGAGCGAATTTTCGCAATAACGCCATGACTGACCTTTTCAGGCCTCCAGGATTCTGGCGATAGCGGCGATCTGCCGGCCCCACTCCCGGGTCTCTGTCTCCAGCTTTCTGCGTCCCGCGCCCGTAAGGATGTAATACTTGGCGCGGCGATTGTTTTCGGTGGCCTGCCAATCGCTCTTGATCCAACCCGACCGCTCCAGCCGGCGAAAGGCCGGGAACAGGGAGCCGGGATTCACTTGGAATACTCCTTTACTGATCTGCTCGATCCTGATTGCGATTCCATAGCCGTGCATGGGCCCAAGTGCCAGGGTTTTCAGGATCAACATATCCAACGTGCCCTGTACCAAATCGCTGTTCTTGTCGGCCATCGATTGGTCTCCTTAGTTAATCGAGAGGAATCTTAATGCTCCCTACCCTAGACTGTCAAGAGGAGGCACTCTTATGAGACGAGCGCAAACGAATTTGGTGAGCACCCGGAAGCCGGCAGCATCGGAGAAGGAGTTTTAGGGGACCTGGCTAAATTTCCAGGGAGAAGTTGCAACCAGCGAAGCTTGCTACCAGCGCCAGAGCGTCATATCTGTTTTCTGCACGACACGCTATAGCGAAAGGGAAAGAACCATTCGATGCACACCCGCTCTGCGGGGATGCCGGCTTCAGCCAACAAGTGCCGCCAGTCAACTGCTGCAAAGGCCCGAGCTACCGAGATCGGCCCATCGTTTCGTGCCAAGCGGTGCACGGGCAGAAGCCGTGTAGCATACTTTATAAAGCAATAAGGCAGGATGTGACGGTGCAGGTCGTTGATGAACCAGCCGTGCGCGGCATACCGGTCCATTTGGCGGATAAAACGAACCAGATCCGCGTCGTCGAGGTGATGGGTGAAAGACGAACTAATGACGAAATCTGTTTGGAGCGGTTCCGATTGAGCTAGGATGTCGGCTGTTTCAAAGCGGATGTACATCTCGGGTGGCGTGGACTCCGCCGCCGACTTTGTGGACCACGGGTTTATATCAACTCCGGTCAGATCGAGCTGCAGGTTCTTGCCGCGTGCCCATTTCCTCAGCCGCCGCAACATGCCACCGCGGCCGCTGCCAACGTCGAGAACCGATATCGGCCGCCCTCCCGGAAAATTGGCCGTGGCGCGCTCTAGCCAGAGCAGAGTGGGACGGTAAGCAAGCGTCAAAACATTGATACGCTCAAGATCGCGCAGATAGCCATCGAATTCCTCAAAGGAAGTTGGCTCGGTGTCCATGAGTTCGGTGGCCGTGCTGCGTCGGCTGAAATCCTGTCGGGTCATGAGTCAGCCGTCCGCTGTTTCAGATAGGCGTCGCTCATCGCGCTTGGGTACGCGGCAGTTTTTGGACCACGAGCAGTTCGGTGATCCCTCCCAAAAAAAGACGGGAATCGATCACAGAAAATCCCTTTTGCTGGAACATGTTCCGCAAGTGACGCCGGTCGGGAAAGCGCTCAAGGCTCTCGGCGATGTAGCTATAGACTTCATGATTGCGATGAAGAAGGACGCCCCATAGTCCTGTCCATATCTTCAGGCTCCAGTATTCCATCGTTTGCGGGATGCTGGCGCCCGGTTTGGAGAAATCGAGAAAGGCCGCCACGCCAGACGGTTTCAGAACGCGGCTGATTTCGTCAATCACGGTTTCGAGATTCGGTGCATTCCGCAGGGCGTATCCACCGGTAACGATGTCCACCGATTCGGAGACGATTTCAAGCGATCCCATATCTTGATTGACGAAGCTGACATTCGGATGAGTATTGCGGTGACGGGCGATATCCAGCATCAGCTCGGTGATGTCCAGTCCGGCGATGCGTCCACGCGCGTATTTGCCGGCAAGCAGAAACGAGATGTCGCCGGTGCCGCAGGCGAGATCAACGCAAACAGGGGATTCGTGAGAGGGAAGCAATGAAATCAGCGCGCGCTTCCATGCCGCGTCGCGTCCGAAAGAAAGTACCCTGGTAATGAAATCGTATCGGGGCGCGATCTCAGAAAAAACCTTTTCGTTATAGTATTTCTTGCTCTCGGGGTTCTCGAGATGATCGCCGATTTTCAAGACAAAGCGACCGGTCATGCTGGGGCTCAGTTTCAAAGCGCAATAGCCTGCTCGAAAACGGCGCAAACCAACGAACAGATGGCGCCGACACTGGTACAAAAGCCACCAGTCCGGTCAACCCTCGCTGGCCACTTCTGGATGCGACGCCCAGCTAAGCTGGTATTCGCGTCGCAGCCGCTGTGAGTATTCTAAGCTGGCTATTGCTTTGGCAGCAATGGAGGCCCACTGATTCGCTTCCCATGGAGGTCGACAGTCACGTCGACGCTGTCGCCGATGTGGACGAAGGGAATGCCTTTATTCATCCCATAGTCCTTACGGTCGAAGACCATGGTCCCTTTAACATCGCCTGTGCCTGTCCCCGCACCGGAAACGATTAGCATCAGCGTCTGCGGCTTAGTCGCTCCACGGATGGTGAAATCACCTTGGACATCGAAGGTGGTGGGGCCGGTTTGTACAATCTTCTTTGACAGAAACGTGATCAACGGATCCTGATCGGCGTTGAAGAAGTCTTTGCTCTTCAGCTTGCCGTCCTTCATGCCGCTCCCGGTATTGACGCTGTCTGCCTGAATCTTGATGTCCAAAACGCCGGTCGTTACATCTGTAGACGTAAAGACCAGAGTGGCATCCCACTTGTCGAAAGTACCGTTTATTGCCACCGATGCCTTCACGGCGAACTTAACTGAGCTGTCTTCCGTCGTAATCTTGAAAACAGGAACCTGGGCTCGACTCGATGACGGAAACATAGCCGACGCTAGGAGACAGAGGACCGCTAATCGCAAGGTGCTGGGTGTGAGTTTTTTAGACACGAATTCCTCCTGTGGGTTGCCAGAAAGCAACCAAGTGAATCCCAAATAATGCTCGCTTATCACGCGTGATGCTCGCTCGGAGGTACTGTCAAATGTGTCAGGCATGTTCCGCCATCAATTTGGCGACCGCGGAGCCGTTCAGCCGAGAGTAGTTTTAGGCTATCGCCGGCTTCTAGGGAACTGGCAAAACCAATAGGGGATCGAATAGAAGGCTGCGAGCCCAATTCGCGTGTCGAATTCAGAAATCCTGTGGACGCTTAGAGCAGAGATCTCTACGGCAGCTCAGTGCTTAATGGCTGGCGAGGTCCCCAGGTGTTCAGGCTGTGAAGCGCTTCTCATCGAGATGTTGATTGAACTTAACATCGTCGATGGTCAGCACCGTGCGAGTTTTTTCCTCTACAGACCGCATCTCAACCTGACGCGCGCCCCAGCTGTCGGAAGCTTTCTTGAGCCCCGAGGCATGAAGTTCGCGGACTAATTTTCCATCCTTGTCATACATTGGGGCATTTAGAATGACCAGGGACGTCTTCACTACCCAGTAGTAGACGTACTTATGACGTACTTACATTGTGACCGGGTAGCATCCACTGAGATTGCCTGGCACCAATTCGTTCCTTGATGAGTGATTGGCGGGAATCACACAGTGACGTCTTTGTTAACCACGTCCCTCGATTGACAAGGGTTTAACGGGCAGTTCCCCACATCAATGGTTTATCCTTAACTGAGCTCAAGGCCGAGCCCCAATGAATATCCTGTTTGACCTTTTATCATGGATGTACCCGATCACCGGAGCCGTTTCATTGCTCTCAGACGAACCAGGAAACGACGTGGATCTTCCATGGTAAGGCCAAGCTTGAAGACTGGCCACGGTGCCGCTCGCCGCCGATTCTGGTTGGCGATGTCGGGGTTTGTCATGGCGCTTGTGCTGCTGCCCTTTTCCTACAAAGTCGAACGTCGCTTGGAGACAGTTGTTCACATCAAGGGCGGAGAATCCGAAAAAGTTGACCTCGAACTGGCGCAACGTTTCCAGTCTCCGTACGCCCACCGCCTGGTTCTGGTGATCAGCGGTATTCCCGATCCAGATTCAGCCAAAGGCGCTGATGCATTGGGCTTCTTAACCAGTTCATTGCGTAGTGTGCCAGGAGTGTCGGGTGCCGTCTCGAGTCTGGATTGGCCAGATTCTCTCTTCACGGGGAATAATGGCGGGGCCTTGATCATCGTCGGGTTGGATCCGCACGATGAAACGGTCGAGGCATTGGTCCCCAAACTAAGGGCAAGAGCAGACTGGATGGAAGGTCAACTCAGGTCGCAATACCCCAAGATCAAACTGGAGATTACGGGTGAAACGCCACTGAACTTCGATCTTCGCAAGGTCAGTGCCGATGACGTCAACCATGCCGAGGAACGAGCGATGCCGGTAACTCTCGTGCTGCTGTTGCTGGCTTTCGGCAGTTGCGTAGCCGCGTTATTGCCACTGGGGGTTGGACTGCTCTCAATCTCGATGGCGCTAGGTGCGGCTGCGCTACTCGCGCATTATCTGCAGCTGTCGATTCTGGTGCAGAATCTGGCGACGATGCTTGGCCTTGGCTTGGGCATCGACTATGCCTTGCTGATGGTGAGCCGGTTTCGCGAAGCCTTGGCCGAGGGATATGATCCCGGCCAGGCTGCCGATATTGCTGCCGGATGCGCGGGGCGGACCCTGATAATCTCGGCCACGACAGTTGCCATCGGATTTTCAGCCCTGCTGACTGTGCCCATCAGCGAACTGCGCTCCATCGGGATCGCTGGCCTGCTGGTAACCGTTTTGAGTGTCATGCTGTGTACATGCATTCTGCCTTGGGTGCTTGGTCTGCTAGGGCATCGCATCGATGCCGCCAGAGTGCGCCTACGAGCTAGACGATTCAAAACGCCTGAGAGCCTATGCGCGGCGAGTGAGCGGTGGGTGCGGTGGGGCTGCATCATCACCCGCCGGCCCTGGACAGCTCTGCTTGTCGCCGGGATTCCGCTACTGATCCTTGCATTCCAGGCACGGAAAATCTCTCCCGGGATTCCTGACCACAACTCGCTTCCGGCCGCAGCCGAGTCGGTGCAAGCATTGCACAGGCTTCAAGACATGGGGCGGTCGGGTATTGTGCAGTCTCTCCGAGTGGTCCTGGAGTTGCCGCCGCAGTCTCCGCCCCTCTCTCCGGCTGGCTGGCTTGCCGTCAGTCGCTTGACGAAACGCTTCCAGAGCGATCCTAGGGCGGAAGAGGTCTTATCTCTTCCGACGCTCACGGGAATGTCCGATACTGCGGATGCTGTCGACGAAGTGCCCGAGTCAATCCGCAAGAGTTTTCTTCGCAGCGATGGCCAAGCTACTTTGATTGAGTTGCTGCCCACCGCCGCTCTTTCGCCCAACAACCAGACTCGATGGGTACGAGAAGTGCGTTCTTCCGATGTCGCGGCGATAACCGGCGTGCCCGGCGCTGTGCTGCGCGTCGGCGGCGTTCCGGCACTCGAAGCAGATTATGACTCGGTAGTAAAAGAGCGGTTGCCGAGGGTGGTCCTTGGCGTCATATTGGGGAGCTTGCTGGCGCTCCTGATCGGGTTACGTTCTTTATTTGCGGCGGTCAAAGCAATTCTGCTCAATCTGCTCTCCGTTGGCGCTTCATTCGGTGCCTTAGTTGTCGTTTTTCAGGAAGGCCACGGTGGCAAACTCTTTGGGCTCGACGGACCGACCGGCACCGTATACCCGATCGTGCCGATTCTCTCGTTTGCCATCGTCTTCGGATTGAGCATGGACTATGAGGTCTTCCTGGTCGCCCGAGTCCTCGAAGAACGGCGACGCGGTCTATCCGAGAGATCAGCGGTGATTGAGGGCCTGGCGCGGACGGCCGGGCTCATCACGAGCGCCGCGGCAATTATGATTGCCGTCTTCGCCGCATTCACCGTGGGAAGCTTCCTGGTCGTTCAAATGCTGGGCTTTACGCTCGCTGTGGCGGTGTTCATTGATGCTACAGTGGTGCGGATGGTTGTCGGGCCGGCACTATTGCAACTTGCCGGCGACTGGAATTGGTGGCCCTTTGGCTTATATGGGGCCGTCCCTGCGACGCCCGAAAAGGAGCTTATCTCATGACGCCGAACACCGTGGATACTCCAGTGACAACCCAGGGCCTTGCAAGAGGCTGAGTCAGCGATGCGATCTATTTCACTTTCTCTCTTTGAGCGTTGGACTGGCCGAGATCAAAGTCCTTGCGTCCAAGATTTGCCTTTCCCGAGCCCCCTTCGATTACAAGAATCGAGGAGCCGGGCTTGCCCTTCAGGCTTGCCTCCACCTGCGACGCAGACCAGGCGCCGCCGACCTGCCGCAGCCCATAGTAAACGAATTCCTTCTGCTGTCCCGTCCCGCGAAGCGTCTTCACCACATGCACAGGGAACAAAATGCCGCGGTCAATCCACGATGTTACCGAATCATAGTAAGTCCGGTCCTGAGAGCCGGACCTGCTCTTAAGGACAAAGCAATCCCGTGCGCCGTATTTCTCCGGTGCCAGAAGTTCCTGATTCTTCCAGAAGAAATAGCTCTCAACCATGTCTTCATAGGAGAAGTCTGTTCCCACGAGTGGGCCGTTCCAACGTTCGAATGGCAACACGCTAGCGGCCTTCTCGCCAGGAAGTAACGCCTCGATGGTCACGTGCCCACTCGCGCTCATTTGCAGAAGAAGGCTCGTCTTCTCTGAGCCAGGCCCCGAGATCTCAAATAACAGACGCAGACCATCGGGAAACCAGTGAGCCTTGGCGACAAACTTGTAGCTCGTGCGCTTGCCGTCACCTTCCACGCGTGTGAGTCTCCCGGTCGCGCGGTAGTCCAATTTCTCAATACGCTGGCGCGAGCCAGTCAGCACAGTCTCCAGATCAGGATTCGCCGCGAAGGCCCGCGATGGATGGACCAGCGACAACAGCACCAGCAAAGCGATGGAGACTTGAATCGTCCCAAAGGCGCGATTCGCCCATCTGGCCTCTGGATACCGGCCAAACTTGCGACTGCGAGAGAGCATTACGACGCGGGGCAGGAAGGTCATAGCTATGTATACAGCCAAAGCCCGTATAGCGCCTGGCCGACGGGTAGTGATTCTCGAACCGTGGTATGCAGCCCATTTCAGAACCCGTCAAACCGGCACGCATGGCGGTGACGGGGCTGTCGAGATCCCGGCCCGGCCCCGCGAGTGTGGGGCACGATCTCATGCCCGGGATCCTGCACGCCGTGGCTCATTTTCGGCGCGGGGCTCAAGGTAAGTCTGCGAATGTCCGCCCCCACGAATTGAAATGCATTTTAATCCCGTAGATTGATGAGTATACACCACAACACAGAGTCACTTCTGCGACCCGCTTCGGGTTGGGCCATTCGCCTGGAAGCGGCACCTGCCCGAATGAGTCTAAGAGAATTGTGGAGGACCAACATGAAAAGCTCGCTTTTGCCGGTTGTGCTGATGATCGCCTTCGTATCCGGGACCTGCAGAGCACAGCAGTTCCCCCGTTGGATGCGAGAGCAAAATAGATGGATTGAGGAACCAAGTCGGAGCCCTCGAAAAGGAGTCTAATCAGGTGCCCTACTTTCAGAAATTCATACTGACCCCGGCCCAACAAGACCCATCCAACAGTCTTTCCCTGGAGTGGGGGCTCCCAAATTACCTGGATGTGCTTCTGGCGAACCTAACCGTGGATCACAAAGTGATGGCGGTGCTGCTTCCCGGTGCAACTGCAGCACCGTCTGGCGGGACTACTCAGGCTCCGTACCGGGTAACGTTTTCGTCCAACTGTCGGAACTCTGGCAAGGTATCCGCCAAAATGGCGGTGTCGCGTGGCCTTCTGCGGCAGATTGCGTCGGGGAGCAACGTTTTCGGTATAAGGGTGACCGTGGAAGGGTGCGATCCAACGACGGGGCAAATACCAGTCGAGACTACCGTGCTATCGGGACTGTAGAGAAGGACGCTTGGAGCCACTCGAAGGCTTACCACGGTTGGCAGCAATCGTGACAGAACAGCTTGAAATTCGTGTTAGTTGTGAACAATGTTGGCGCCCGGCCAACCCAACCGGAAGACCGCTCCTCTTAGTTTACGCCACTTCACCTAAGCGAGGTGCCATGGAGAACCGGGACGTACGAAGTCAACTGCAAAAGCTGACTCATCAAGGGCCGGATGACATCGGCAGCGCGAATCTCGATCCTGGACGTCGTCCGGGGGAGTCCGAACGCGAGCGGTCCGAACACGAGCGGATACGGGGGTTTATTCGTGAACTTTATGAAGAGCTGCTTAGTTTGGCCGTGGCAGCGCGATCAATCTTACACTGGCCGCTTCCGCCGGCAAACGAAATCGCTCTCGAGAATCCCACCAAAAGGCGTGACCCCAATTATCGCCGTCGCACGACCTCGGAGGAGGAAGCGCGAGAGAAGGGATTGGACAAAGCGTTAGCAGATTCTTTTCCTTCCAGCGATCTTCCATCAACAATTTCCGATCCTGCGAAACCGGGGGTTCAGCGTAAGCCGCCAAATGTCAGCCCACTGCGCCCAAATCGCAAGAAAGACATTCAATAAGGACAACATCGCGCATTGTGAGGATGTGAAAGGTGGGGCATCGGTGGAGGTTTACAAGCTTGCCACGGCCGCCTGTGACTTTGCTCCGCTTTCTTTTTCAGCCTGGCGATCGACGACCGTGAGTTCTTTTTCGAGCGAAGAAAAGCGCTGCAGGATTTCATGCATGCGCAAAGACATATTGCGAATAGTTTCGATCTGGGAGCGGGCTCCGGCGGAAAGCGATCCCGGTTCGAGCAGCAGTAACTCGGAGTTGCCGAGCACGGAGGTGAGAGTGTTGTTCAAGGTATGCCGCATCTCCAGCATGTAGCGTCCGAGGAGAGCTTGTCGCTCGAGCAAGGTGTTAGCTTGTTCGAAACGGTGGGCGTCGGCTTCGGCGCTGACCCGATGCAGGATTTCCCCAGCCACTAGGACTAACGTATCCAACCAGTTTTCCTGTTGACGCAATATCGCGATGCCGGGCCAGCGATCGCGGACCGTCTGCACCAGCCGCATATTTTCCGTGACGAACAAAACGCGCTTTCCCGCCGCCCCCATGGCCTCCAGGACCACGGAGAGGGCTTCTGGCCGAAGACCGCCGGCGATGGCCAGATGAAAAGTGTCAGGATCGAAACCGAGACAGACATCACTGCTCATCAGGGTGAATACGGGAACGCGCCGCTCCGACTGCCAGCGTCCGGTCACGACGCGAGAAAGTTCCGCGTCGTCCGAAATGATCAGGATGGAAGGTTGATCCACGTTTTCCTTTTGTGCTTCTCGAAAATCCAGGCTTCGGGCGTTAGGCTTCCAGCTTTGGGCGTTCGCTATTCTGGCTGAGATAACGGAAGCCTGACGCCTAGCCTCCGAGACCTCGCTGCTATTTCGGCTTGTTATTGTCGGCGTCCTGCCCACTCCAGTCCGGCGAACTGCTGGCGACCTCAAAGTCGGGGACGTCCGAGTTCGCAGCGGCAGCTGCCTGGGCGCGCGCTTTTGTAGCATGCGGCTTGGCGATGGCGGCGGTCTTCGCGTTCTTGGCGTTTTTTGCCAAAGCGGCTTCCACGACGGCGCGAAGATCGACCAGCATCGACACTGGTTGTCCGGATGAATATTCGGCGTGGAACATCACCTTCCACGATTGGCAGATCATGCGCAGGCGCGCGATAG
>Ga0210389_10001795_pt1 | contig 17246 bp, 12 predicted proteins | sample IncBWH28OmetaG_FD_160127 | JGI IMG/M metagenome (GOLD analysis project Ga0210389, IMG submission 160127) | Forest soil microbial communities from Barre Woods Harvard Forest LTER site, Petersham, Massachusetts, United States - Inc-BW-H-28-O ...
CCCAGTCCCCCTGCCATTCAGGGATGGATGACCCGAGGCGCTGCTCCGCCTCTGCCAGGAAGTCCTCGTTCCGATCGAGCCTGAGGCGCGGAAATGCCCACGTGGCGTTCCACTGCCTGGCGATCTCGGCGATCGCGATCACGGGCGGCGCATTGTCGCCGAGCTTGCCCTGCACCCGAAGATGGAGGAAGTCGTGAGGATAGGGCCTGCGCCTGACCTCGTCACCGCCGGGGAGCCAGATGCCCGAGGCAAACGGATAAGAGCGCGTTGCCAGGGCGAGCAGGTAGTAAGGAAGGCTCGTTACCGCGGCGTCGTAACTTTCCGCAAGGCCAAGCAGGTTGCCCTCCATGTACGCATTCCCGTGCGCTGTGTCCGTGAACCACACAAGCACGCGCTTCCCGCTTGGCGCCTTCCAGTAGAACGGCCGCTCGAGATCCTGACCACCGATCAGGTAGGGCACAGAACGGCCCGCGTAGTTGTGGGCGACGGACAGATAGCGCACACCCGCATCGGCGAGGACCTCGACCAGGCCGGTGACACCACCAGGCACGTCGGTCTGCATCGCTCCCGTCAAGGTGATGCAGTGCTCACGGCGGAGATCCATCGCGAACCGCACCATCTCATACAGTTCCTCGATCGCGCATGCCTCGCTGTGGAGGTTGAGGGAAAGGGCGCCGACTCCGATGCTGCCAGCCCTGATGGCGTCGAGCATGCGCTTCCGGTCCCGGTCGCCGCGCACCCGCAGCCAGCGCTCAAGCGGCCAGCTGACCTCGACGTTCCAGCGGAACCGAACGTCGTCGCCCCAGGAGCGCGTCTCGCTGACGAGGTCGAGCGCGGAGTCCAGGTAATCGAGGTGGTTCTTCACGACGACCGGCTGCGGGTCGGTGTAACCGACGTCGAGGTGGCTGTGGTGGATGAGTGACACCGACCACCTGGGCTGAGGCAAGGCCGTAATCCACCCATCGACGGCGCTGCGTCCGTCCGCGCCGAGAACGACGTACCGGAACGCCTGCGGAGCGCCGAGCTCGGGTACGTAGGCGTCGGCTTCGGTAACGGCCCCGTTGTCGGCCAGATCCCAGGTCCCGAGTTCGCTGCCGTCTGCTCCCTCAAGCCGTAGGCGCCTCCAATGTCCGCTGGCGAAGCGGAACCGGATCACTTGTTCGAGCCGGCCGGCCACACGCCGGAAGAGCGGCAGGCACGCGAACTCGACGGGACGGCCGCCGAGTTCGTTGACCCTCTCGAAGGCCGTGTCGCACAGCCCCCGGCGGACCGCCTCGATGTCCTCGAACGATTTGTTCAGTAGCTCATGCGTCATCTTGCACCTAACCGCGTCGCGCAACGAGTGTGAGGCCTTGCACGAAGAAGCGCCGCAGGCCAAAGAACAAGAACAGCGTCGGGGACGCGGCAATGAGTGCCCCAGACAGTACAACCGGCAAGCTTGACCCCGCATATACCCCGAGCAGGCTGCTCAAGCTCGCCATTACCGGCCGGACGGACGGCGAAGCGCTCAGCACAATGCCAAAGAGCAAGTCATTCCAGATCCAGGTGAACTGGAAGAGGAAGAGAACGAGAACTGCCGAACGAGAAAGTGGAACGTAGATCTTTCCCAGGATACGTGCCTCGCTAACCCCATCGACAAGCGCAGCTTCCCGGTACTCGCGCGGTACGGTGCTGTAGAACCCCCGCAGGACGAGAGTGCAGAACGGCACCGAGACCGCAGTATAGAAAAGGAAGAGTCCAATCCTTGTGTCGTAAAGACCTAGGGAGTTGTACATCTTGAACAGCGGCACGATGTACATCTGCAGCGGAAAGACCGTCCCCGAGAAAACTATGAGGAAGATCGTGAAGCCGCCGCGGATCCGTAGCACGACTATGGCGTAGCTGGCCAGTGAAGCGATAGCGACGGAGGCTCCTGCTCCTACGACCCCGTAGAGGATGCTGTTGATGAACCCGCTTCCGAGGCTGGCGTTCGTCCATGCGGTGGCGATGTTGGAGAACAAGTTGAACTCGTGCGGCAGATCGTAGAACGGGTGCGCGAAGAAGTCGGAGGTCGACTTGGAAGCATCAATGACGGTCCACCAGACGGGAAGAACCCAGAGGATGGCGGCCACCGTCAGTACTGCGTAGATGATGACCCTGCCGTTCGATCGCCCTATCTTGCGCCTTGAATCCGCAGGGGCTGAGCTCTCGTCAGGCGGAGCCTTGAGCAGTACTCCCGTGTTCACGCGGTCGCCTCCTTCAGGCTTCGCCTTAGATAGCCGAACGAGACAATCAGGACAAAGAGCGTGAGTACCACGGAAATCGCGGCGCCATAGCCCATCTTGAAGAGCTCGAAGGACTCCTGATACGTCCAGACCGCGAACGTCGATGATGACCCGTAAGGGCCGCCCTGAGTCATCACCCAGATGATGTTGAACGCCTGCAGTGCGTTCACGATGCTGATCGCAACGATTACTCGCGTCATCGGCGTGAGCAGCGGGAAGGTCATGTGACGGAACATCCGCCAGCCGGAGGCGCCATCAAGGCTCGCTGCCTCAATGACCGCCCGATCGATGGTGCCGAGACCGACGAGGAACAGCAGCATGTCGACACCCATTGTCTGCCAGGTCGAGGCAATGATCATGGAATAGGTATTGAGCGGTACCTCGTTCAGCCACTGCACCGAGGCCAGGCTGTGGAGGCCAAGCGCTCCGAACAGCTCGGACAGGCCGTTGTTTCCGAACAGGAAGCTCCAAATCACGCCGGTCGTCACGAAGCCGATGGCATAGGGCACGTAGAACACCGACCTGAAAAGATCGCCGCCTCGTTTCCCGTGCACCATGATCGCGGCGATCAGACCAATCCCGGCCGGCAGGAGGACCATTGCCACGGCCCAGATAAGCGTGTTTGCAACGTTCGTCGACAAGGCGCTGTCGTGGAGGATGGCACTGTAGTTAGCGAAGCCAGCGAAATGAGGGCTGCTCAGTCCGTTCGAGTTCGTGAAGCTGATCTCTATCGTGACGATGATGGAGTACCAGAACATGCCGACCACGAGGATGACCGCGGGTACCACGTAATAGTAGGCGCTGAGATGACGCCGACGACGACGCCGTCTTCCCTCCCTGACAGCTCTCTCATGGCTGTTGTCGGGAGACCGCCCGGCGGCACGCACGCTGCCTGCGGCCGGTTCCTTCATTACCTTGGGGGATCGATGAACGCGGCGCGCTACCTTGGTAAACACGATGCCATAACTCCTGCCGAGGTCTTTTGCCCTTCTCTTTTGGGAGGGCTGGTCATGCCTCATAAAAGCGACTCCCCCAGAGCCGTTCCTCGATTATCCGCGGAGCGGCCCTGGGGAAAGGTTGCTCAGGGCGTCATGACCCAGTCGATGACCAGTAAGAGGAAGCGACCTTTTGGAGGGATTCCAGGAACGGCGTCAGCGGGAGGTTGGGGTTGAGGATGAACTGCGAGAGGTCAGTCGACACCGTGACCGCGATCTGCGGCGGCGTTGCCTCCCAGAAGCGGTTATGGAGCGTGACCGATTCCTGGCCGACCTCTGACTTCACAGAGAGCGCTGTCGGGTCGGTAACTGGGACCTTCGACTCCGCGCTGACGAAGTCCTGAAGCTTGTCCCATTTCGCCTGCACAGACGGCTCCATGAAGGTGTCGAGGGACTTGATCGCATCGCTTTCGTTTGCGTTGTGCGCTGCGACCACAACGGGCCCAGTCTCGAAGATCGCCTGCCAGCCCACCTTCGGGTTGATCGGCGGCACGACGAAGGCACCGAAGGTCTTGCCTGGGACCCCTCCGTCATGCGTGAGAACGCTCTCTTCCCACGACCCGATGAGCATCATCGCCTGCGACCCGTTCAGGAAGTCGGTCGGCGTTGCCGTGTCGATGTTCTCCGGGGTACTGAAGTAGCCATCGTTCGCGAGGGTGCGCCACTCCTCCATGGCCGCCACGACCGGCGCGCTCGTGTAGGAGATCTTCCCGCTCATCAGCTCTTGATAGGCAGCTGGGTTCTCTTCGACGAGCAACTGCTCGAACCAGATGAAACCCGCCCAATCCTGGTCGTAATAAGTGAACGGGGCGATCCCATGGGATTTCAGGACCGACGCGTCGGACATCAGCTGCGTCCACGTCGTCGGGACGGTGAGGTGATGTTCAGCGAAGTCTTTCTTGTTGTAGTACATGATCCAGTCAGAGGTATAGAGCGGAGCACCGTAGTACTGGCCGTCCACCTCGTAGGCCTGCATGACGTCCGGGCTAAGCCCGTCTTCAGCCTCCCATTTCTTGACCTCGGGCGTCAGGTTCGCGAGCGCGTGCTGCGCCACGAGCGGCGCAAGCTGCGCTCCCGACCACCAGGTGAACAGGGCCGGCGCCTTGGATGTGGTCGCCGCAGTACGCACGACCGCTTGAAAAGCGGTTGTGGAGGGATACGCGTTCGATTGCCATCCTGTTCCACCACCGGATGCGAGCACCTTGCCTATGGCATTGAACTCGTTGGTCCACGTCGGCTTGTCGTTTGCCAGCTGAAGGTAGGTGCCAGTCTTGGCACCGCTTGAGTTCGATGCCGATGCACAGGACGTCACACCCACGAGCAGGGCGCACACCGCCATACCGGCTGCAAGCCGCGGAGCGCGATGTCTCATCATGTTTTCTCTTTCCTCGCGTTGTCGTCTTTGCCATAGCAAAGGTTCGGCATGGCCACCAGAATGGCTGGCCGGTGGCTGCTTGAGTTACTCGGGAAATGCCCCCGTTAGTAGCTGCGGCAGCGTGAGCAGGCCAATGGATGTGTGGGGGACGGGCCTGTCGACCGGACCTGGTTGGGAATTAGCCTGCGACCTCGAGCGCCCGGCAAGCCGAGCAGCAGTAGAGGCTGCGGGTGGCGCTACAACGACGAAGGATCTGCTGCGCAAGACATCCTCCTGACCGATGGTCTCCGCACGAGCCGGGTGGTCGACGAGCAGATCGGCGACCGCGCCCGCCGATCGTGGGTATGGTATCGCTACCAAAAGACGCCCGCAACCCTGCACTTCCAAGTTCGGCCCGAAACTCCCTGGTTATATGGACGTTCAGTCACCACGACGTGAGGCCGGCCGCATCAGCGCCGCACGGTTCTTAGTGGTATCGTTAACACGCCTAAGTGTCCGGCAGCATGTTCTGGAGGTTCTCGGCCTTGTGCGCGTCGCGGGCGTACGACCCCGTCCCCTGCTATCCGTGCGTCGCCGGCGATATCTCGGCGGGGTGGACGCCCTTGTGCGCGCGCCTGCCGCCGGGCGGCCACGTGCTCGCAATCGACGGTCCGCAGATCCTCGAGTGGGATGTGGTCGTCGGCACGATCGCAAGCCAGCTACGCCAGCGCGGAGCCGATGTCGTGGTGTTCGACCTCCGCGATCACATGGCGCCCTGGGACCTTCTCGTTAAGCGCACCGCTCCGGTCGAGCTGCTGGCCGACGATCCTGACTTCGCGACGATCCCAAGCTGTGATTTGGCCGAGTTCTTCGACGAGTTGCCTCGGCCGCCGCAGGACCCTGCCTGGTTGACGCTCGTGGTCGGCCCTGGTGCGGCGCTGGTCGCTCATGACGAGCTCTGGTATGCGGACCTGCCCAAGCGGTACGCCGAAGCGGCGGTCTCCCGTGGCGAGGGCCGTAACCTTGGGCAGCCAGCCGACAGCGGGCCACCGGCAACGCGGCGCCTGTTCTACATCGACTGGCCGCTGCTCGACCGGCATCGAGAGTCCATAGCCGACTCGATCGATTGCTGGATCGACACCCAGGACGTCGATAACCCGCAGTGGCTGGGCGGCGCGACGCTCCGGGCCACGCTGCGGGCCCTGAGCAGCAAGCCGTTCCGTACCAGGCCTACCTTCAACACGACCTCGTGGGGCGGTCACTGGGGACAGGAACGACTGGGCTTCAATCCCGAGGCCCCCAATACCGCACTCGGGTATGAGCTCATCGCACCAGAAAGCGGGATTCTGCTCGGGCCCGAACCGGACCAGGCAGCGGAGGTACCGTTTCAGCTGCTGGTCGGGCTGCACCCCGCTGCTGTACTCGGGACCGAGGTCGAGGCGCGATTCGGCAACTCCTTCCCGATCCGCTTCGACTACCTCGACACCGTCAGAGGCGGTAGCCTGTCGGTGCACTGCCACCCTCAACCGGAGTACATGCGTACCGTCTTCGGGTGGCCCTATACCCAGCACGAGACCTACTACGTGATGGTCAGCGAGCCCGGCAACATCATCTATCTCGGCCTTCGGGGCGACGCTGACCTCGGCGAATTCGAAAGACGAGCCCACGATGCAGTCGAGCACGCAATGGCGTTCGACATCGAGGATTTCGTCGAGACGTTCCCGGCGGACCCGCACCAGCTATTCCTCATCCCGGCCGGCACGCCGCACGGCAGTGGCGCCGGCAATGTAGTCCTCGAAGTCAGCGCCACACCATACCTGTACTCTCTACGGTTTTACGACTGGCTGCGCCGCGATAGTGAGGGTGCTTTCCGGCCGGTGCACCCGGGGCACGCGTTCAGCAACCTCGACCGGCGGCGGCGCGGTACGCAGATGCGCCAGGACCTGGTGCAGCAGGCCAGGCTCCTCGGGCGCGGCCACGGCTGGCGGGTCGAATTGCTCGGCTGCCTGCCAGAGATGTTCTACGACGTCCACCGCCTCGTCCTGGATGGGCAAGCCACCGCTCCGCAAGATACTGGTGGCAGGTTTCATGTGCTCAATCTGGTGGACGGGGATGCGGTCACCGTCCGCACCCAGGACGGCGCGGTGGGCTGGCATGAGCATGTTCTTGCCTACGCCGAAACCTTGGTCGTCCCCGCGGCCGTCGGGCATTACGTGGTCACTGCCGACTCGAGCGCCCGACTTCTGCGCGCTGTCGTGCGATGAACGCGCCGGTCATCGACATCGGCGGCACGCACGTTACCGCTGCCCTCGTCGACACGGCCCAGTGGCGAACTATTGACGGCACCCGTCATCGCACGCCACTACGCAGCGACGGCAGCGCCGCGGCGATAGTTCGCTCGTTCGCGACTGCCATCCAGCGCCTGGGTGACGTTGGTACATCGATCCTGGGCGTCTCTATACCCGGCCCTTTCGACTACGATGCCGGGATCGGCCGGTTCCACGGCGTCGGCAAGTTCGACGCGCTTAACGGCGTCGATGTCGGCTCTGCGCTCCGATCTGCGCTGGCCGTCCCGCCGGCCAGCATCGTCTTCGTCAATGACGCCCTGGCATTCACCATTGGCGAGTGGGTCGCCGGCGCTGCGATGGGGGCTGCTCGCGCCGTTGGCATCACGCTCGGAACCGGTGTGGGCTCGGCGTTCCTAGCTGACGGGCGCAGGGTCTCCGCTGGCCCCAGCGTCCCTCCGGACGGACATGTGCACCGGTTGCGCGTCGGCGGCCGGCCGCTTGAGGACGTCGTTAGCAGGCGCGCCATCGTTGCCGCTTACCAGTCGGCGACGGCCTGTCAGGCGGGCGTGGACGTCAACATGGTCGCGCGCTACGCGACCGACGGGGACGCAACAGCTCGGCGCGTTCTCGACCACGCCGTCGGCGCACTGGGCAAAGCCCTGGGCCCGTGGCTGGCTCGCTTCAATGCTGACGTCCTCGTCGTCGGCGGCGGGATGACGGCGTCCTGGGACCTCATCGAGCCTGCGCTGCGCGCCAGCCTCTTCCGGGCGAGCAGTGTTAAGGGGCCGGCCTGGACTGGGGGTACGCTCGTCCGCTCGGCCGACTCCGAGGAGTCGATACTTATCGGCGCCGCATGGCACGCTGCTAACAGCCGGACCGACACGTCCGTAACCGGGAGCGAGGAATGACACTGTCGCGACCTACCGAAGACTCGATGGCTTCGCCTGCCCCTGGCAGCAGCGGCACTCCGACCATGCGCGACGTTGCACAGCACGCCGGAGTCAGTCCAATGACCGTCTCGCGCGCCCTGCGGGATGACCCCCGGGTGTCCCCGGAGAAGAAGGCCCGCGTTCGGACGGCGGTGAAAGCGCTCGGCTACAGCCGTAACGAGGCAGCCCGGAACCTGCGCCTGGGGCGTTCGGGAGGACTGGTCGGCCTGGTCGTAACGAACCTGGCCAACCCGTTCTACTCACAGCTCGCGCTTGGTGTCGAAGCAGTGGCTTCCGAGCACGGCATGCGGGTGATACTTGGCAACTCCGGGGAGGACGTCGCCAGGGAACGCCAGCTCGTGCATGACTTCGCATCCCGGCGGCTCGATGGGATCGTTGTCGTGCCCGTCGGCAGTAACCACAGGCACCTGAATGCGGCGCAGCAAACGGGGATCCCGGTAGTACTAGCCGCGAGCCCGCCGGTGAAGCTTCTCGCCGACGCTGTCATGCTTGACGACTTCGGCGGTTCCTGGGAAGCCACGCACCATCTCATCGAGGCCGGGCATAGGAAGATTGCCTTCCTCGGGCTCCAGCCGTCAACGTGGACCGGCTCCGAGCGCTTCAGGGGTTATTGCGCCGCATTGGAGGAGGCAGGAATTCCGCTCGATGAGCGGATCGTTTCGCGGCAGCAACGGGACGTGGCCACCGCCGAGCGGGCGACGCTCGAGATGCTTGACCAGGAAGACCCGCCGACAGCTGTGTTCGCGGCCAACAACCGAAACACGATCGGGGCCTACCGCGCGATTCGCGGGCGGCGCTCGAACATCGCCCTGGCAGGCTTTGACGACTTCGAACTCGCGGACATGCTGGCGTTGCCGCTGATGGTCGTCAAGTACGACCCCGGAGAGCTAGGCCGCCGGGCCGCGGAACTGTTGTGCGACCGCATCACTAATCCTCAGCCGCAGGCAGAGTCCGCAGCCCGCCGGATCGTCATCCCGACAAAGCTGGTCGAGTACGGCCTTCAATGACGCAGCCGCCTTGCGCCTGGCTGCTGGAACTACTGGCCGCTGCCCAGGCCGCCTTCGCACGCGCCCGCAGGTACTGATCACCGCGTCGCGCCGCTGCTGAGCTCCGCTGGTCCCCCGCCATCGACGCCCTCGCAGTGTCCGCCGCCGAGCGACTCAGGTCCGATCAGCGCGACAACTCTCTGCCGCTGCCAGGGCATCATGTGCTCGGCGGCCCGGAAGGCAGGGCCTGCGGCACATCGTGACCTTCGGCGCCACCATGACCGGCGGCCTGCCGAAGGTCACCTAAGCCGGATGACATCTCGGTGCGTTTCTTCAGGGGGCGGAGTGGTCTACCTGAGCCGGCGAGCCCCGGCTGATGGCAGTGCTGGCCTGAACGTCGGCTCCGGCCATCCGGCATCGCCGAAGCGGCTGCGAACGGCGGCTGCGACGGGCAGGGCTTCCGCTATCGGGAGAAGAGCCAGCACGGAACCGCCGAAACCGCCGCCTATCATGCGAGCGCCATCTGCGCCGGCGGCGAGCGCGGCCGCCGCGGCGGCATTTGCTTGCGGCCAGGACACCTCGAAGTCGTCGCGCAGAGACCTGTGCGAGGCGGTCATGAGTATTCCGATGGCTCCAAGATCGCCGCTCTGCATCAGTTGCGCGGTCTTCAGCACCCGGCGGTTCTCCCGGATCACGTGGCGGGCTCGCCGCCTGAGCTGATCGTCTTGGAGGGCTGCGAGTTTCCCCGGTCCCAATGCGGCCTCGCGAAGGGAGCGCACGCCCAGGGCGCGAGCGGCTGCGGCGCATTCGCGGCTTCTCTCGGCGTACCTGCCGTCGCTCAGGGAGTGCCGGACCTGCGTGTCGATGATCATCAGGCACCGGCCGGCCGCGACCAGGTCGAGCGGCACCGGAGTCGCGCTCCCGCTGCGGCAATCAAGCAGCAGGGCTTGTCCGGCGCGGCTGAGCAGGGATGCTGACTGATCCATGATGCCGGTCGGCACGCCGACGAAATCATTCTCGGCCTGGCGAGTGATTCGGACGAGTTCGGTTTCCGGCACCGTCACGCCGCTGAGTTCGGTGAGTGCCAGCGCGACTGCGCATTCGAGCGCCGCCGACGACGACAGGCCGGCCCCAGCGGGCAGATCTGCGTCGATGGCGATGCTGGCTCCCTCAATCGCATGGCCGGCCTGCTGAAGGGCCCAGGCGACACCGGCCGGATAAGCGGCCCAGCCAGTTACCGCGCCGGGGGTCAGCTCGTCGAGTTGCACGGTAGCGTGCCCGACCTGCCGGGAAGTCAGCACCAGGCGGTTGTCCGACCTGCGGGCAGCGCAGGCAGTGACCCCCTCACTGATCGCGATCGGCAAGACGAAGCCGCAGTTGTAATCGGTGTGCTCGCCGATGATGTTGACTCTGCCCGGTGCGCGCCAGACGCCCTGCGGCCACTGGCCGTGATGCCGGGCAAACCAGGCGCAGAGCTCATCGGTCGAGGCCGGGTGAGCCATGTCGCGACGGTCACGGCTGGCCCTCGGCAGGTTCATGCCTGCGCCCGGAGCCGCCGCGCGATCTGCTCAGGTGCGACGTCGTTGACGAAGACGCCCATCGCCGACTCTGAGCCGGCCAGGAACTTCAGCTTGTCCGCTGACCGGCGCGGCGATATGAGGCGCAGATGGAGATAGCTGTGCGCAGGGATGGTCTCATTGGGTGCCTGGTACCAGGCGGCGATGTAAGGTACGGGCGCGCCGAACAGCCGGTCGACCCGATTGAGAACATGCAGGTAGGTGTCGGCGAAGTCATCGCGCTCTGCGCCCGTCAAGTCGGCGAGGACCTGCGCGGCACGGTTCGGGAACAGGTGCACCTCGACCGGCCACCGCGCGGCTGCGGGGACCAGCGCGGTCCAGTGCTCGCTCTGCCGCACGATGCGCTCGCCAGCATCCCACTCCGCGCGCAGCACGTCGGCGAACAGGTTCCCGCCCGTGCGGTCGTGGTGCCGCCTGGCCGTCTCCAGCATCTGGCGCGTGCGCGGAGTGACGAACGGATAGGCGTAAATCTGCCCGTGCGGATGGCTGAGCGTCACGCCTACCTCGCTGCCACGGTTCTCGAACGGAAACACCTGCCGGACTCCCGGCAACTCCGTCAGGGCTTGGTGCCGGTCTACCCAGGCCTCCATGATCGTGCCCACTCTGGCGGGCGTGAGCTGCGCGAACGACGTGTGGTGATCGGCGCTGAAACAGACGACCTCGCACCGGCCCGTTCCTGCCCGCCGCTCGAGCAGACCGCGGGCCGGCGAGCTGAGCGCGGCATTGCCGGCGGGAACGGCGGCAAGCGACGCGAAGCGGTTCTCGAAGACGACAACGTCGTAGTCGTCTGCCGGAATTTCCGTCATGTTGCGGGGCGAGCTCGGGCACAACGGGCACGCGTCACTGGCTGGAAGATGCGTGCGCTCCTGCCGATGTGACGCCACGATGACCCACTCATCGGTGAGCGGGTCGAGGCGCAACTCCGAGACGGCCCGGGCAGGGTTCAGCGTCCGCCGGTCATAGCTGGTGCGCGGCGGCCGCGCTGCCTCGTCAAAGTAGATGAGCTGGCGTCCGTCTGCCAGTCGGGTGGTCGTCTTGCGCAGAACATGGCCAGGTCCGGTGATGGCACCGGCCAGCGGGCGGCCGCCCGCTGGCCGGTGCCCGACGTCGTCGACGGTCACGCGTCCTTCCCGTGGGGCAATGCGAGCACGATGTCCCGGCTACTTGAACAAGGCATTGATGCTGCTGTTCAGGTTCCCGAGCACTGTCGTGGGGTTGCCCTGGCCCCTGGTGAGGGTGTCGTCGATCGCCGTCGTGGCCAGGTTGTTGATCTGGGTGCCGTTGCTGGTGATCGGCCAGAAGACCAGGTCGCTCGTGTTGCCCAGTTCCGTCGTGAACGGGCTGACGTTGATGCCCTTCCGCTGGTCGACCGAGAGCACCTTCGCCGCTTCTGAGGGGATGGACGGGAACACGACCGCCTTGGCGGCGACGAGGTTCTGGCAAGCGGCTGAGCCGACGAATTCAACCCACTTGGCGGCCTGGGCTGGATGCGGGCTGACGGTGAGTACGGACTGGGCGAGTGAGTTCGAGATCGTCATCGAGCGCCCGCCGGGTCCGACTGGAAGCTGGGCCCAGGCGTAGGTCTGGTTCTTGTCGGCGGACGGCGCGTAGCTGCTGATCGTCCACGCGCCCTGGAACGTCGTCGCGGCCACGTTGTGATCCATGACGGGCGTGATGCCCAGGGAGCTCACCTGTGCTTCCGGGGCGATGTAGCCGGCGTTGTACTCCTTCTGCAGCCAGCTGAACACAGACCCGAGCCGGGGATCGGACATGTCGTAGCTCGTGGCGAACGGAGTTTGCGGCGTTGTCCAGTACCAGCCTAGGTCGAGCGCGAACGTTGCCCAGGACGACTGGCCGGCGATCCCGTCACCGGATTCCATCGCGAATCCGTAGGTCTTGACGTCTGCCTTGCTGAATCCGGGCTGGTCGCCGCGGACCCCGTTTTTGTCGACTGTCAGGTGCCTGATCAGGGCGCCGAAGGTGCCGCCGTCGGTGGGGTTCCACGTCAGGCTCTGCACCGACGCGGCGGCGGTGTCCTTGGTGTTGTAGAGCAGCGCGACTGCGTCGCGGTCCTGCGAGATGCCGTAGATCTTGCCGTTCCGGGTCCACAGGCTGTTCGTCGGTATGCCAGAGGCGGCCGGGTTATAGCCGTCCTTCTTGAAGTATGGCGAGAGGTCAACTAGCTCGCCGGAGCTGACTAGCTGCGGGTAGTAGCCGACGTGGTCGGTGATGACGTCCGGGCCCTTCCCGGCCGCCAGCTGGGTGGTGAGGTTATTCCAGTAGTCGGACCATCCGCTCTGGCTGATGTCGACGGTGATGCCGGTCTTCGCATGGAACGCCTGGGCGCATGCCTGGTAGGAGGACAGCTGGGTGGGGTCCCATAGCCATTCGTGCAGGGTGACGGGCCCGCCTGTGCTCGTGCCGCCAGAGCTGCATCCTGCCCCGGCCACTGCCGCCAGGCCGGCGACGGCGACCGCGGCGAAGATGGAGCGCGATCTTTTCATGACATTTAATTCCTCTCTGTTATGTGCTTCGCGGCTGTTTCGCGGCCGCCGGTAATTCAATGGACTCCGGACGCTTACTTGCCTCCGCCGGCAAACTGCAGGTTAGTAACTAGCCTGCGGCCGAATATCAGCATGAAGATCACGAGCGGAACGACCGATATGGCAGTCGCGGCCATGAACGCGGTCCAGTCCCGCGCCACGGTCGGCGAGCTCCGAACGAAGTATCCGAGGGCCGCGGTCAGCGGCTGCGCGTGCCCGGTCGTGGTGATGAGCTGCGGCCACAAGTACTCGTTCCAGGCAAAGACGGCCTGAATCGTCAGCAGGGTGGCGATGGGGGCGCGGGACATCGGCAGGCAGATCTGCCGGAACAGGCCCCACGGACCCAGGCCGTCGATCTTCGCGGCGTCTTCGATTTCGTCCGGGATGTTAAGGAAGAACTGCCGTAGGAAGAAGACGGCGAAGGGCTGCATCAGCAGGTACGGCGCTATTAGGCCCTGCCAGGTGTAGATCCAGCCGAGTTCCTTCATCAGGATGAAATTCGGCAGCACCCCGAAGATGGGCGGCACCATCAGGCCGGCGAGGAACGCACCGAATATAAGGTCACGGCCGCGCCAGCGCAGCCTGGCGAACGCGAACGCCGACAGCGAGCTGAAGGCGACCGACCCGATCGCGACCACGGTGGTGAAGATCACCGAGTTGACCAGGTTCGACAGGAACTTCAGCTGGATGACCTCGTTCGGGAACTCGGCCTGCTGCTCTGCCGGCGTCGCCAGTCCCAGCACGCGCTCGAAGTTGACCAGGGTCGGGTGCTGCGGCCACAAGCCGAAGTCGCCGAAGAGGTACTTGTTGTGCGTCAGCGCTTCCTTGATCATCCACCAGAACGGGAAGAGGCTGACGAATATCAGGACGGCGAGCAGCGCCCACGCAGCCGCCCGGCCGGGCCGCACCCGCGGCCTGCGGCGCAGCGGGACGGCCAGCTCGCTCGCGGTGGCCGGTTGTGATGGCGCCCTCGTCGTCGTCACCGGGCCCGCCTACGCCAGGTCCGAGCGCGACGCGCGGAGCAGCTTGAGCTGAGCGAACGTGAAAGCGGCCAGGATGACGAAGAGGACGACGGCCATTGCCGACGCGTAGCCCATCCGGAGCTCACCAAAGGCAGCGTTGTAGATGTAGTAATAGAGCACGTAGGCCTGCGGCAGCGGGGTCTGATAGACGACCGACACGGTGTCGTAGATCTGGAACGACCCGATGACCGACACAGCTAGGACGAGGGCCAGGATCGGCCGCAGCAGCGGCAGCGTGATGGACCTGAAGATCCGCCATTCGCCGGCGCCGTCGATGGCAGCCGCCTCGTACAGGTGCTTCGGGATCAGCTGCATGCCCGCGAACAGCAGCAGCGCGGTGTAGCCGACGTTCCGCCACGTGTTGACGAGAGCGACGGTGGCGATGGCCTCGTGCGGGCTCTGATAGAAGTACTGCGCCGGCAGGTGCACGGCCGTGAGCAGGTGATTGACGACGCCGACGGTCCTGTCCAGCATGAACAGGGAGATCGTGGCCACCGCGACGTTCGGGACCAGCCACGGGAACACTAGGGCGCAGCGGATGAAGATGGAGCGGGTCAGCCGCTCCATGAGCACGGCGATCCCGAGCGCGCCGATCATCTGCGTGCTGATGTTGATCGCCACGTATTCGGCGGTCACCTTCAGGGCGTTCCAGAAAACTGAGTCGTGCGCCAGCGCGGTGTAGTTCGCCAGGCCGGTGAACCGGGGCGGCTGCAGAATGTTGTACTGCGTCAGGCTCTGGTACATGCCGCGGACAAGCGGCGTGACGTAGAAGACGACAAAGCCGACCAGGCTCGGCAGTATGAACAGGAGCGCGACCCGGCCGCTGTCACGACGGCGACTACTGGGCTGGTGCTTGCGGCCCGGCCGGATGGCAGGCGCTGATGTCGGGGCCATCAGCCGACCACCATGACCTCAAGCCCGCGCCGCCTGAGGTGGTCCAGCTCGGACGGGTCGGCGCTCGGGCCGGTGATGAGCAGGTCGACTTCGGCAATGCTGCTGACCCGGGCCAGCTCGACCTGGCCGATCTTGGATCCGTCAGCGACGACGATGCGCCGCGACGCGGAGGCAAGCATGCGCTTCTTGATCTCTGCCTCGGGTGCGTTGATGTTCGTGACGCCGTGCTGGGTGTCGACGCCGTTGCAGCCAAGGAACACCGTGTCCGCGTTCGCTTCCTGCAGCAGGTAGCGGCCCATCGGGTCGACGAGCGAATGCTGCAGGCGGCGCAGGGTCCCGCCGGTGACGATCACCGAGAAACGCGGGATCGCCGGCTCCAGCTCGAGCGCGATATTCAGCGCGTTGGTGAGGACGACCAGGTCCTGGAGCTCTTCGCGAGCGATCAGCGACCTGGCGATGAAGGTGGTGGTCGTGCCCACGTCCAGGATGACGCTCTCGCCCGACTGAACCAGGTCCGCCGCCGCCTTGCCGATGAGTTGCTTCTCAAGCGCTGACGTGCCGAGTGACTGCTCGAACGGCAGCTCGTCGCGCAGCCGCCGGCCGACCGGGACCGCCCCGCCACGGATGCGCCTGATAGCCCGGCGCCTGTCCAGCACCTCCAGGTCTGCTCGCACCGTAACCTCCGATATCCCGAACGCCTCGCTGAGATCCGATACGCGAACGAAGTCCCGCTCGGACACCAGCGCGACGATCCGCTCGCGCCGGACCTCGCCAGGCACCGACTCCGTTGGTGAGGACATATCCGGAAGCTTCGAAGTCTTTCGCTATCTTGTCAATAGATCGGTGAGACCTTTCGATAACGAAACTACAAACTTTGCTTAGTTTGGCGTGCCGTAGGCAGGATGAACCGTGTATATAGGACACATACCTGGCAGATGGCCTCCGCGGCGCTCCGGGGTGGCCAGGCGGCCTAACGGTCCAGCTGGCGCTATGCCAAGAATTAGAAAGTTTCGCGATCGATCGATGAGCTGACGAGGTGCTATGGACGACGAGCGGCCGGCAGACGACCTGGGTGAGACAGCCAGGGTTCTCCGGCTAGCGGTGCCGCGCGGCGAGTACTGGTGGGGCGGTGACACAGCTGACGGCTACCGGATGCCGCTCACCGACGGCTATCGCGCTGACCTGCGCCAGCCCGGCGACAACCAGGCGATGCCGCTCCTGATCTCGAGCGCGGGGCGCTACCTCTGGTCGGACATCCCGTTCACGATCGAGTTCTCCGGCTCGGTTCTCACGCTCGAGCCCTACGGCGACGGCCGGATCGAGGCCGGGTCCGGAGACGCCTCACTACGCGGCGGCTACCTAGCCGCCGCTCGCCACTTCGCGCCCAGCGCCATGCGCCCGGCGGACGTCATGTTCACTGCTCCGCAGTACAACCTGTGGATTGAGATGCCGTTCCGGCCGACCCAGCGGGGGGTGCAGGGCTATGCCGATCAGGTGCTCGAGAACGGCTTCCCGCCCGGGGTGCTCGCCATTGATGACATGTGGAGCGAGTCGTACGGTGCCTGGAGGTTTGACGCCGCCCGGTTCCCGGATCCGCAAGGCATGACGACGCGACTGCATGAGCTTGGCTTCACAGTCATGCTCTGGGTCGTTCCGCTGATCACCCCGGACACGGGTACGTTTCGGTCACTCGCCAAGCGCCGGCTGTTGGTGGCGGACGCGGCCGGCGAGCCCGCGATCGGACGATGGTGGAACGGGTACGGCGCCGCAATCGACATGCTCAATCCGGACGGTGCCGCCTGGCTGGAAGCCGAGTTCCATCGGCTGCGCGCCGAGACCGGCGTCGACGGCTTCAAGTTCGACGGCGGCGACGTGAGCTTTTACCAGAGCATGGACCTGGAAGGCCCGGAGCGGTACACGGCGGCCTGGAACGCCCTGGCTGCACGCTTCGCCGTGAACGAGCTGCGCGCATCGTGGCTGGCCGCGGGCCTTCCGCTGGTCCAGCGGCAGCGAGACAAGGCGCACTCCTGGGATGAGAAGGACGGACTCGCCAGCCTCATCCCCAACGGGCTGGCACAGGGCCTGACCGGCCACGCCTTTACCTGCCCAGACATGATCGCCGGCGGCGAGTACCAGCGGTTCCCGGCCGGCGGTGAGCGCGCCTCACTGGATCCCGAGCTGTTCGTCCGCTCAGCCCAGTGTCAGTCTCTCTTCCCGATGATGCAGTTCTCCGCCGCGCCGTGGCGCCTGCTCGACCGCAGTCATCTCGGGCTGTGCCTCGAGGCCGCCCTGCTGCACAGCGCGCACGGTGCCGAGATCGTGCGCCTTGCCGACGCCGCCGCCCGAACCGGAGAGCCGATCCAGCGGCACATG
>Ga0210389_10001799_pt1 | contig 17234 bp, 14 predicted proteins | sample IncBWH28OmetaG_FD_160127 | JGI IMG/M metagenome (GOLD analysis project Ga0210389, IMG submission 160127) | Forest soil microbial communities from Barre Woods Harvard Forest LTER site, Petersham, Massachusetts, United States - Inc-BW-H-28-O ...
GAAGATCAGCCGCGCGTGACCGACCCGGCTGACCGCGCCGAGCCGCAGCACCATTTCCTGGTTTACGTACAGCACCGGGATCAACATGGTCAGCGTCCACAACAGGCCCATCCCGTAGTTCTGCCCGGCCTGTGCGTAGGTCGCGACGCCGCCGGCGTCGTTGTCGCCCACCATCACGATCAGTCCGGGACCGGTGATGACCAGCAAGGTCCGCAGGCGCCGCCACCGACCGCTAAAGGCGACGCTGGCGCCGGTGTCGTCGCGGCGGATACGGCCAAACGCGCCGATGATGTCTCCGACGTGTGCGGAATCCAGCGCCGCCGAACCGGATACGTCGGGTGCCACCCCTGTTGGTGCGTGGGTGTCGGACCGGATCGCGGCGCGGTCGCCGGTCGTAGGCGGACCGAGGGCACCGCGTGTGTCAGTCGAGATGAAATTCATCAGTTGCTCGCAATCTCACGAGGGTTCGGTTGTGTCGAAAGCCGCACGGAACACGCGCTCAGCGGCGAGGGCCTTATCGGCGCCCGCCACCGAGCCTTGACGGGGAAATCACCGGCGGCCACCCGCACTGTCGGACGGGTGTCCGCCCAGCGAGGCGGTGATAACGGCGATCGGCATCCGCGAGACGTACAGGTTGGCCCGCTCCTGCGGAGTCAGCCTGCGCCGCGTGTGCAGCTTGCCCGCCAACAGCCGCCCCGAGTGCAGCAATGACCGGCCGCTTCCCCTGGTTAGTCCGGAAACACGTTGGGTAACAACAAAAGCCATGATCTTCTCCTGTCGAAAGGCCCGATCGACTCATGGCATTCGGCGCGCAGCACGTGACGTGCAACTGCGCAACGCGCTTAGCAGCGGAGAACGCGCGCCCAGGACTTCAGGCGGCGCGAAGAATGCCGGAACCGGATTGGGACAAGACGGATTTCGGATAGGGACTATCGCCGGGACTCATCTCGCCCTCACCTCCTCACGGCCAGGACACACGCGGGTGTCACCACCTTCACCTGAACCACAAGAGGAACGAACGAAAGGCGGCGGACCGCCGATCACACCCCTCTCGTCGGAGCTTCGGCACTGCACGGCGTATCCGGAACTTCGTCCGGAAGCCACTTGGGCTCAACCCTTGGGTCCGGGAAGAGCTGTCCTGACCCGGGGCGTCTCTCGACGTTCGGGGTCAGTGGCCTGTATCCGTGCAGACGCCTCACCTACCGAGGTGTTTGCAAATCCATGCTCGCACCGCCACCCAACGCTCGTCAAACTCCTTATCGCATTCCTTACGCGAACGATGCCGACCGCGTGTCCTGACTCACATCGGCCTGCCTCCGGGCGCTGTCCGGCGGCGTCCCCTCGAGGCTTACGCTCGAAACATGCCGACAACTTTGCAGGACCCCAAGGTCGCCGCGGTTCTCGACCGGATGTACGCCGAATCGCAAGCCCAGATGTCGCTGTTGCGTGAGCGACGTGGTCAGTTCGAGCGGCCGATGACGACGGCGGAACGCACCGAGGCGATGAGCGAGTTCTACATTCCGGTGACACCCGAAGCCGGCCGGCTGCTCTATGCGCTGGTGCGGGCGACCCGACCAACGACGGTAGTCGAATTCGGCATGTCTTTCGGCATCTCCGCGGTGCATCTGGCATCGGCCGTGCGCGACAACGGCACCGGACGCGTGGTGACCACCGAGCTCAGCGACACCAAGATCGCCGCCGCGAAAAAGACATTCGCCGAGACCGGTTTGGACGATGTCATCACCGTTCTCGAAGGAGATGCCCTGTCCACACTGGCTAGCCTCGACGGACCCGTTGATTTCGTGCTGCTCGACGGCTGGAAAGATCTCTATCTACCGGTGATGAAGTTGCTCGAACCCCGCCTGCCCACGGGCGCCTTGATCGTCGCCGACAACACCAGCGCGGCCGACACCGGGCCTTATCTCGACCTGGTGCGCAATCCCGACAACGGGTACACCAGCTTCAACTTCCTCGTCCGCGACAGCGACAGCATGGAAATCAGCTGCCGCACCGACGATTAACGCCTACCGCAGGGATTCCTCGAGCCAGGGCGTCAGCCACTTCACCCCTTCGGGGGTGAGGTGAACGCCGTCGCTGCGCACCTTGATTCCGTCGACCTTGGCGGTGTAAACGCCGTCCGGACATAGCTTCTTGTTCAAGTCGAGGATCGCGACATTGGGATGGTGGCTAACCGTGTTGCGTAGCATGGTGTTCCACAGGTTGACCCGATCCGGCTGGTCCTCGGGGTACAAGCGGCCGTCCGGCTTTTCGCCGCCCCTACTGTAGGGCACGGTGGCCACCACCACGCGAATCCCGGTGGAGCTCACGATATTCAGTGCACGCTCGAGTTCGCCGTTGAGGTATGCGTCGAACGTGGGATCGCCGATATGGGTCCACTGCCCCTCGTTGACCCGGTCGACGGTCTCCCAGCGGCCGATGATCAACAGCGCGACGTCCGGCTGGTCCTGGTTGACCTGCGTTGACCACCTGATCGGCCAGCCGTCGCATTCCGCTCGCTGCTCCAGGGTTTGGCCGATGTACCGATACGGTGTGCCGCGCACCAGGCTGCAGCCGATGACCGTGTGGTCGAGGAACGTGAATCCGGGCGTCGGCGGAAGGTAATGCATCCAGGTCCACCCGATCGAATCTCCGAACACCGAAACGGTGAACGGCCGGTTGGGATCTCGTGGCCGTGCGCGACTCTCGCCCGGCGGCGACGGCGACACCGCCGCGACCGCCGAGACGCCGGGCGGCAGGCCTACTTCACGCAGGCCAGGTCCGGTTCCCACCGGAATCACCAACAGCGTGACCGCGGCGGCGCTGGCCACGGTCGCCGCCGCCAGCGGCAACAACGGCACCCGGGCCGGTCGCCACCGCCGGATCGGTTGTTCGATGAGCCACCACGATGCGGCGGCCACCACCACCGTGGCGGCACACCGGGCGCCGAACAGCGGCAGCCCAGTCCACCCGGTACGTTCGCCGTTGAGCGCCAGAAAGATTGGCCAATGCCACAGATACACGCCGTAGGAAATGGTGCCCAGCCATACCAGCGGCGGCACGGCCAGGACGCGGGCAATCGCTCCGCGCTGCTCCACTGCCACCGAGGCGACGACGGCAACGGACGCGATGGCGACTCCGGTCAGCAGTCCGTGGCGAAATTCACCGACGCTCCCGGTTGCGTAGTGAGTGGCCCCCGCCAGCCCCGCCACACCGACAAACGGCAGCAAGCGGGCGACCCGCCGCCCCCACCGCGTCCGGATCATGCACCAGCCGCGGTTCAGCGACGGCCAATCCCGAACCAGCAGAGCCGCTGCCGCCGAGCCGATCAGCAACGCCTGCACACGGGTATCGGTGCCGAAATATATTCGGTCACGGGTGCCGCCGGAAACGAAGACGATGGCCGCGGCGGCGGAAGCCAGCGCGCCCAGTGCGGCAATCGCGAAGACGGCAAAGCGAACCCCGCCCACGGTGGCCCGCATGAAGTAGCGCCTGGCCCGCGCCGCCAACAGCACGGCAACCGCGATGAGCAGCACCGGCCAGACAAAGTAGTACTGTTCCTCGACGCCGAGCGACCAGGTGTGCTGGAGCGGCGACGGTGGAGCGCCTTGGGTGAAGTAGTCGGTCTTCTGGGCCACGAACCGCCAATTCGCCACCCAGAGGAATGCCGCGATCGCGTCGTTCCGTAACCCGGTGAGGGCCTGAGTCGGAAGAAGCTCGCGCGCCGCGCCCACGGTGAGCACCATCAAGACCAACGCCGGCAACAACCGTCGCGCCCTGCGAATCCAGAAGCCGGTCAGCTCAATACGACCGGTGCGTCCCAGCTCGTCCAGCAGCAGCGACGTGATCAGGAAGCCGCTGAGGACGAAGAAGACGTCGACGCCGATGAACCCACCGCCCACGCCGGGGATGCCGCCATGCCCGGCGAGCACCAACGCAACCGCCACCGCGCGCAGCCCATCCAGCGCGGGAATCCCGCTGCGCCGCTCTGGTTTATCCCAAATCGCCAGCCGACCGGCGCGGCGTACGGGAACGACCCATCGTGGCCGCCGAGCAAAATCCGCCGGCGCGGAGTTCGTCCCGCCCGGCTCAGTGTTCGCCGTTAGCGCGCCCTGACCACCATCTCGTCCGGCGCCATCGTTGCTGCCGATACGTCGCTGCCCCTCCTCTTGATCGAAGCAAGCTTAGGGGCGACGCTGCCGGAAGCAGGCGAAGACACGCGAAGACACGCAACGGTTTTCCCGCGGCGACGATGTCGGCTCGGGCTAGGCCTGACCTGCGGGTTTCACGTCGACTCGCACGTCGGCGAGGGCCAATCCGAGTTCTTCGAGAACCTCTGCGGTATCGGCTCCCAACTCCGGCGCGGGACCCGCGACATGGCCCGGGGTACGGGAGAACCAGGTGGGCACGCCCGGGAACCGGACCGGGCCGTGCGGCGTGTCCACCGTCTCGAAAAAGCCGACGGCGTTGAGGTGCTCGTCGTCGAACAGGTTTGCCGGGCTGGACAGGGACGCGGCTGGTATCTCCAATCGGCGGAACAGTTCGATCCATTCGTCTGTGGTTCGCTGGGCGAGGGTCTCGGCGAGCAGGGCGTAGACCGTGTCGATCTGGCGCGCACGCCGCTCCAGCGTGGCATACAGCTCGCTGGCCCAGGGGGGCTTCACGGCGTCGATGAACGCGGCCCAATGCTTGTCGTTGTAGATCAACGCGGCGACGTAGCCGTCGCTGGTGCGGTAGGGGCGGCGGTTGGGTGCCACCGTGCGCGGATAAACCGCCGGGCCCAGCGGCGGGTCGAACATGGCGCCGTTGGCGTGTTCGACCAGCATGAACGACGCCATCGTCTCGAACATGCCGACTTCCACCTCTTGTCCTTCGCCGGTGCGCTCGCGGTGGAACAACGCCATCATGGTGGCGTAGAGCGCGGTGAGACCCGCGACTTTGTCGGCCAATATCGTGCCGACGTAATTGGGCTCGCCCGTCAACTGTTCTTGGACGAACGGCAGCCCGCACGCGGCCTGGATGGTGTCGTCGTAGGCCGGCAGATCACCGTTGGGCCCGCGCCGGCTGTACCCGTAGCAGTTGGTGTACACGATGCCGGGGTTGCTCGCGGCCACCTCGTCGTAGCTGAATCCAAGGCGGGCAACCGCCTTGGACCGCATCGAGTGAATGAAGACGTCGGCCTGCTCGATGAGCGCGCGCAGGACGGACTTACCCCAGTCGGACTGCAGGTCGAGGGTGACGCCGCGCTTGCCGCGGTTGACGTTGACGAAGACTCCGCCCATGCCCCGGACCGGCCCGACCGAAACGTAGCGGGTGTCGTCGCCCTTTGGGGGCTCGACCTTGATCACGTCGGCGCCCATGTCGGCCATAATCTGCGTGCAGTAGGGCCCCATCACCATCGCGGTGAGGTCGACGACGCGCACACCCGCCAGCGGGCCACCCCGGTTGCTGGAATTGGGGAGGCGACTAGGCATGGCGCACCCCTTCCTTCCTCAGCGCGGTCTCGAAACTGTAGCGGATGTGATCGGCATGCCCGTCGGGGACGACGGGAAAGATCAGCGGCGCGGCGGCGCAGCGGATGGCGTCGAGCTGCTCGGCCACATCCTCGATCGACCACGACGGACGCTGCACCCCAGGGGTTTCCGCGACGACCACTCTGGCCACCCGGCCCGCGATCGCAATCAGCATCTCACCGGTGATCGGGCAGGTTTCGTGGGCCAGCAATCCGACCACCGGCGCAACCAGCTCGGTGCCCATCGGCGGGTATGCCGAAATATCCAGGCCTTCGGCCATCCTCGTCACCGCCGAGGGAACGATGACGTTGCAGAGCACGCCGTCCGCCGCACCTTCGAGCGCGACGACGTTGGCCAGACCGACCAGGCCCGCCTTAGCCGCGGCATAGTTCGCGACACCGTGGTTGCCGTACAGACCGCCGATCGACGAGGCCAACACGATCCGGCCGTAATGCGCGTCGCACATCACCGGGAACGCCGGTCGCAGCACGTGGAAGGCGCCGCGCAGATGGACATCGATGACGGCGTCGAAGTCCTCGTAGCTCATCTCCTTCAGCGAGCCTCGCCGTACGTTGCCGGCATTGTGGATGAGGATGTCGATGCGTCCGTAACGGTCCAGCGCGGCGCCGATGATCGCCTGGCCGCCCTCCGCGGTCGCGACCGACTCGACGCAGGCGACCGCGTCGCCGCCGGCCGCCCTGATCTCGGCCACCACCTGTTGCGCAGGGCCGGCGTCCGTGCCGGCCCCGGTCAGGGCGCCACCCTTGTCGTTGACGACGACCTTGGCACCCCGGGAAGCCAACAGCAGGGCATACTCTCGTCCCAGTCCCCGCCCGGCGCCGGTCACCACGGCTACCCGGTTGTCGAATCTGCGTTCAACCGTCACGATCCCAGCACCAAGCCATCCAGATCACTCTGGGCACGCCACTCGGACAGCAGTTCGCCGAAGACGTAAAAGCCTGGGCCATAGGGTTCGCCGATGTGAGAACGGATGCCCTCGCCCTCGGCGACCCCGGCGCCGCCGCCCTCGTTGTTGTAGTAGCCCGGTGTGCACTCCAGGTCGAATCGGCTGTTGTCAATCGCGTTCTCGCGGATGGCTTTACACCATTCGTCCTGCGCCTCTTGGGTGGGTTCCACCGTGAGCGCGCCGCGGGTCAGGGCTTCGGAGATGATGTAGGCAATGTGCTCGCCCTGCAGTTCATAGTTGGCGGCGATGTTCGCGGAGATGCCCACCTGAGTGAACCCGGTGAAGAACTGATTGGGGAACCCGCGGCTGGTCATCCCGTGCAGCGTCTGGTATCCGCTACGCCAGTGGTCAAAGAGCGACAGCCCGTCCCGGCCCTCGATCGCGTCGATGGAGTACCGACGGCTGATCTCGGTGGTGATCTCGAACCCGCTGGCGTAGATGATGCAGTCGACTTCGTACTCTATGCCGTTGGCGACCAAGCCTTTTGCCGTCGCTCGCTCGACGCCCTTTGTCGACGACACGTCGACCAGCGTCACGTTCGGGCGGTTGAAGGTGTGCAAGTAGTCGTCGTTGGTGCACGGCCTCTTGCACAGGAACCGGTAGTAGGGCTTGAGCGCCTCGGCGGTCCCGGGGTCCCCGACAATAGCGTCGACGCGGCGCCGCAGTCGCTCCATCACCTTGAAGTCCTCTTCTTCCCGGATGGCCATGAACCGCTCGGGGGTCAGGGCTGCCGGGTCCTCGAGCGCCATGACCCGCGCGGCGGTGTTGCGGCCGAGTTCGGTCCAGAAGTCGCACACGTAGTCGGGCTGGCCCAGCGCCATTCCTTCGAACGTCCAGGCGTGGAAGTTGCGCTGGCGCTCCTTCTGCCAGCCGGGCCTTAGCGTTTTCACCCACTGGGGATCCGTCGGAGTGTTGTTGCGGGCCCCGACCGACGACGGTGTGCGCTGAAAGACGTAGAGGTGCCGGGCATACCGGCCCAGATAGGGCACGATCTGGATCGCCGTCGCACCGGTGCCCACCACCGCGACGCGCTTGTCGGCGAGCTTGTCCAGTCCGCCGGAAGAATCCCCGCCGGTATATCCGTAGTCCCAGCGCGACGAGTGAAAGCTGTGTCCTTGAAAATCCATGATCCCGGCAATGCCCGGCAGCTTCGGCCGGTGAAAGGGTCCGGAGGCCATCACCACGAACCGCGCCCGGATGTCGTCGTCGCGGTCCGTGCCGACGCGCCAGCGCTTGATGGCTTCGTCCCAGTGCAGCTCGCGGACCTGTGTGGAGAAGATCGCGGAATCGTAGAGGCCGTAGTGCTTTCCGATGCGCCGGCAATGGTCGTAGATCTCGGCGCCGTCGGCGAACTTCTTCGACGGGATGAAGTTCAGCTCTTCGAGCAGCGGTATGTAACAGTACGATTCGTTGTCGCACTGGATGCCAGGGTAACGGTTCCAGTACCACACACCGCCGAAGTCGCCGCCCAGCTCGATGATCCGGACGTCATCGACTCCCGCCTTCTTCAGGTACGCGGCGCACAGCAGGCCCCCGAAGCCGCCGCCGAGCACCGCGACATCGATGTCCTCCGATATCGGGTCGCGAACCAACGGCGGCGAGTACGGATCGGTTTCGTAGTACCCGGCGAAGTCGTCGACCAGTTCGACGTACTGTTTGGACCCTTCCGGACGCAGCCGCTTGTCACGCTCCCCGCGGTACTTTTCGCGCAGCGCTCCGATGTCGACATCGTCCGGCGTCTGAGTCGGCGGGCAGTCCGGCCTCGAAATATCAGTCATGCCAGAGCGTTCTCCGGTAGCGCCGCGGCATGCAGGGGCGCCTCCATCTTCTGCACGTCGGGCAGCACCTCTTTGGCGAACAACTCCGTGCTCGCCATCGCCTCCGGGTAGGGCATCGTGCCGAATTGCGGGACGATCGTCAGCTCGCAGAACGAGCACGCCTCCTGGGCGGCCTTGATCCTGGTGAAGATCTCCTCTGGCGTCCCGATCAGCAGGTTGGACGCGTGATAGCCCGGGGTCTTGGGCTGCGCTCCTTTGGCCGCCCCGGTCACCGACGACGCGAGGACGGCCGTCGCGCTGGCCTCCCGGGCCGCATAGGCTTCGTACCCCTTGACGCCCTTGAAGTTCGAGGCGTCGGCGAATCCGTAGTGCACGGTGACATCCCGGTTGGCGGTCCAGATCCATTCCTCGGACCTGGCGGGATCCTCCGTGGTGCAGTACATGAACATCACGTTCTTCGGCTGGCAGGGCGGCAGACCCTCCTCCTTGCGGAATATATTCACCTGCTGCACTTCTCGTCCGGCATCCTCGATCGGCTTGTTTCCCACGAAGAGCGGGACCATGCCGCGGCGGGCGAGGATCTCCAGCGATTCCGCGGTCGACGATGAGCTGTAAATGCGCGAGAACAGGTCGCGGGTCCGGGGCTCCGGACGAAGCGACATCTCGGGAACGGTGAAGATCTCGCCATTGTAGGAGAACCGCTCGCCGGACAGCGCCAGCTGCAGGATGTCGAGGGTTTCGTTGAAGCGCTGCCTGCTTTCCTCGCGGGGGACGCCGACTGCGTCGAACTCTCCTTTCGACACCCCGCGCCCGATCCCGATCGTCGTGTACCGCCCGTTGGAGAGGATGTCCAGGTAGGCGATCTGGTGTGCCAACCGGATCGGATGCCACCACGGCGCGACGACGACGAAGGTGCCGAGGCTGACGCGTTCGGTACGACCGGCGAAATAGCTCAACGCCTGAATCGGGTTGGGCGTCATGCCATACGGGGTCCCGCAGTGCTCCGGCATCCAGATGCCGTCGAACCCCAGCGGTTCGGCCAGATCGGCGATCGCGAGCGTGGCCTGCACGCACTCCCAATCGGTGGTGGCGGGCGGGTGGCTGAAGTCTCCGGCCAGCACCCGTTCCCAGTCGTGGGAGTTGTGCGATCCGAACCCAAGGTTGACTTTCATTCCCCTGTCTCTCTTTTCAGGTCAGTGGCCAGCTTGCTGGGCGCACCGGTGCCCAGGTATTCCGCGAGGTTACGGTGCAGATTTGCGGTGCTGCGCTCCATGTAGGGGTTGGGCTTGGGGCCGCAGAAGCCCAGCGACTTCATGCCTTGCTGGACGGCGGCCATGTTGGAGAAATCCTGCGGCAGTACGCTGCGCCAATTCGGGTCGTCCGGCGGCGCGTACACCCATTCGGTTTGCGGCTCTTCACCTTTGGGATAGAGTTCGTAGCACGCCGCTTCGAAGATGCAGGTATCGGGGTCATAGCCGTGGGGCCGGGCGCTGTAGCACAGCGCGGTGGTCAGGCCCTGCCCGATCTGAAAGTTAGGAAATATCTGCCAGGCGGTGCCGCTGCGGGCCAGGTGTTCGGGATCGATCGTCGGCCAGGTCACACCACGCGCGGCATCGTCACGTCGCGCGGATGCGAGCCAATGCTCGAGCACCTGGCTGGCCGGTGCATCTTCGGGTAGCTCGTCGACCAGTCGGCGCGCAGCTTCCACCAGTGTTTTGGTGGTCGTGGCATTGGTTTCGTCCAACGTGTAGACCTGCATCTCGGCGGTCGAGATGCGTGGGTCCGCGCCCGTTCCGAGCCGGATCTTCGATTTCGTCTCCTCGAGGTCCGCCGGCGCGTCGTAGCCGATATTGCTGTGCTTGCCGTGTGCCACGGCCCAACCACGGAAGTTGCCGAACTTGTTGAACTGCGGGTGTGTGGTCGCGACGTGGTAGGTCTCGTTGAACGCTTCCATGGCAACCTTCCAGTTGCACCCGAAATGCAGCCATTTGCGCCATTTGCAGCGCATTTCCTGCAGCTGGAAGGGATCGAGCATGGTGGCTGCGGGCTCGAGGTAGTCACGCAGCGGTTCACAACCAGGATCCATGTTGACCCAGATCCAGCCGCCCCAGGTGTCGACGTTGACCGTTGCCAGATGGGTGTTCTCCGGCGTCAGGGCGCCCTGCCAGTCCTGCTTCTCGGGCACGTGGATGCAGTTGCCATCCTGGTCGTAGGTCCAGCCGTGAAAGCCGCACACAAACGACTTCTTGTGGCCGCAAGCGCTTTTCGCTCCCGCCGGGACGTCCACCAGCCGACGGCCGCGATGCATGCAGACGTTGTGATGCGCCGCCAAACTGTCGGGCCCGGTCCGCACCACCACGATTGAATCGTCGAGAATTTCGTAGGTGAGGTAGCTGCCCACCTTGGGGAGATCTTCGGCCCGCCCGACTTGCTGCCAGACCTTTCGCCACAATTTGTCGCGCTCCGCGCGGGCGTACTCCTCGGAGATATACGCCTCGACCGGGATCGTGACCGGCGTGGCCAGCTCGTCGGCCCCCTCCATCGCGTCCTCGCTTCCTAGTCCCATTGCCGCTCAGGCCCCGTCCCAACGTGTAATCGCCGCGCGGAAGGTTTCGTCCTTGAGGAACAGAGAGGTGTTGTCAGCGCCCAGGTGCCCCCATTTGAGGTTCAGGCCACCGTCCACGAGCAACGTCTGTCCGGTGATGTAGCTCGAAAGATCGGACAGCAGAAAGAGAATCGCTCCGGCCACCTCTTCCGGGCAGCCACGGCGTCCCATCGCGATGGCGTGGCGGTCGCGTTCCGGGTCGTCGTCGACGTACGTGCCCGACGCCGGCGTCCTGGTCACCCCGGGTGCCACGGCGTTGACCCGGATGACGGTGCCGTTCGACCCGTCGTCGCCGGCCGCCAGTTCGAGCGCCATGGTGCGCGTTACCGCCACGATCGCGGCTTTGGCTGTGCCGTAAGCAATGTGGAAGGGCGCCGTGTTCATCCCGCTGATCGACGAGACCGAAACGATCGAGCCCCCACACTTGCGCCGCTTCAGTTCGGCGGCGACGGCCTGGCTCATGAAGAACATCGTCTCCAGGTTTCGGGTGAACAGTTCGCGCCAGTCACTGCGCGTCACCCGGGTCGACGGCATCCACGTCGACGGATCCGCGCCACCCGCGACGTTGACCAGTCCGTGGAGTTCGCCCTCGGTGCGCCGCACCGCCTCGAGCGTGGCGTCCACCCCGTCGTCGGTGGACGCGTCGGCCGCCAGCGGCACGACCGACAAACCCTCGGCCGGCAGTGGCCCCACATGCCGATCGAGATTGTCTTGATCGCGGCTCACCGCGACCACGGTCGCCCCCGCCTCGGCGACCATGCGTGTGACGGTGGTACCGATGCCGCCGCCGGCGGCGCCGGAAACAACGACAATGCGCCCGTCAAGTCTGAGCAGGTCCCGGTTCATCGGCTATCTTATAATTGTCCGGACAAGATAATGACGTGCATTCATTAGAGAGCATGATTCTCTGCGCATAGCGCCGCCGTCAAGGGCCCGCCCGCTTCGGGGCTAGCTATTGTCTGGACTATTCGCCGATTGCTATCGTGCGAGCGGTGATAGCCGCAACTGGATTGGCGCCGCACGGCCTGTCTCAGGGTCGCTACCTTGCCGCGCGGCAGCCCAGCCTCGCCGAGGGCTGGAGCCTGACGCGGCTCACTCCGCCCAGCCGGCTCTTCGGGGCCAACGGGCTGCGCACCGGTCCGGACGGCCGGGTCTACATCGCGCAGGTGACCGGCAGCCAGATCAGCGCGCTCGACGTGACGACCGGTCGGCTGGACGTCATCAGTGCCAAGGGCGGGCAGATCGTGGCGCCCGACGACGTCGCCTTCGACCCGAGCGGGAACCTCTACGCCACCGAGGTCATGGACGGACGGGTCAGCGTGCGCGACGCCGCGGGGCGCACACGGGTACTGCGCGCCGACGTGCCATCGGCCAACGGCATCACTTTTCACCGGGGCCGGTTGTTCATCGGCGAGTGCCGGGCGGGCGGGCGCCTGCTCGAACTCGACCTCAACGGCGGTGTGCCCCGAGTGCTGCTGGAGAACGCGCCGTCGCCCAACGCGATGGAGGTCGGGCCCGACGGCTTGTTGTATTTCCCGTTGATGGGGGCCAACGAGATCTGGCGCATCGACCCCGATGGCGGCGAGCCGGAACGGGTGGCCGGCGATCTCGGCGTCCCGGACGCGGTGAAGTTCGACTCCAGCGGCCGCATCGTGTCGACCCAGGTGCACAGCGGTCAGGTGCTGCGCATCGATCCCCGCACCGGAGAGCACACCGTGCTGGCCGCCCTGAATCCCGGGCTGGACAACCTCACCTTCGCGGGCGAGCGGCTGTTTGTCTCCAACTTCACCGGCGAGATCACCGAAATCCTCGGCGGCGGAGAGTCCCGTACCGTGCTGCCGGGCGGCATGAACTGGCCGCTGGATCTGGCGGTTGATACCAAAGGCGACCTGTACGTCGCCGACGGGACCTACCTCTACGCTTTGGGCGCGGGCGGGCGAAGCGGGTGGTCGTCCAAACTGCGGACCGTCGGAATGCTCTTCAGCCCAGGGTATCCGGGCTTCCTGCGCGGGCTGGCCGCTACCGGCGCCGGCGAGTTCGTCGTCACCACCTCCAATGGCCAGCTCGCCCGGTATCGGCCCGAAAGTAACGAAAGTGAATTGCTGGCAGAGGGTTTCGACCAGTTGTATGGCGTGGCGGTGGCTCCCGGCGGGGCCATCGTGGCCGCCGAACTGGGTGCGGGACGGGTGCTGGCAATCAGGTCCGGCCTCGTCGAGGTGCTCGCGGCCGGATTGAAGGATCCGGTTGGCGTGGCCATCGCTCCCGACGGTGCGTGCTTCGTCACCGAAGCGGGAGCGGGTCGGGTGGTGAGGATAGGCGGAATGGGCGCAAGAATCACCACAGCGTTGGACGGTTTGCGGCGACCCCAGGGCGTCCTGATGCTCGACGGGCGGCTCTATGTCGTCGATGCCGGCGCGCAGGAGCTCATCGACGTCGACCTGGAGAGCGGTGCCCGCGGCGTCGTGGCATCGGACCTGCCGGTAGGCGCGCCGCCGGGCGTCGTCCCCAAGCCCCTGCTGGGGATGCCGCCGTTCTCCGGGCCACAGGGGCCATTCGCCGGCATCGCCGCGGGACCCGACGGGACGCTCTACGTATCGGCGGACGCAGAGGGCAGCGTGCTGGCGATACGCCGGGAAGGCGCTGAGGACTGAATTGTCAGAACCCAAAGTTGTGGATCATCGCTACCTGCAGGTCGCGCGCACCCTGCGTAAGGAGATCGTGGACGGCGTGTATCCGGTCGGGTCGCAGTTGCCGACCGAACACGAGCTGTGCGAGCAGTTTGCGGTGAGCCGCTACACAATTCGTGAGGCGCTGCGGCGGTTGCGCGAAGACAACCTGGTGTCGTCGCGGCCGCGCACCGGAACCCTCGTGGTGCCGCGGCCGTCGTCGGACTCCTACGTGCAGCACGTCATGTCGATCAACGACCTGCTGGCATTCGCGACCGGCACGCACTTTCCGATCGAATCCGTCGCGATGGTCAGACTCGACGACGAGTTGGCGGCCCGGACGGGGCTGACGCTCGGCGAACAGTGGCTCAGCGTTCGGGGTTTCCGGCGTGCCGAGGGGGCACAGTCCTCGGAGCCCGCATTGTGCCGCACCGAGTACTACATCAACCGCGCGTTTGCGGCGGTGGGCAGGCTGTTGGCGCGCCACGAAGGCCCGATCTTTCCTTTGATCGAGGACCTGTTCGGCCTGAGTATCGTTGAGGTTCATCAGGAAATCGCGGCGGTGCTCATTCCACCGGCACTGGCGGACGGCCTCGACGTCGAGGCCGGGGCACCAGCGCTGCAGGTGCGGCGCACCTACACGACGTCTGACGGGCAGATCGCCCAGGTCACGATCAACACCCATCCCGCGTCCCGTTTCCGTCACTCGATGACGATGCGGCGCATGAAAGGCTAGCCGGCACCTATATGTCAAGGAAGCCATGCCAAGACACCGTGAACGAAAGCTGATCGGCGGACGGTCGATTCGCTGGGACGACGAACGCGCCGCCGACGCCTATGCACGCGACTGGTGGGTTCGGGGCACGTTGGCCGACTCGCTACGCGACGCGGCGCGGCGCACGCCGCAGCGGGTGGCAATGGTCGACGGCGATCGTTGGCTGAACTGTCAAAGCCTGTGCCGGCAGGCGACAACACTGGCCAATGCTCTGCACGCCCGCATTCCGCCGGGCAGCGTGGTGTCTTTCATGCTGCCGAATTGGCATGAGGCCGCAGTGATCTACCTGGGGGCGACACTGGCGGGGATGGTGGCCAATCCCATCCTGCCGTCCCTGCGCGACCGCGAACTGCGTTTCATCCTCGAAGACGCCGATAGCCGCATGGTGTTTGTCCCATCAAGTTTCGCGCGCCACGACTACACCGCGATGTTGGCCAGGGTGACAGCCCAGCTGGAATCGCCACCCGACGTGGTGGTGGTCCGCGGTGAGCCCGGCGCCGGCCAGGCTCCTTTTGCACCACTGTTGGTCGAGCGCCCGGCCGCCAGAGCGCTGCCCACCCTCGACCCCGACGCCGTGCGGATGATCCTCTACACCTCTGGGACCACCGGCCGTCCGAAAGGTGTTTTGCACACTCATAATTCGATCTACGCTCTGATCCGGCAGATCCGTGAGCACTGGTTCGTCGAGCCGGGTGACCGATTTCTGGTCGCGTCTCCGCTCGCCCATATCGGCGGCTCCATCTACGCGTTCGAGTGTCCGTTGCTGCTGGGCACCACCGCCGTGCTGATGGATCGATGGAACGGCGACGAGGCGGTCGAGCTGATAGCGACGCGGCGGTGCACCCACATGGCCGGGGCGACACCATTTCTGGAGCAGACGCTCGCCGCCGCGCAGCGCGCCGGCACTCGCCTGCCCGGCCTGAAGCTGTTCATCTGCGGGGGGGCATCCGTGTCGCCGTCGTTGATCCACAGGGCCGCAGCGTATTTCGAGTCATCGGTGGTGAGCCGGGTATACGGCTCGACGGAAGTGCCGGTGACCACGATCGGATCCCCACGGCATGCCGACCACGCCGCCGACACCGACGGACACGTCGGCGTGGCCGACGTCAAATTGGTCGCCGGAGAAATCCGGGTGCGCGGACCGCAGATGCTGGTCGGCTATCAACATCGCCAAGACGAGGTCGAAGCTTTTGACGACGAGGGCTATTTCCGCACCGGGGATCTCGCGCACTGGGTCGACGACGAATACCTCGTCGTGACCGGGCGGGAAAAAGACATCATCGTCCGCAACGGCGAAAACATCTCACCCAAGGAGGTGGAGGACATCCTGACCGGCCACCCCGGCATCGCCGAGATCGCCATCGTCGGGCTGCCTGATGACCGCACGGGAGAGCGGGCGTGCGCCGTGGTGGTGCCCGCCGTCACGCCCGGCCCGGACGTCACCAGCCTGCGCGATTTCCTGGCGGACTCGGGCGTCGCGCGATTCAAAGCGCCTGAGCAAGTAATCATTTGGGATGTCCTACCGAAGAACGACGCGGGAAAAATACTCAAGCACCAGATCAAGGCGGCGCTGATGGAAGCAGACCTGTGATATGCCGGTAATGCAGGTAGCGATCGTGACCGGGGCAAGCGGCGGAATCGGATCCGGTTGCGCGGCAAAGCTCGCCGAGATGGGCATGGCGGTGCTGGCGACCGGACGCAACGAGGGCAAGCTCGCCCAACTGGCCGAGGTAATCGCCGATCCCGATCGGGTGGCCACGCTCGCCGTCGACCTGAGGGACGACGATGCCCCCAAGCGCATCGCGGATCTGGCGGTTGCCCGATGGGGCCACATCGACTTCCTCGTCAACATCGCCGGCATCGGCAGTCCCAAGCCGGTACACGAAACCGACGACGAATCATTGGACCATTTCCTTGATTTGATGCTGCGCGCGCCGTTTCGCCTGATTCGTGAGGTGCTGCCGTACCTGCGACCCGGGTCGGCGATCATCAACGTCACGTCGACCTTCGCTGTCGTCGGCGGCCTTCGTGGCGGTGCGTATTCGGCCGCCAAGGGCGGGCTCACCGCGCTGACCACGCACGTCGCCTGCCAATACGGAGCCCAGGGAATCCGCTGTAATGCCGTGGCTCCCGGGGTCATTCAGACGCCGATGACCGAGCACCGGTTGCAGGATGAGCGCTTCCGCAGGATCAACACCGAGATGACACCGCATCAGCGCTTGGGGACGGTCGACGACGTCGCAAACACCGTGGCGTTCTTGTGCTCTCCCGGGGGTGCGTTCATCAACGGCCAGACGATCGTCGTCGACGGCGGCTGGAGCTCGACGAAGTACCTCTCGGAGACGGCGCTGAATTCGGAGTGGAAGCCGCGCTGAGACCGCGTTGAAACCGCACCGGTCAGGCGGATTCGAAGTGGCGCCGGATACCTGCCAGCATCGCGATGTGCGCCTTGACCGCCTCGCGCGTCGTCAGCGCGGCCAATGGCCGGGGGGCGGTGATCCGCATTCGCTCGGTCATCCGGGTGCCGACTACTGGCTCCCGGATCGGCTCGAAGCTCACGATTCCGCGAAGGTGCACCCCGGGGGACTGATCGGCCTCGGTCGCGACGTCACCGTCGGCCCGGACGTGCAGCCGCGCGCGGTAGGCAGTCTTTATGGTGAAGGGCCCCAACGGAATCCGATCTACCACTCGATAGCTCTGCAGATAGCCGTCCGGTGTTTCGGTGCGCGACGTAGCTTGCACGGACACGATCAGCGGATGCACCAGTTTGATGTTGTCCAGATCCACGTAGAAATCTCGGACGTCGTCCGGTGGCGCGGGCACGTCTTCGGACAGCGTCCGCTGGGCGTGCGCGAGCCACCAGCTCATAGGAGAGAACCTACTCGGGGGCTTACCGTGGACCTAGCCATCGGCGAGTGAGTGGAGACGACATG
>Ga0210389_10001800_pt1 | contig 17226 bp, 16 predicted proteins | sample IncBWH28OmetaG_FD_160127 | JGI IMG/M metagenome (GOLD analysis project Ga0210389, IMG submission 160127) | Forest soil microbial communities from Barre Woods Harvard Forest LTER site, Petersham, Massachusetts, United States - Inc-BW-H-28-O ...
TTCGCATTGATTTCGTTGAACCGTTACCGGACTATTTTGCGGTCATGCCTGCTGCTTTGATCCTGATCTTCGCCGTCACCTTGTACCGGGTCTGCTACGCCTTGGCAGGCTCCCCCGGCGCTTCGGCAAATTTTTCGCCACTGGCCGCAATTCTTCTTTGCAGCGCAGCTTATCTGCCACCCCGAGTCATTCTCCTGGCGGGCTTGGGACCACTGGTGGTAGCCGACCTTTTCCTTAACGCGCACTATCAAGCGCCTGTCGTCGATACCGGGATGTTCTCCCGGTATTTTTCTTTCGGACTGATCCTGATGCTCGGATACTTCGTGCGAAGACAACATCAATATAAAGTGTTTCTGCTCTTCGGCGCCACTCTCCTAGGTTCATGTCTGTTTTATCTGATTACCAATACCACGGCCTGGATCACCACGGCCGACTATGCGAAAACCCTCCCCGGATGGTGGCAGGCCATGACCATTGGCGTGCCGGGTTTCCCACCGACGCTCCTCTTCTTCCGCAATACGCTTCTCAGCGACCTTTTCTTCACCGCGCTCTTCGTGATCACCCAAACGATCTTTCACAAATCCGACTCCCCGCTCGCCCAGGCGGCGCCTCCCGTAGCCCGTAACCAAACCTAGCACGGACAAACATTCCTATGGAAACTCTGGTCGAACCCGCAGAAGCCGCCATCAACAGCCGGTTAACGAAGGAGGAAAAAGTTCGTTTCCTGCGGGAGATGTTCAGGATCAGGCGATTCGAACAGACTTCTCTCAAGTATTACAATCTGGGAAAAATGGGCGGTTTTCTCCATCTTTACTCCGGCCAGGAAGCTGTCGCCGTCGGTACGATCTCGCTCCTGGGCGAGAACGACCATGTGATCACTGCTTACCGCGACCACGGACATGCCTTGGCAGTCGGCATGGATATGAAGCAATGCATGGCCGAACTGTTCGGCAAAGCGACCGGTTGCTCCAAAGGAAAGGGGGGCTCCATGCATTTCTTCGCACCAGACAAGAATTACTGGGGTGGCCATGGAATTGTCGGCGGCCAGACTCCGCTGGGCCTCGGGCTCGCCTTCGGGCTCAAGTACAAAGGCCTGCGGGGATGTTCTCTTTGCTATCTCGGGGATGGCGCGATCAACCAGGGAACGTTTCACGAATCACTCAACATCGCTTCCTTGTTCAAGCTGCCGGTGATCTACGTCATCGAAAACAATGGATATTCCATGGGAACCAGCCAGCAGCGTTCGTCTTCGTTCCCGGAAACCCTCGCCAAGAGAGCCGAAGCCTATAACATGGCCTGGGATGTCTTCAATGGGGAAGACCTTTACGAGGTTCGTGCCAAAACACAGATCGCCGTGGATCGCGCCCATATTGAGTCAGAACCAACTCTGCTCGAGATTCAGACATACCGTTACTACGGGCATTCCGTAGCCGACGCGAACGCCAAAAAATATCGGTCACCAGAAGAGATCGAAAAGTACAAGGCGAATCACGACCCGCTTCGAATCTGGAGCCGCCATCTTCTAGACGAAGGGATCCTGACCGAAGCTGAGATAGAGGACATCGACGTCGCAGCCAAAGAAGAGACCAACGCGGCCGTCAAATTTGCCGAAGAAAGCCCATTCCCGCAGGAGAGTGAAATCCTCAGCGACATCTACTGGGAGGTGGACCATCAGACTGACGCCGCCCAGAACGGCCGTTACTTCTTCAACTCCTGATCCATGGACCGAAATGTATGCCTTTAATTAGTTACCGTGAAGCGCTCAAAAACGCCTTGTCCGAAGAAATTGAGCGCGATGAAAACGTGTTCATCCTTGGAGAAGAGGTCGCCCAATACAACGGCGCCTATAAAGTCACCGAAGGCCTTTGGAAGAAGTACGGTGACAAGCGCCTGGTCGATACGCCGATCAGCGAAGCCGGATTTATCGGCATGGGGATCGGCGCCGCGATGCTCGGTCTCCGCCCGGTGATCGAACTGATGTTCTGGAGTTTTGCCTATGTCGCCTATGACCAGATTATCAACAACGCGGGCTGCGTCCGTTATATGTCCGGCGGACTCGTCCATGTGCCCATCGTGATCCGAGGTCCGGCCAATGGTGGGACGAATGTCGGTGCGACGCATTCACACACTCCGGAAAATTTCCTGGCCGCAACTCCGGGGCTCAAAGTGGTCACTCCAGCGACTGCTTACGACGCCAAGGGTTTGATGAAAACTGCGATTCGCGACAACGATCCCGTCATGGTGATGGAGAACACCCTGTTATACGGCGAAAAATGGGAAGTCCCGGAGGAAGAATATCTCATCCCGCTCGGGGTGGCTGACGTCAAACGCCAAGGGACCGATATTACGCTAATCGCTCACGGGCGAGCCGTCATCACCTGCTTGAAAGCCGCCCAAATTCTCGGGGCGGAGCACGAGATAAGCGCCGAAGTAGTGGACCTCCGCTCGATCCGCCCACTGGACGAAAACACTATCCTGGATTCCGTCCGAAAAACCCATCGCGCGATCATTGTGGAAGAGAACAAACCTTTCTGCGGTATGGGGGCGCAACTTGCCGCGACGTTGCAGGAAAAAATCTTTGACGAGCTCGACGCCCCGGTTGGGCGCGTAACGTCTCTGGACGCCCCGGCGATCTACAGTCCGCCTATGGAGAAGCGGCAACTACCGGATGCCGGGCGCGTCATCGCGAAAGTCCTCGAGATCTGCTAACCTTTTGCTTCTATGCCTATCGCCATTGAAATGCCGAAACTTAGTGACACCATGACTGAAGGAACGCTCGTCAGGTGGATCAAGAAGGTAGGGGACAACATCGCCGTCGGCGATGTCCTTGCCGAGGTAGAAACCGACAAAGCCACCATGGAGATGGAGGCATTCGACGAAGGCGTCTTAGCCGAGATTTACATCCAGGACGGCAACAAAGCCGAGGTTGGCCAAAAGTTAGCTCTTCTGGTCGGCAAAGGCGAGAAGGTCGAATCCGGTGGACCTCAGCCAGTTCAAGAGAGTAAATCGACGACGCCGAAAAAAGAGGAAAAAGAAGCCGTCGAGTCACCTAAAGAAACAGCTAAGACCGAGACGTCGCCGACAAAGCAGGTACAACAAGACTCTGAATCGGCGCCCGTCGACGCTGCTGGTGGGGATCGGATCAAGGCTTCGCCGCTCGCGAAAAAAATTGCGGCTGAACTGGGCGTTGACCTCGGCAGTCTTCAGGGGACCGGTCCGGGAGGGCGAATCGTTCGGGAAGATGTCGTCGCGGCCGGCAAATCTACGCCTCCCAAGCAGGCGGTTGCCCAGGCACCGGCTACGCCGAAACCGCCAGCCGTTATCCCGGCGCTACAAGACAAGAAGATACCATTGTCCGGGATGCGAAAGACGATCGCGGCACGGTTGCTCGAGAGCAAAACAACGATCCCTCATTTCTACCTTCAAGCGGAGATCGACGCCGAGCCTCTGGCGACCCTCCGCCACTCCATTAACGCTGCCGCAGAATCTGCCGGCCTCGGGAAGCTGACCGTGAACGATTTCATCCTGAAAGCCACTGTAGCAGCGGCCACCCGGGTCCCGCTGGCCAACGCGGCGTTTGGCGGCGATTCAATCATCCAATTTGCCAACGTGCAACTCGCGTGCGCGGTCGCCGTGGAGGAAGGCCTGGTGACTCCGGTCATCCGTGAAGCGCAGAAAAAATCTATCGCCCAAATCAGCGCTGCAATTAAGGATCTGGCGTCTCGCGCACGATCCAAAAAGCTGAAGCCGGAAGAATATCAGGGTGGCACCATCACGGTTTCAAATCTCGGCGCCTACGGTGTCGAGCAGTTCTATGCCATCATCAACCCGCCGCAAGCCGTGATAGTTTCGGTCGGAACGATCGTCAAGAAGCCGGTGATCAATACCGCTGGGCAGGTGGTGCCAGGGCAACGGATTATTCTGGGCGTTAGTTGCGATCACCGGGTGGTGGACGGCGCCGTCGGAGCGCAGTTTCTCGGGGAGTTGAAGAAGTTTCTCGAAAACCCGACGCTGTTGCTGCTCTGACAGCATTTCCGAAGACGGCTGAACTAAGTTGAACCTTTGTTTAATATCCAACGCACTCGAAATTTGAGACTTTAGTTATTTCCTATGAAATACGATCTGGTGGTCATTGGAGGCGGCCCCGCCGGCTATGTAGGAGCGATTCGCGCGGCGCAACTTGGGAAAAAAGTTGCCTGCGTTGAAAAGGAGCGGGCAGGGGGCACGTGTCTCAATTGGGGATGCATCCCCACCAAGTCGCTCCTGCGGAATGCCGAGCTGTTCCATCTGCTCCAGAAACGGGCGACCGATTTCGGTTTCAAATTTGAAAATCTTTCCTTCGATTGGAGTAAGATCATTTCGCGCAGCCGCGGGGTCGCCGATAAGCTGGCGGGCGGGGTGGAGTTTTTATTCAAGAAGAACAAAATCGATTATCTCCGCGGCGAGGCGTCGATCACCGGCTCGGGCAAAGTGGCCTACAAGACCAAGGAGAACCGTGAAGAGACGATCGAGTCGGATAACATCCTGATCGCTACCGGTGCTGTCTCCCGCGATCTCCCGGGGCTGGCCACCAACGGCAAGACGGTCCTGAACAGTCACGACGCCATGATCCTGGAGCCGCAACCGAAACGTCTGATCGTGATCGGGGCGGGGGCTATAGGGGTTGAATTTGCCTATTTTTTCAATGCATTCGGCACGGAGGTGACAATCGTGGAGATGTTACCAAATGTTCTCCCAGTCGAAGACACGGAGATAAGTGTGACCCTTGAAAAATCACTCGCGAAACAGGGGATAAAAATCCTTACCAGCACGAAGCTGGTCAAAGCCGACATCAATGATCAAGGCGTCAGCGTGATCGTCGAAGGCAAGAAGCAGGAAAAACTTGAAGGAGATTGCATGCTGGTAGCTGTCGGTGTTTCGCCTTTGCTGCCGGGAGGAGTGGAACTCAACCTCGACAAGAAAGGCTTCATTGACGTGAACGATCGCTACGCGACGAATGTGAACGGGATTTACGCGGCGGGAGATGTGATCGGGCCACCCTGGCTCGCTCACGTGGCGAGCTGGGAAGCAATCCAGGCTATCGAGGGCATGTTTACCAACCATCAACCAAAGCGGGTGCGGGTTTTCCCAGGCTGCACCTACTGCCAGCCACAAGTTGCCAGCGTCGGCCTGACGGAACGCGCAGCGAAAGAGGAAGGGTTGAAATTCAAAGTAGGCAAGTTTCCTTTCTCAGCCAACGGGAAAGCGCTTGCCATCGGTGAACCCGAAGGTTTCGTCAAACTCATTGTTGGTGAACCTCATGGCGAGATCCTCGGCGCACATATTATCGGGGCGGAAGCGACCGAATTAATTGCCGAGCTCGGACTGGCAATCACTCTCGAAGCAACCTTTGCAGAAATCGAGGCGACCATTCACGCGCATCCAACTTTGAGCGAGGCCGTGCACGAAGCAACCGGCGCGGCATTCGGTTTAGCCATCCATTTTTGAGCATGCATGGAAGACTTGTTAACAGCTCTGAGAAGAATTGCTTCTTGGTGAGCCACCTAGATTCTTCTTATTAAGGGTGTGAACTACCGGTCTTACCTGTCGTAACCTCTTTGCATTCGGTGGCTTACCTGCCTTTCAAGGTTGTGAATAACTTCAAAACGCGATTCCGAGATCTACGAACAAAAGTTCGACCGGCAAAGTTCTTCACTGCCGTGCACAGCTATTCACGCCCAACGAGCACCGGGATCAGGACCTCGGGGGTGTGGCGTCGCCGGTGATCAACCGAGGTCGAGGAGCGATCCAAATTCAGGGTCGTACAGTCGTTTGTACGTTCTAATGGCGAATCCGTCCGTCATGCCAGCAATGTAATCACACAAAATACGCGCGCGGGTTCGGCGATCCTGTTTCAGGCGGATAATCCGATCGAAACTTTCCGGCATCAGGCGAAAGCCCTTTCCGTTCAGATAGCTCTCGGAAAATGCTTCAAAAATACCTTCCAGAATGACTCTTCCCTTCCGTTCGAGTTGATGCAGCTGCGAATGGTCGAAAACGAGTTCCTGAGAGAGTCGTTTGTAGAAATCGGCCTCGACGCGGACGGCTGGGTCGACCAGCAAACCGAAGCGATACCGGTTGGTGGTCGAAGAGGCTGGAGTGGAACGTTCGATCAACGAACAACACCGAATGAACGACCCTATTTTTTTGCTGAAACGGGCTTCTGCTTTGCCCTCGCGGATGACCGAAAGGATCGTTTCCGCGAATCGAGCCTGATCCCCCTGAAGGCTTTGCTGTTCCGCCCAACGTTTAACTCTTTCAAAGCGAAGAAACCCTGCGTTCATACTGTCCACCAGGTCATTGAGGCAATAGGCGGTGTCATCGGCCCAGTCCATGATCTCGCATTCCAGACTCCGAAAATGGTTTAGATCGCCGATTTCCGAAGCATCCACGTCGCCCAAGACAAAAATCCGCAGGTACTCCTGTTCGTCATAAATAAATTGGTTTGGAGCCTCTGCATCTTCGCGGAATAGTCTCTTGTATTTCAGGATTCCATCAATGAAGGCTCTGGTCGGATTCATCCCGCGACGCGAATCCAGGCCTGCGTAAATCGTCTCTGTAATGATGCGGAGACTTTGGGCGTTGCCTTCAAATCCGCCGAACTCTTTCATCAGCTGGTGCAAAGTGCGTTCTCCAGCGTGACCAAACGGCGAGTGACCGAGATCGTGCGTAAGACAGATAGCCTCGACCAGATCCGGATCGATGAAAAAGTCTTCGTGAAGAGCAGGGGAGGTCTGCTTCAGAAACGAAGAGATAGAGCGGCCGATCTGGGCAACTTCGAGCGAATGAGTCAGCCTTGTGCGGTAAAAGTCGAATTCACCCGAAAGAAAAACCTGAGTCTTGGCCTGCAGCCGGCGAAAAGCTGAGCTGTAAATGATTCGGTCTCTGTCAGTCTGAAAAGCGGTTCGATACTCGTCTGGTTCGCGCCGAGCGAGGCTTTCTGTATCGAACTCGTTGTAAAATCTATTTTCGGTTGGGTGTCTCACCAACGACTATTTTAATCACAGAGCAAGACGAAGAACCATGGGGGATTCTTTGCTTGGCGACGATTTTCCTGCCCCAAAGCCAAAGGGGCCGCCCGGGTGATGCCAGGTGTTTCCTCTATGGTCCTTGAGTGTGGCTCGGAGTCGGAGTGGGGCTGGGACTTTCGCTGGGAGGTGAAGGGCTCGGAGTCGGAGCGGGGCTGGAACTTTCGCTGGGAGATGATGAAGGGCTCGGCGCCGATTCCGGGCTCGGTTTAGAGACAGGCTCCGGAGATGGAGAGATGGCAGAACCGGGCGAAAGTGCAGACGGCAATTCCGGAAGGGGACCACCCGGAGGAGAGGGAGAAGGTGAGGCCTTGGAAACAATCTCGTCTCGACGCTTCAAAATCGGTTCGAGGTTCCAGTCCGGGACTAGATAAACCCATTTCTCGAATCGCTTTTCTGTCGCCAGCCGCTCTTTCAGAGCGGTGTTCTTTTTATCGAACTCTTCGTCTTTTTTCTTGTCGTCGGCACTTTCATTAGGGTCCGGTGTTCGCGCCGAGGGTAGCTCGGCGCTGACGCTCAGCTGTAAAAAGCGTGCTTTATCCGGGCCTTCTTTGCCGACAAGGAAATCATAGGTGAAACCGTCGAACGTTTTGACGCTGATCTTGAACGGATCTTTTAGCCCGGTCTCGTCAGGGGAAACGGAGAGCGGACGAACGTCTGTGAAGGTGAGGGCAAAGTTGGAGAGACTTTGCGCGAATGATTTATCCAAGTTTTCGCCAGTCTGCAGATCCTCAAATTGCCATTCCGCTTTTGGATCCTTGCGAATGACTTTCCAACCAGGGTTATTGGACCAGGCCGCCTGATCGATCTCCTTTACTTCTCCCGGGGCGATGAACGTTTTGTCCAGCCAGGGCGCCACTTTGACCGGGTCGATGCTCAGAAAGGATTCGGAAACCAGGTATACACGGTCTTTGACGGCCGGGTTATAGATAAATCTTCCGTTGTCTGCTGAGCCGGCCGCCGCATTGCTGCGGTCCACTGATTTGCCAATGATCAGAGTAGCGATCTGCTTCTCTTTCTCGCCTTTCAGGTCGATTTCAATGCCCGACTCCGCGCCCTGGCCCGGCGTGAGGAGCTTGAGCCGGCCAAGCTGCGATGGTCCAACCTGCGTTTCTTGCCCGGCTTTCAATTCCCACAACATCTTGATCAAATCCCGGATCTTGGTGAAATCGGCAGGATAGTCATTTCTTTCGGTCACCGACCATTGGTCACCCTTCTTTTCGAGAGTCACCGTGGCGGGTGAAGAGCGAATGAGGATTTTCTTGATATCGTTGACCGGCAGGTTTTGCAAAATCGTTCGATCCGTCTTGGCATCACTCCATCCGGCAGATTGTGAGATCTGGAAATAGATCCCGGCCAAACCAACGACCACCGCAATCGCAAGCAGTAACAGGAGATGGTTCTTCTTCATCGCGCAGCGCGTCTACGACGTTTCACGACCGCCAGGGTCAAACCGACGAGGGTGACGATCACGGCCATTCCGGCTATATCCACCCATTTGACCGTACTCTGGAGGGAGTCTATCTCCTGACGAAGATTCTTGCGGAGCTGCTTTAGTTCCTTATTCACCGTGGCCTCGTTCTCCTGAAATTTTTTGATCTCAGCCTGTTGCTCTGGAGACAAGAGCGTTTTCTGATCAGACTGTTTGCTGGTTTGCAGGGCCGCCAATTTCTGCCGTGTCTGATTTAAATTGTCTTCCAAGTCGTCGATTTTACTCTGGTATTTTTCGAGGGCGGCAGCCTCCATCTTGTTGACGACAATAAATGGTCGATTGCCGGATGATCTGCTCCGGATACCGATCAGGTCGGAGTCTCCAGCCAATTGTTCCACGGAGCTCTGGATGAAATTCAAGTTGCCGTTGGACGGTACAAAGACCGTCTGGGTCAATACCTGTTGAGCTCGTCCGGCGATGGCATCGTAGGCAAAATCGGAATCGCCCACCAAGATGACGACACCTGCGGAATTGCCTTCTTTGAGATACTCTGCTTTGGATGACGGTGAAGCCGCATCTGCGGTTCCCGGCGTTGGGCTGGGGGAGGGTTTGGCGGGACTTTTAGCCTCCGGTTTACCCGCCGGAAATGCGGTCTTAAATTTACCGGTCAATCGAATCGCAATCGGGTAAGAGGTGTTGGTGCTCTTCAACTGTTTGCGGATGGCGTCTGGGCCCGCCTGCATCAATGACACGTCGACCAGTCCCGCCTGGTTCGAAGATTTCACCAGAATATCCTCTTTCAGACCTTCTGCCGGTTTCCCGGTGAACGCGCCGGCAAACGGCATTAGCAGATCGCTGATGGCGGCGCCGAGTGCGTCTTCTTTATTGATTCCTTCGCTGGTCACGGAGAGGATCGTAGGATCCGATTGAACATCGTTCTCGCGTTGAACCTGGGTGGCAAACGTCGGATCCGCGATCATCATCTTCTCGGAAAAATCAATTCCCCAGGCAGGTAAGAGCTTGTTCAAGGTTGAACCGTAGCCGGCTTCCGCTCCGTAAGGACCCGCCGTCTGGGCTTCGACGAAAGAGTAAGGATCCAGCAGCGCGACCATTTTGCCCCCGCGAAGCAGGAATTGATCGATCGCGAATTGAGCGTCATCTCCGATGCCCTGCGGATGCACCACCACGAGCACCGAGACATCGTCATCGATCTTGTCGGCCGTCAGCGGAATGTCTCGCACGACATAGTTTTCCTTGAGCTCGTTCAGGAAAATCCAGGGCTGGCTCGGTTGTTGACGTTGCTGCATCATCATCGGGCTCGCTTCGCGCCCGGTGACAGGAAGTGAACTCATCACACCGATCACCGCTTTCTTTGGATTTGCGACGCTGGAAATCGCCCGGGACAAGTCGTATTCGAGCAAGGTCTCTCGGTCAGGACTGAGATATGGAATGGTCGTTTTAGCGTCCAGACAACTGACGGCGATTCCGAGATAGATTTTGTCTGTCAGGTTGACCGCCTGACCTTCGATGCCATCGAGATTCGCCGAATCTTCCGCATCCGAATCCGGTTTAGGATCCAATTTTATGACTTTAACTTTGCCGTGGCTGTATTGCTGGTACTCGTCCAGAAGATCCTGCACTTCCTGAGCATAGGTCCGGAGCGGGACCGGCACGGAGGCATTATCCTTGCTGAAATAGAAACGAACCACCACGCTCGTATCGAGCTTGTCGAGAATCTTTTTCGTGCCGCTGGAAAGCGTGTAGAGCTTGTTCTCTGTCAGGTCGGACCGGAACTTGAAGAAGCCGCCCAGCAAGTTGATCGCCACGATGATGATCAGTACGGCGATCACGCCGACGACCGAATAAAGTAAATTATCAAACTTTCCCTTCATACGGCTAGGCTCGGCGCGCGCGCAGGATCACGCTGGTGGTGAAAAGAAAGAATACGATCATGGATAAAAAGAAAATCAGATCGCGGCTGTCGATCACGCCGCGCTGAAAGCCCTCGTAATGAGTCATAACGCCGACCCCCGCCAGCATGTCGACCAGCCAGGCGGGCGCCCAGTTAACCACGGTGTCGGTGACTGGCGGCCAACTGCAAAGGATCAGGAACAGGCAGATCACCACCGATAGAATGAAGCTGACGACCTGATTGCGCGTTAAGGACGAGGTCATGCAGGTGATGGCAAGAAAGGCGCCGGCCATCAGAAAACTGCCGCCGTACCCGGACAAGATTCGGCCTAGATCCGGGTGCCCCAGGTATTCAACCGTCAACACGATTGGGAACGTCAAGATCAAGGCGATGAGCAGGAATAACCAGCTGGCCAGGAATTTTCCGAGAATCGCCTGCCAGGTAGTAACCGGCATGGTAAGCAGCAGTTCCATGGTTCCCAATCTCAACTCCTCGGACCAGAGACGCATCCCGACTGCCGGCACGAGGAACAGATAAAGCCAGGGATGCCAAACGAAGAAGGTCAGCAGATCAGCCGATCCACGCTCAAAGAACCGGCCCACCATGAAGGTGAAGAAACCGGTGAGAAGCAGGAAAATGACAATAAAGACGTAGGCGACCGGTGAGGAGAAATATGCGCCCAGCTCTCTCCGGGCAATCGTCCAGATAGTTTTCATACCACGGAAGCCCTCTCGGTGTCGGGCAGAGTGATCGACCGGAACACATCATCGAGTCGGCCTTCCTCCACGTTAAGATGTTCAACTTGCCATTTTTGTCTTTGCGCCAATGCCAATAATTCGGGCAGCAAATCGCCATTCGGCTCGAGCCGGAGCATCGTTCGGGAGTCAGATTCAGTGATTAATTCGGACTTCTCCAGGCAGTGAAGGGCGGCGAGCTCGGGCTGAATCGTTTGCCAGCTAATACCTTTGAGACCAATGACAATCGTGCCCGCCAATGGAGCGCGGGCCTTCAGCTCAGCCGGTGTGCCGTTGGCCACAATTCTTCCACGATCAATAATGATTGCCCTGGTACACGCGGCTTCTACTTCCTCGAGGATATGCGTTGAAAAAATGATCGCCTTTTCCCTCCCCATTTCACGAATCAGGGTGCGGACTTCATGCTTTTGATTCGGGTCCAGTCCATCGGTCGGTTCATCCAGGATCAACACTTCCGGGTCGTGAATGATCGCTTGGGCCAGGCAGGTCCGGTGACGGTATCCCTTGGAAAGTGTATCCACGCTTTGGTGCAGTACCGGCTGAAGAAAACAGAGCTGAACGGCACGATCGATGGCCTTGTTTTTCGGACTGCCGAAAAGCCCGCGTAACTCTGCGCAGAAACTCAAGAACCCAAATACCGACATGTCGCTGTAAATTGGCGCGTTCTCCGGTAGATAACCAAGCCTGCTCCGGCTTTTCAGCCCTTGTTCAACAACGTCAAATCCGCATACCGAGACTTTACCGGCGGAGGGTGAAAGAAAGCCGGTGATCATCCGCATACTGGTCGATTTGCCGGCCCCATTTGGTCCGAGAAACCCCAGGACCTCTCCTTTCTCAACCGAGAACGAAATATTATCGACCGCGAGCTTCGGGCCGAAGCTCTTGGTTAACTTCTCGACGGTGATCATGTTCGGGATAGGGCACGTGAATCAGCGGGCTTGGTTAATGTTCTAGGGAAAGCGTCTAAAAAAGACGGATGCCGCGATTTGTCAAGGGAGTCCGGAGAAAATTGGCATGATCTGACCGAAGAACCGGGCAAATAGGATGGCTGCCAGAAATGCTCGATGGTCGGCCCGAGCCAATGACGGGTGAATAAAGAACCCGACGGAGAACTCGCTGCCGAACACGACGGCGGTCGAGAGGATCAGAATAAAGCAAAAAGCGCTTATCATAGCTTTTCACTCTCCGCCGCGGGTCAGCTCGGGACAAGTTTCGGGTGTAATCCTGGCGGAGTTTTACGGCGGCACGCTGGTTGATCGTTGCCGCGCGTTGTCCCTTTGGTGGCGACATTTTCGGTGGGCAGGAAAATCTGCGGCGCAAAGATCCGATAAGCTTTCGTCATAAAGCTCTTTAATTTAAGCAACATAATAAAAAGATAGTGTATCATAAATTCGGCAAGGTAAAACAGCCCTAGCACTTTCAAGAGATTGCTACGGTTGAGATCTTGCGCAATCATTCACCAGTTGCCTTCACCCCGAAGGGACTTGAAAATTTAGCCCAGGGGTTGAATGGCGCGAAATTAGGAACTGAATGGCTTTTGTCCCGGAGGGACAGGCTGATAGTAGCCAGGCACGAAGTGCCTGGGTATCGACGTAAAGCGGTTCCGTCCCGGAGGGACGGTCGAAGTCATTGTCAGTCCCAGTGTCAGCAGAATCGGTTCAATCGTCCCGCTAGACGGGGCCATTTTCCTCGTGATTCCAGGCACTTCGTGCCTGGCTACTACCATCGAAGTGCCTCGCATTATCTTAGAGCTCCATGGGTAATCCTGGGCTGGATCCTCCTGTCACCTCGGGACGAAGAACCGTCCCAAACAGTCCTTATCTTCGTGCCATTCAAGCCCAGGGTTTCAACCCTGGGAACCGTACCTATCCGGCGAAGAGCCCTGAAAGGGCCTCAGATGTGCGCCTGAAAGTACGCACCAACAGTAGGGTGGAAGTCCCTATCGGAAAGAAGCATTGGTCTGAAAGGGCAATAAACGGTTTCCGTTACAAAGGCTAGCTGACCGATTCGACTAGCAAAGGTTTTCTTCTTGACTCCAAAGGGACCGAAGTATCCACTTGGAAGTGTCGCTTATGATTTTGACCAAGGGCTTTCCTTGAACCTTTTAAATAGTGAAAGTCTCCATAGACTACTACACTTATCAAAGGAGAAATCGTCATGAAAGCCAGTTTTTGGGTAATTGCGACAATTCTTTTCGGCTGCATAAGCGAGACTTACGCGGCGGATTCGCCGCCTTGGCAGCAAGAATTTTATCCCCCGAACGGCAAAGGGCGAGTGGTCATCGTCGTGACGGGACACACTGGTCCTCGCAGCTACGCCTATTATGCCAAGGACATCGCCGAGCAAGGCTATTATGCGGTTCTCGTCGACGGCAACGACTTCTGGAGCAAAGGCCTGGGGGGACGAGGACAAGATCTCCTGAGAGGTGTTATTGCCCGCGCACAACAGTCGCCTCACGCACTCCCCGGTAAAGCGGCCGTCATAAGTTTTTCTCAGGGTGGCGGAGCTACATTGACTTGGGCGACACGGATGTCCAATTCGGTTTCCGCGGTTGTGAACTATTATCCGGACACTAAATCCATTACGAATCCAGATGCCTTGGTCTCAAAGATAAATGTGCCTACCCTGATATTTGCCGGAGTTCTCGATACCTACCGAGATTGTTGCGTGATTGAGAGAGCTCGGAAACTTGCGGCTGCTGCTGAGGCTCAGGCTGGAGGCGGTGAGGCAATCCTAAGAGTCGTCGAATATCCGGATGCCGGGCATGGATTTTGCATTAAAAATTCGAAGAGCTGGCGCGGGAATGATGCGGCGGACGCGTTCCGCAGGACTCTGGATTATCTACGTCGAAATTCCGCGTGAACCGCAGTTGAACGATTGCAGTTATGCCAAGAATTCCACCGGTGATCGATGCACCGCCATCGTGTTCTTTCGCGATAGTCAGGAGGCCTCAACCGGAAAAACCCAGGGCCAAGCCTTATGCGCCGCAACTTTTGTCAATCTCGACGGAACACCTTAGCGAAATCGGGATAGACGCCATAAAAAGAGGACGAAGTGTCAAATCAACGCAGCAAACCCAACGCATCCTCGATGCTACTTCCTATGAATCTCCCTGCCTTCGCCGACCTCCTGGTACTGGTGACAGACTTCGTCCAAAGCGGGATTGATTCGACACTTCTGCACCGTCTCCCTACTTCCTCTCTGGCGCACTCATGGTTGGTGTTTCCGCGAAAAAGATATTCCCCTGGTAGCGAAGGATAATGTGGCCCTGGTTCATATCGACCGCGCCAAAAGCTGTTATTGGTTCTGGACGGCTTGGACCCACTGCAAAACCCGCCGGGTCCGGAAGAAGGACGATTACGCGACCCTTCCCTTCAGGCGCTTCTGCGCGAACTTGCTGCTTTCAATAGAGGGCTGTGCGTGATCACCACCCGAATGCCGCTGGCTGATCTGGCGGATCGGGAGCAGCCTTCAGTCATATCCTGTGAGCTCGAACATCTTTCTAATGATGCCGGGGCTCAGTTGCTCCGAGCACTCAGCGTGATAGGGGATGAAGAGAAATTGCGAATAGCGAGTGAGGAGTTCGGTGGCCATTGTCTCGCGCTGACCTTGCTGGGCAGTTATCTGACGGATGCTCACAGTGGTGATATTCGTTGTCGCAGAGAAATCTGTCTTGGCCACAACGTACGACAGGGAGTCCATGCCCGAAGAGTGATGGAGTCTTACCAAAACTGGTTGGGCGAGGGCCCCGAGCTGTCCGTTCTTCGGATGTTAGGCCTGTTTGATCGGCCCGCTGACGAAAAGGCGTTTGGCGCCGTGCTGAAACCACCGGCAATTCATGGTCTGACAGAGCCATTAACTGATTTGAGCCCGACCGAGTGGGGAGCAATTCTCGGCCGACTAAGAAGAGCAGGGCTCCTTGCTGGGGAAGATCCGCATCATCCTGGGGATCTGGATACCCATCCTCTGGTTCGTGAATACTTTGGGGAACAGCTGCGGAGTCAGCGAACCGAGGCTTGGAAGGAAGGCAACAGGCGGCTCTATGAATATTATCAAACAATTGCCCCCCAGCTCCCCAATAATTTCAGGGAGATGGAGCCATTTTTCTTAGCAGTCATCTGCGCCTGCAATGTCGGTTTGTATCGCGAAGCGCTGCATCAAATCTATATTCCGCGCCTTCAGCGGGGGAAAGCTTGCTTCGCGGCCAATGTCCTCGGAGCAAGAGGTGCTTTGCTCTCGGTGTTAGTTCATTTCTTTGCACGCGGTCATTGAGCATTGAAAGCTGAGGCTTTGCACCTAGCAGATCGTACCTCCGAAGCGCTGGAGGCAATACGGGAGGCGGAATCACAAGCCAGGAGATTTGAATTGGGGTCCTGGTATGCCGAACTGCACCGGCTCCGCGCCGTGTTTCTCGCGGCTATGGGTGCGGACGAGATGCAAATCGAGGCTTCGTTCTGCGCAGCCATCAGAACAGCAAAGCAGCAGAAGGCAGTTTCACTAACGAAACGGACCGAAGCAACCTATGCGGAATACCTCGGCCAAAAAGCCGGCGCGTCAGGAGGGCACGATTCACCAAATGAACGGCACTAGGCGGTGCCTCACCGTATTTTGGTACTCCGTATAGCCCGGTAGGTTCTTGGCCAAGAATTTTTCCTCATCAAGTAGTCTCCAGATGAGCGCAGGCATCATCAGGGCAATCACGAACAATCCCCAGCACGAGCCGAGCGAGAGTGGTAGACCAACTAACAGGAAAAAAGCCCCCATATACATCGGGTGGCGGACTAGTTTGTACAGTCCCGTCGATATGACTTTCTGTTCGGGAGCGAGTTCGATAGTTGCCGAGGCAAACGTATTTTCCTTGTAGACAAGAAATACGATGAAGAACCCGAGCGCGACAAGAGCGTCACCTGCTAGGAATACATAAAGCGGTAGTGGCGTCCAGGCAAAGCGATGATCAAGCGCCGAAACAACCAGTATCGCGGTAAACCCTATTGATGAGATGGTCTGGATGATCTTTTGGCTCGTCTCCTTCTCGGCATTTGGCCCCGCATAGACCCGCCGCTCCAAGAGCTTCGGGTCTTTTTTCATGAGGTATAGGGTGATCGCAAGCGCCGACGCTCCGAACACTGCTAGGAAGGCCCATGCCTGCCAATAATCAAGCGTCCACGCCGGAATAAATAGTAGCGTCGCCATGACGAGGAGCAAGAACAAGAGGCCGCCGAATGCTTTTCGATGCAAATCCTTCGACGGCCGGCCTTCCGCACTAGAACTGCAGGAAGTGCCCCGATTTTCGCTCTGTTTTTCGTTCTCACCCATTGCGTTGAGGCCTCCGCAGAGTCGGCTGCCCAGGGTTGAACCCTGGGCTGAATGGCGCGAAGATAAGGCTCATTTAGGATGATATTCTTCTTTTTCTACGTGCGGGTCCTTCGACGGAGTTGAGGAGCACCTGCTGGCTAAGAGCTCGCATCTGGTCGATGAGTTTTTCAAGCTTTCGATGGTCGTCGATGGCTCGACGAAAAAGTTCGGCCTGTTGGTCCGAAAGGGCGACCGTCACGGTCTTGGCTTTGACTTTTCGCGTCCAGCGCCAGTTGCCCTGTGGGCTTTGGCTCAGACTGCCTTGAGTGACCCAATCGAGGGCTAAGATCTGCGTTTTGCAGCGCTCGAAGCGTTCTCTGAGCGCCGCCATTTGGGTGGGAGAAAGTAAGTGGTTTTTCATCGAAAAAAGCTTGACTTTTGATAAGTATATATACTTATAGCGGCATGCCCAACTCGACTCCCTTCTTTGCCGCTTTTGGTCCGCTGCTCTTTGGCCGTGCTCCTCGTTGTCGGCTCCAAGAATTGCTTGGCCAATGGCCACAGATGCCCTCCCTCAACCAGTACATGGAGGCGTTCGGGGAGTTTATTCCCCAAACTCTGCTCGCTCGCTCCAAAGCGAAGGTGAATAGCCGGCAGCGCATCTTTAGCCCCTTAGTTACCTTCTGGGCCTTTCTGGCTCAAGTCTTAGAGCGCGGCTCCTCCTGTCGGGACGCTTTGCAAAGAGTGAGCGCTTGGTGGCAAGTG
>Ga0210389_10001801_pt1 | contig 17214 bp, 11 predicted proteins | sample IncBWH28OmetaG_FD_160127 | JGI IMG/M metagenome (GOLD analysis project Ga0210389, IMG submission 160127) | Forest soil microbial communities from Barre Woods Harvard Forest LTER site, Petersham, Massachusetts, United States - Inc-BW-H-28-O ...
ACTCGCATAAAGCGAATCAAAATCCTCCCGGGCGCACTATTCATAACTTTCCTCGCGCTGGCCCTTGCCAAGGCCCTCCCGCTGACGGTTTTTGCGCAGTCTCCAGCCGCCGTCGAACAAGGCAAATTCATCCTGCACAAATTCGAGCAGCCCATCGGCGAAGAAACCTACCAGATCACTCGCGACGGCGATGCGCTCAACGCAAAAATCGACTTCAAGTTCACCGATCGCAGTTCTCCCGTGCCGCTGACCGCTGCATTTCGCTCCGCAAGCGATCTGACGCCCCTCGCGTTCGAAATCAAAGGCAAGAATTCTCGCTCGACGGACATTGACGAAGCTGTCGAAGTGCAATCCGAAAAAATCCGCATGCGTGACCGCGACAAATGGACCGAAGCCCCGAAACCCCCGCAGTTTTTCACCATCGCGGGCTACGCGCCCAGCACCATGCAGATGCTCATGGTGCGCTACTGGGCGACGCATGGCTCACCGCACCAACTCGCCACTCTGCCCAGAGGCCGGGTAAAAATCGAACCGCGCGGCAGCGATGCGGTCAACATTGATGGAAAGGCTCAGAAGTTCGATCGCTTCACCATTGAAGGATTGATCTGGGGCCGCGAAACCCTCTGGTTTGACGCGAACCATAGTCTAGTCGCCGCAGTCACCACCGACGCGGAGTTCGACCACTTCGAAGCGATTCGCGAAGGATACGAAGGCGGCTTGGGAACATTTGTCGGACTCGCCGGCTCGGATGGCATGGCCGCGCTCGCGGAAATCTCCAAGGGAATTTCTGGCAGCCGCGCCGAAAAGATTGCGCTCGTGGGTGGCACGCTGATTGACGGCACCGGCCGCGACCCGATCCCTGATTCCGTCGTCGTCATTGAAAAGGGCCGCATCGTGGACGCCGGCCCGAAGTCCCGAGTGAAAATTCCCAGCGGCTCGCAAAAAGTGGACGCGCGCGGAAAGACCATTCTCCCGGGCCTTTGGGATATGCACGCGCACTTCGAGCAGGTCGAGTGGGGACCGATTTATCTGGCGGCCGGGGCCACCACCGTGCGCGATTGCGGCAATGAATTCGAATTCATCACCGCCGTGCGCGATGCCGTAGCCAATGGCCGCGGCCTCGGTCCGCGTCTGCTGCTCGCTGGAATAGTGGATGGCACCGGACCGAGCGCCATCGGAGTGGAGCGCGTGGACACGCCCGAGCAGGCAAAGATGTGGACGGACAAATACCACGACGCCGGTTTTCAGCAGATGAAAATTTACAGCTCCGTGAAACTCGAGGAAGTCAAAGATGTCGCGGACGAAGCGCACCGTCTCGGCATGACGGTCACCGGCCACGTGCCGATCGGTTTGAACGCGTATCAAACCATCGCGGTGGGCCAGGATCAGATCAATCACATTCCCTACATTGTGGACATTATGGTCCCAACTCTCCCCGAGGATGCCAGCCGCATCGATCGCGCCAATGCGGCTGCAAATTTGGATCTGAATTCGCCTGCCGCGCAGAAAGCGATCGCCTTTCTGGTGCAGCACGGAACAGTAGTGGACCCGACGCTCGCGCTTTTCGAGTTTTTCTCCGCCAGCACCGCCAAGCCCGCGGCCACCATCGAGCCAGGAGTCTTAAAGGTAGCGCCGGAACTCCAGGCCATTTTGACGGACGTCGGCCCGCCGTCGCCCCACGCAGACATCAACGAAAAAGTTTTTGCGAAAGAGCTTGCAGTCGTCGGCGCGTTGCATAAAGCAGGTGTGCCAATTGTCGCCGGAACGGATCAGACCGTACCGGGGCACAGCCTGCATCGTGAGATCGAGTTGTACGTCCAAGCAGGGTTCACTCCGATGGAAGCGATTCAAGCAGCGACGATTGTGCCCGCCCGAGTGATGGGACTCGACAAGGAAGTCGGCACGGTGGAACCGGGCAAGCGTGCCGACGTGATCATCCTCGACGCCAACCCGCTCGAATCCATTCGCAATATTCGCAAAGTCGAATTCGTAATCACCAACGGAATCATGTACAACTGCGCCGAATTGTGGCGCAGCGTCGGCTTCCAGCCGTAAATGGGGAATCATCCGAGAATCCATTTTGCGGGTGATCAGTTGGAAGGGCGGAGCCTAGCGGCGTCGTCCAGCACGAGAGGACGAAGGGCTTTAGCCCCTGAAGCTGGGTGAACTTTGCCTTGCCTTTGTAGCAGCCGCATTCAGGCGGGCGCAGTTGATTTTTCGGTGACCGAGGAGTTTGCAGCGGACGCACTTAACATGCCCGCGCGCAGAAAAGGCTGACCAATGGACAAATGGACACGAAGAAAGTTTTTCTTAGCCACGCTGACGGGCGGAATCGCAGCCAGCACGCGCCGGCTTTTTGGCGCCGCTGATCCGACACGCAAAACCGTCGCGCTTTCCGACGAATTCGCGGACTCCGCAGCAGCGCAGGGCGTTCGTCCGCTGATCGTTTCTTCCGCCAACGGCTTGCAGCATCTAGACGACGGAATGGAGCTGCTCAAGTCCGGTGGCGACACGCTGGATGCCGCGCTAGCCGTAGTGACCAAAGTGGAAGACGATCCCAATGACGATTCCGTGGGCTACGGCGGCTTGCCCAATGAAGACGGCGTAGTCGAATTGGACGCCAGCGTAATGCACGGACCATCGCGCCGCGCGGGCGCCGTCGGATCAATCCAAAAGATTAAAAACCCTTCGCTCGTCGCAAAAACCGTGATGGAAAAGACCAATCATGTTTTCATCGTCGGGCCCGGCGCGCAGCACTTCGCGGAAGACGAAGGTTTTGCGCCGATGAATCTCCTAACGGAGCGCTCACGAATCGCCTGGCTCGCATGGAAAGCTTCCATTTCCGAAAATTGGCGGCCGGGCCTGGACAGTCCGGAATGGAAAGAGAAACTCGCGCAGCTCCTCGACACGCCGGAGAAATTGGCGTGGCGCGCCCACATTGAAGATGTGGTCGCGCATCCCCCAACCGGAACAATTAATTGCCTCGCGGTGAACGCAAAGGGCGATATTTCCGGCACCACCACCACGTCTGGGCTAGCTTGGAAGATTGCCGGCCGAGTGGGCGATTCGCCCCTCATTGGCGCGGGCCTTTTTGTGGACAACGAAGTCGGCGCCGCTGGTTCCACAGGACGCGGTGAAGAAGACATCAAAATCGCCGGCGGCCACACGATCGTGGAAATGATGCGCAGAGGTTCGTCTCCTACCGACGCCTGCATGGAAGCGTTGCATCGCGTGGTGCGCAATTACAAACCGTTTCCCGACCGTCTGAAAAGATTTCACATTCAATTCTACGCAGTGAACAAGAACGGCGATTACGGTGCCGGCAGCCTCTGGGGCAAACATAACGATGGCAAGCTCATGCAGTTCGCGGTACACGATGGCACCAAAGCGCGGCTGATCCGTACCACGCCGATGTTCGATGAAATAGGTGGCGACTACTAGAAATCGGGGGAGCAAGCGCGCCTTCATTCGCGCGCGTGCAAATCGCATCACGTTCCGAACGCAAAATCACTTCGCGAATTTCCACGCGTCAGTGCACGAGCTCCGATGCAAAAACCAAATGGATGCCGCGAGCTTCGAGCTGCGGAACGCCTTCGGCAAGCGCCGCGACGGTGGCGGGCCGCGGGTGACCGATCGCGATGGTGAAGCCGTCGCGTTGCGCGTCGCGGGCGGCGAGGTCGAGCTGCTTCAGGATCGCGCCGCGCGAGGCAATGTCATCGAGAAACACCTTGCGTGAGGCTGCCGGAACCCCGGCCCGTTCAGCCATGTCGTAGGCCACGGTCTTCGCGTCGGTGCGGCTATCCACGAAGAACAGTCCGCGCTGGCGCAGCGCGGGCATCAGCGCCTGCATCAGAGTGGGATCGGCAGTGGCGCGCGAGCCTTGATGGTTGTTCACGCCTGCTGCGTACGGAACCGTTTCCAACATTCCCGCCAGAGCAGCATCCACCTGCGCCGCGCTCATGCCCACGCGCAGTTCGATGTCTTCCGGCTTCGCGCCGTCCGCTTCGGATTCCATCGGCAGATGCAGCATCACCTGATCGCCACGACGTTGCGCCTCTTCGGCGAGTTCGCCCGAGAGCGGCAAGTGCGGCAACACGGAAACGGTAAGCGGAAAGCCCAGCGCGAGCACGGCATCACCAGCGGAGCGGTCGTAACCGAGATCGTCAATTATGATTGCAAGCCGCGGATTCCCGCCACTAGCGGACTGCCGCGCTGCCAACGGCGTGGAAGCATGCGGCGCAAAAGCCCGTGCACCGAGCGAAGTGACCAAGTGAACCGTATGTGTGCGCACGCCGTGGAACGCGCAATCGAATCGGATCATGCCGCTGGAAGTAGCCTCGGTGACCGAGAGATCGTGTTTGCGCGCGATGGCATTCAGAGCTTGCGCGAACGCAGCGGTCTGCGGAGGATCGCTTAGAGAGATGTAGATGTTGTCAGCGGCAAGAGCGCTCGACGAACCGCGTTTCGCGGGTTGCGGTTCCGGGCGAATAGCAATCTCGGATTTGTGGCCGTTGATTTTCTGCGCAGCGCCGACAATTTCGCCAGTGATCGCGCGCAGCTCGGATTTCGAAATGGTTTTTTTGCCGCAGCCTGCAACAAACAGAAGAACAAAGGTGGCGCATGCCGCGAAAATCCGCACAGCGCCGCGCGAATTCAAATTTAAGCGGCCAGCTGCTGCCAGCCGTACACCAGCTTGGCGGCTTTCTTCTCCACCGCGGCGCCACCCTGCAATAGTTCCAGCGCCTTCTTCACGACTGGATCATCAGGCGAAGAGCTGGGAGCCGCGGCAGGCTGCGTGAGATCGGCCTGCGCGAGAAGATCGTCAATCGAAGGATGCACTTCTGCGGTAGGCGGCACTCCCTCGGCCGGGATGTCCTTGTTGCCTGGAGTGAAATAAGTCGCGACGGTAAGAATCAGTGCGGAGCCGTCATCCATTTCGATCAGCTTCTGCTGCGAAGCGGTGCCGTAGGTGCGTTCACCCACGGTGCTGCCGCGCTTGTTGTCTGCGATCGCGGCGGCCAGTATTTCAGCTGGACCGGCAGTGCCGTTGCCAATCAGCACAGCGACAGGCTCGGTCCAAGCGACTTTCGTGGCATCGGCAGCGGAAACGACGACCGTGACCGTCTGGCCTTTCAGCGTCGCGATCGTGCCGGACGAAAGGAAAAGCTGCGCTGTCTGGATTCCTTCCTGGTCGTCGCCAAGCGAACAATCGCGCAAATCAAGGAGCAATTTCTTGGCGCCGGCTTTCTGGAATTGGGCCAGCTTTTCGCGAATCTGTTTGGAAACTCCTGGCGTGAATTCCGATACGCGGAGATAAGCCACGTCGCCATTCAGCCGGTCTTCCACCAGCTTGGGCGCCACGAGCTTCGCAAGAGTGATGTTCATTTCCTGAGGTTCGGCTTTGCCGCGACGAATCACCGAAAGCTGCACGGTGGTTCCCGGATTGCCTTTCAGCAGGAGCTGCGCCTGATCAATGGCCATCTGGCCGGTGGTGAATCCGGCAATTTTCTCGAGGATGTCGCCGATGCGCAAACCGATTTTCGCGCCGGGGCTATCAGGCAGAACGCCGATCACGCCGATGTAACCGAAGCGGCGCGTAAGTACGAGGCCGGTTTCCGCCGGTGGATTGCTGGCGCTCTTTTCCTTGAAGTCTTTGTACTCAAGCGGGCTCAGGTACGCTGATTGCGGATCGAGCGAATCGAGCAGGCCGTGCAGCGAGCCGTTGGTCACGGCGTGCATGTTGGGATCGTCCACGTAATCGCGCTGGATGTGTTCGAGGACTTCGCTATATACAGTGAGCGCGCGGAACGCTTTGTCGTCCGGTGAACGTCCGAGCATGTATCCGGTGGCGGCGTAGGCGACCACCAGAACTGAAATCCCCAGAACAATTTTTTTGCCGAGCGGGCTCATGCGTTGTCCTTTGTAATGCCCAATATTAGTGCCGCGATGTTACACAACGTTTAGATGACCGCAGGCCGAAGCCGGTTTCGTGCCGCGCCGGTTGCCTACAGCCGGCCGCGCGTTCGGCCCTCGTATTAGACTGGCCCGCCGCGAGTAGGAAAGCACAATTATACCGTGAGTTGCCGTTCGTGTCCCGCGAAACCGGCGGGCGCAGGAAGGCCCTGTTACAAGGGTTAGAGCAGGCACCATCGTTTGCTCCCTGCAGGGTCCGGACGCCGTCAGACGCGGCCTATCCCACACCGATCTAGTGCGCACTGAGCGTGCCGCCCAAGTCATAACGTTGCGGTCATCTGGGCTGATCCTTTGATGTTCGACGCACGCTTTGGTCAGGCAGGCATTTTTAGAGGCAGAATGGATGACCACGTGCGGAGCGATTGATACTCGTCGATTTACTTTGGAATGTTTTACACGTCGCGCGAAATGCCTCGCGCAAATAATATAAATTATTCGCTGTAACCATTCGTCCGTACATACATCCAACAAAAGGTCGGCGATTGTTGCTCTTGATGTGAAATGCGGCGGATGATTGGGCCCGTTTTCACTCCCACCTTCGACCCCTATGCCGCCGGAGGCGTGGTATGCATGACCTTAGGCCGGTGCTTTGGCAGGAAGCTTTCATTAGAGCCGTGGACGAGCCGGACCGCGAAACACTCGCACGGCTGATTCGTGAGGCTGAGTTCGCCATTCTGTTTCGGAAGCAGCAACTGGAAAACCCAGCGGATTACGGCGACGAAGTTCGCGCGATGAAGCTGGCGACGCTAGCCATGGATGCTGTGAAGGTTCAGAAGTTGGGCGGCGTGAGGAATCTGGCGTTGTTGAACGATTGCTGCAAATTTCAAAAAACCGCATAAAGCGTCGCGAACCGCGGATCGGCGCGGCTGTTCTGACGCGTTAACGATTCCAGCGCGAATCACGACCCACCGGGCCAGTTTGCAATGCGAGCTTCGCTCCCACGCGCGCAATCATTCTTGAAATTTGGCGATCTGAGGGCCGGCAAATGACCTTGTCCGGAAGGAATATGCTTTTGGTGGGGCAGAGTTTTCAAACGCCTCACGGATTGGCGGAGCGGCTGCAGCGTTGGGGATTCCGCTGCCATTTTGCCGGGAATATGCGGACGGCGCGCGAAATGTTGCGTGCGGTGCGTGTGAATGTGGTGCTCAGCGATATGCGTCTTCCCGATGGAACCGGCATCGCATTGGTGGGAATTTTGACCGGCCTCGCGGTTACCGCGTTTCTTTGCTTGCCAGTGGAAACCAGCTGTTTCTGGTTGCCCGCGCTTGACGCTGGGAAAAAATGTCTGGGATTACCGGCGCTGCGGCCTGCCGAGTTTGCGAAAGCGTTGGAAGAGATGGCGCGGTGTTTGGGTGCTGCGGCGCGAGGCTGAGTTTGTTGCGGCGCGATGCTGTGGTGAGAACGCACACGCGCGCGGGCTCGCGGCGCTAGATTCTGAATTCGATAGACCAGAAATTCGGGGCGGGCCGGAGAAATTCGAAGCCCACCAGGACCGTGCCGGCTTCCGTTTTTGTTACACGGGCGATGCGGCAGGGAAGCTCCTCATCTGTCTGCATGTTGGCGACCAATAATTCCTGAGACGGCGCCATATCCCGCGAAAGCGAGAGCAATCCTCCCTCCGCGCTGACGTTCAGTGTGACGGCGTGTTCCACGAACGGCTCATCATGCGAATGGGCGTATATAAATACCGGTAGAAACGCGGAGACGCGATGGCTCCGGCGCCTGTTCGGTTTCGCCGCTGCGGACGCGATTGCCGGGGCGCTGCTAGCTTTTCGCGGATGAAATAATTTGCGCCAGCCCATGAATTTCCTTTTTGCGGAACCGTACAGCGGATATCGGCATCCGCGCGGAATTCTTCACTGGGCCTCCCAATAGTTTACACCTTACAACCTGCGAAAGTTTTGCGGACTGTGCGCGTGTGGGCCAGTTTGTTATGGTGTGGAACGGTTTGCGTGCATGTTTGCAGATGACGAGCAACGTCGGGCCGGTTCGGGTAAGCTAGCGTGATGATGACGCTGTGCGGTTTGGCGCGCGCGGGGCTGCGGCAATGACGGCGGCGGATTTTCGGCGCACGGCGCTGCGCTTTCCGGAAGCGACTGAGGGCGCGCACATGAATCACCCGGATTTTCGCGTGCGCGGAAAGATTTTCGCAACGCTGGGGCATCCGGACACTGGCGTGGGGATGGTGAAACTTTTCCCGGATCAGCAACAGAAGTTCGTTCGCACTGAACCGAAAGTGTTTGCGCCGGTGAACGGCTTGTGGGGACGGCGCGGGGCTACTTACGTTCGCTTGAAAGCCGCGAAGCAGGGGAGCGTGCGACGGGCGCTGGAGGCGGCATGGCGGAATACCGCGCCGCGGAAACTTGTCGCGCAATTTGATGGTGGTGATTCGAGTGCTGGTGCGCGGCGCCGCTGACTTCGGACGCGCGGGTCTGTCAGTCTGTTGGTTCCTGGATTCACGCGTTGATTCCACGCACGACTTCTTGCGGAATTCGTTGAGATGAGCGCTCGCCCATTTTCCTACGCACAACTCGCCTTGGCTTTGGCGGCGGGTCTCGGGCTGCGCTTGTTTTTCATCTGGCATTTTCCGTTTTATTCCGGGGACACAAAATTCTACGAAGAGCTGGCGCGGAATTGGCTGGACCACGGCGTGTACGGGCTGTATGTGCGCGGTACGCTGACGGCGGTGGACATGCGCGTGCCGGGGTATCCGGCATTTCTTGCGGCGATTTATTTCGTGATCGGGCGCAGCGCGCGTGTGGTGATGGTTGCGCAGGCGTTTGTGGATCTTGCGACCTGCGTGCTGGTGGCTTTGACCGCGGCACGGATGGCGCCGGTTTCGTGGCGCACCGCCGCGGGAACTGCGGCGTTGTGGATGGCTGCGCTGTGTCCTTTTACCGCGGATTACACGGCAGTGGTGCTGACGGAAACGCTGGCTACTTTTTTCACGACCGCGGCGGTGCTGGTGTTTGTTTATCTTTTGACCGCGCCTGCGCTGAATTCGCCGGGCAATGAGGCGACTGAACTATCGGCGCGGAGGAGCGCATTTTCGTTCGCCGGTTGGTTCCTGCTGTTGGGATTTATTGCGGGGTTGGGAACTTTGGTGCGGCCGGAGACGCCGCTGGTTTTGGCCGCGGCTGGGGTGACATTGTGCATTCGCTGGCGGCGGCGGGCGAAATGGCCGCAGCTGATTCTGGCAACGTGCTGGATGTGCGCCGGATTACTGCTGCCGCTGGCGCCTTGGGCGGCGCGCAATGCGCGAACATTTGGGCGCGTGGAATTTCTGGGGCCACGTTACGCACAGACGTTTGGAGATTTTATACCGCGCGGTTATTTTGCGTGGACGCAAACCTGGATGACGCGATTTGGTGACGCGTATCTGGTGACGTGGAGTCTGGGGAATCAGCCGATTGGCATCGCAGCGATCCCGGCCTCCGCGTTTGATTCAGACGCGGAGCGCGCGCGGGTGGCGGAGCTACTGCGGCGGTACAACAGCGATTTAGTGATGACTCCGATGCTGGACCGCGAATTTGCAAACCTCGCCGCGGAACGGACTGCGCGGAATCCGTGGCGCACTTATATCTACGTGCCGGCGGGGCGGATTGTAGCGATGTGGTTTACACCGCGCATCGAATTGCTGCCTTATTCGGGAAAGCTGTGGCCGCCGGGTGAGAGATGGCGCGGGAATCCGGCGGATTTTGGGTTCACTCTTGGATTTGGGATTTTGAGCTTGGTGTATCTGGGGTTGGCGGCGGTGGGATGGTGGCAATATCGCGGGCAATTGGCGGCGACATTTTTGATGTTGTTTGTCGCGATCCGGACGCTAGCGATGACGCAGTTGCAGACTGTTGAGCAGCGATATGTGATTGAATGTTTTCCAGTAATTGTGGCGTTGGGCGCACTGGCGTTGGCGACATCGGTGCGGCGGAGCGCTGCGGAGGATGGGTTTGAGACCCGTCGCGACATTTCCATCGCAGGCTGACGTATCGGCAAGCTGGGGCGCAGCCTGCCTGCGGCAGGCAAGCAGCGCCCCTACCTAATATATTGCGTGGTGCTCGTTCAGGATTTGTCGCGCGCTCCAACCGTCGCGGGTTCCTGCGGATGAACGAAATTGGCAGCGGGCGACGCGGAAGTTGAGACCGGCGGCGCTGCGGTGGTGGCACCGGTTGCGCCTTCAGCCGTCGCGGGCGCTTCAATTTCCCAATCGCAACCTTCCTTTATGCAGGTGCGGAAATTTCCTTGCTTGGTGCGTTTTTCGACGATGAACGGCGCGGCGCATTTCGGGCACGGCTCGTTGATTGGTTCGTGCGGAGTGGTGAAATCGCAATCGGGATAGCGGCTGCAGCCGTAGAAAATGCGGCCGGCGCCGCGTCCGCGCGAAATGCCGCGGCGCACGAATTCGCCTTCGTTGCACTTCGGGCATTTGATGCCGAGCGTGATCGGGCGCGTGTACTTGCATTTCGGATAATTGGTGCAGCCGATGAAATCACCGAAGCGGCCCTGGCGACGCAGCAACTGCGCGTCGTCGAGCGGACATTTTTCGTCCAGCGGAACGTCGGGCTGGCGCGCGATGCGCGTCCCACTTACCAGGCGGCGCGTGGTTTTGCAATCGGGGTAGCCCTTGCAAGCGAGGAACACGCCGAAACGGCCGCGCTTGATGACCATTTCCTTGCCGCAATTGTCGCAATATTCGATTTTAGCGACGCCGTCCGCTTCCGCGGGCAGCTCGGGCGAAAGATCCTTGATGTAGTCGCAGTCGGGATAGCGATTGCAGCCGAGGAAAAATCCGTGGCGCGAAATGCGCTCCAGCAATTCGCCCTCGCCGCATTTTTCGCACTTCATCCCGGTGGGGATGCCGGCCTTGTAGGACAGCATCTGTTCATCGGCCTTATCGAGATCCACCAGAAACGGATCCCAGAATTCTTTCACCGCCTGGCGCCAGGGAAGTTTGCCTTCTTCAATTTCGTCGAGCTCTTCTTCCAGGCGCGCGGTGAAACCCACGTCGAAAATATCCTCGAAGCTCTTCACCAGCAGCACGCTGACGCGTTCGCCAAGCATGGTGGGTGAGAAGCGGCCCTGATCTTTGGTGACGTATTCGCGTTCGACGATGGTGGAAATGATCGCGGCGTAAGTAGAAGGCCGGCCGATTCCTTTTTCTTCCAGTTCTTTCACCAGCGTCGCGTCGTTGTAGCGCGGCGGCGGCTCGGTAAAGTGCTGGTCCGGGCGAATCTGATCCAGACGCAAGGACTGGCCTTCGCGGACTTGCGGCAGCGAGCGGCCCTCGCCTTCGTCGTCCTTCTCATCGTCCTCGCGATCAGCGCCCGCCACAGGGGTCTGGTAAACGCGCAGGTAGCCGTCGAATTTCTGCACTGAGCCGGTGGCGCGGAAAGTGTAATCGCCGGCGGAAATATCTATCGTGGTCTGATCGAAAATCGCGGGCAGCATCTGCGAAGCGACGAAACGCTGCCAGATCAGCTGGTAGAGCTTGAAGAGATCTTCCTCCAGAAACGGACGAACATCTTCCGGCGCGCGCAACACGTCGGTGGGGCGCACAGCTTCGTGAGCTTCCTGCGCGTCCTTCTTCGATTTGTAAAAATTGGGCTTTTCCGGTAGATAGCTCGCGCCGAAGCGTTCCGGAATCATGGCGCGAACCTGGTCGAGCGCGTCATTCGAGACACGTACGGAATCGGTGCGCATATAAGTGATCAGCGCAACCGAACCTTCGTTGCCCAGCTCGATGCCTTCATAGAGCTTTTGCGCGAGCGACATGGTGCGCTTCGCCGTAAAGCGCAGGCGATTGTAAGCAGCCTGCTGTAGCTTGGAAGTTGTGAACGGCGGCGGAGCGTTGCGCCGTTTTTCCTTCTGCGCGACGGAAGCGACTTGCCACTTGGCTTTCTGCACCGCGGCGACAACTTTGTCCGCGGCCTCCTGATTCAGAACCTCGATGTCTTCGCCCTTGAACTTGTTGAGCTTGGCTTCGAACAGCGGCGGCGTGCCCGCGTCGAGCAGCGCGTGGATCGTCCAGTATTCCTTGGGGATGAAGGCGCGGATTTCCTGTTCGCGCTCAACGATCAGGCGCAGCGCGACGGTTTGCACACGCCCGGCGGAAAGGCCGCGGCGCACTTTGTTCCAGAGGAGCGGCGAAACTTTGTAACCGACGATGCGATCGAGCACGCGGCGAGCCTGCTGCGCGTCCACTAGATTTTCATTTACTTCGGAGGGATGTTCGAACGCGGCCTTGATGGCTTTCTGCGTGATTTCGTTGAACATCACGCGATAAATTTTCGGCGGCGCGCCATTGCCATTCGTCTTGGGCGGCTCTTTCTTGGCGGCGGGCTTGGCAGGCTTCTGCTCGCCTTCCTTTTCTTCGTGGACTACGAGATCCGCGTACTTTTTGGGCTTGCCCAGAATTTCAGCAAGGTGAGCGCAGATGGCTTCACCTTCGCGGTCCGGGTCGCCCGCCAGATAGATGGCGTCCGCGCCTCGGGCGGCTTTCTGTAGATCATGGATCACCTTGATCTTGCCGGGGATCACTTCGTAGGTCGGCTCAAATATGTTTTGGGCCGTGACGGTGACCGGCTTGACTACCTTCTTTTCGGGAGCGCCGGCCTTGGCCTTGCGCTTCTTCTTCTTTTTGCCGTTTTCCTGCCCGGGCAGCAAAATACCAATCGTTTTCTTGGGCAGGTCCATAACATGGCCGTAGGAAGCCTTGACCAGGTAATTCCGACCCAGATACTTGTTTATGGTTTTCGCCTTGGCAGGCGATTCTACGATTACGAGTGATCTTGCCATGCTGTCTTTTATTCCCTCATGCCCACATTGGATGCTTCAGGCTATCTTGCTGACTTCTTATCATTATATACAAGCGTTTTTATGCGAAGCCGTTCTCAGGCTCGCGGCGACGTTCCATCCTAGCTGCAATTGTCCCGGCTGGTTACAACAGGACTTTGAGGAATTGCTTCCCTGGTAACTGACGTACCACGCCTTTGAGCTCCAGGTCAAATAGAGCTGCCAGCACTTCGGAGGACGTTAGCCCCGAAAGCTCGACCAAGTCGTCCACGTGGCGCGCTTCATCCGGGCCGAGCAGGTGGTACAGCGTGCCCTCGGCGGGCGCCAAATCTTTTTCTACCAGCAGCGCTCGTTCTTCGCTCGTGGCCGTCTCCACCGGCAGCAGCTCGGCGCGGATGGGCGTCGGCAGCTCTTCGATTACGTCCTCCCAACCCGTAACCAGCTTAGCGCCTTGTTTGATGAGCTGGTTGGGACCAAAGCTTGTGGGCTGGGTGGCATTGCCGGGCACCCCATAGACTTCGCGGCCGAATTCCATGGCTAGGCGCGCGGTTATCAGTGAGCCCGAATACTGCGCGCCTTCGACGACCACCACTCCGACGGACATTCCCGAAATGATCCGGTTCCGGATCGGGAAGTTTTGCGGGCCGGGGAACGTGCCCATCGCAAACTCGGAGATAATGGCGCCGCGCTTTTCCATCTCGCCGAAGATCTTTTTGTTCTCCTTAGGATAAATCACGTCAATCCCGCATCCCAACACGCCAATCGTCGCCCCGGTAAGCGAACTTAGCGCGCCTTTGTGCGCGCAGGAATCAATGCCGCGCGCCAGCCCGCTGACGATTACCAGACCGCGGTCGGCTAGATCACGTGCCAGTTTCTCCGCCATTTGATTCCCGTAAGGGGTAGGACGTCGCGAGCCTACAATGGAAATCAGATGACGATTCAGAAGTTCAATGTTTCCGCGGACATACAAGAGGGGAGGGGGGTCGTAAATTTCGCGCAGCCGCTGGGGGTACTCGGGCTCGTCCCAGGTGAGTAAGCGGATTCCGGCTGACTGCGCCTGGGCCAATTCCTTCGCGGCCGCACTCATGGGCTGGCGGGTATTGATCATCTGCGCGACGGCTGCCGGCAGGCGGTGGGATTCCAGTTCGGTGAGCGAAGCGTTGAAAATGGCCTCGGGGCTGCCCATAGCGCGAAGGAGTTTCCCGGCCATGCGCGCGCCCAGGCCAGGTGTCAAGGCAAGGGCCAGCCATCCCAGATATTGGTCGGGGGCCATCGAAAGTGCGGCCAGCGTACGTGGCTACTGCAGAACGTGTCAAGGTAACCATATACTTATACCCGCTGCGACGGCGCGATTTATACGCATTGAGTACCGAGTATGATCCGCAGGCGGCGCTGCGATGCGCCGATCTGTCCGCTTCGAGAATGCCACCAGCGATGGACCGATGGGTTATTGCGGTGGGAAATGCGTAAATCTTGTAGACTCGGCGCTGCAGGAATTACCTAGAGGATGCGCGGGGGCGCGATTTGAAGACCACAATTTCCGTACTGGCGAATTTTCTGGGATTTTTTGCAGTGGTGATGGCGTTTCCGTGCGCGGCTCAAACCATTCAAGTGGATATCACGCCGACGCACGCAACGAATCACTTCGCGCCCAATCAAGCGCTGGGCGCGGGCGTGGACCGCATTGCGCAGGAAGCGATCGATAAGGATCTGGTGCAGCCGGCGCTGGATCGCGCGCTGAGTTCAGGCTGGCAGCCGGTGAGCTTCCGCCAGAATACGGAACTGGCGGTGGAAGCATGGCACTGGAATCCGCAGGGAACCTGGAGCGACGCGAGCGGCAAAGGCTATTTCACCGGCTCGGCAAATCCCACGGAATTTCTGCGCTATTCCTACGGCTACGCGCTGCCACATCGCGGATTCACGCGCAACGATGGAACGGACAATTCCGGGTTTTCGCGGTTGACCGACGGAGATCCGAGCAGCTACTGGAAAAGCAATCCGTATCTGACGCAGAAATTTACGGGTGAAAGCGATTCCGCGCATCCCCAATGGATTGTGGTGGACCTGGCGCAACTGCAGCAGATCACCAGCATCCAGATCCAATGGGCCGAGCCGTACGCGGTGCGCTACATCGTGCAATATTGGACAGGCGACGATCCCATCAAAGCGGTGACACGCGGCGTGTGGCAAACTTTTCCAGGCGGAGTGATTACAGATGGCCACGCCGGCTCCGCTATTTTGCAGCTCAGCTCAACTCCATTGCCCGTGCGATTTTTGCGTATCCTGATGACGGAGTCTTCTAACACTTGTGATTCCCACGGCTCAGGCGATCCCCGGAATTGCGTTGGCTATGCAATCTATGAGCTCTACATCGGCACCACAACACCCGATGGAAAATTTCACGACGTCGTGCGACATACCGCGGATCAGGAGCAAACCACGACGTATTGTTCTTCCGTGGATCCCTGGCACGAGCCTTCCGATTTGCGTTCGACCAAGCAAGCGCAGGTGGGATTCGATTTATTTTTCACCAGCGGCGTGACGCGCGGGCTGCCGGCCATGATTCCGGTCGCGCTGCTCTACGACACGCCGGACAACGCCGCAGCCGAAATGGCGTACCTGCAGAAACGTGGCTATCCGGTCTCGTACGTGGAAATGGGCGAAGAGGCGGACGGCCAATACATGCTGCCGGAAGATTATGCCGCGCTCTACGTGCAATGGGCCACCGCGCTACATCGCGTGAATCCCGCTCTGAAGCTCGGCGGACCTTACATCCAGGGAGAAAATAAAGATATCGAAGTGTGGCCGGACGCAAACGGAAATGTCTCCTGGACCGCGCGCTTCGTGAATTATCTGACGCAGCACCAGCGCCTGAACGATCTCGCATTTTTTTCCTTTGAACATTATCCGTACGATCCCTGCCGCATTCCCTGGGGCAGCCTGTACGACGAGCCGGACTTGGTGAATCACATCATGCAGGTGTGGCGCGAAGATGGCGTGCCAACGAATATTCCAATGTTCATCACCGAAGGGAATCTTTCGTCGTCTGCCAGCGAAACGTACATGGACCTCTTCTCGGGGTTGTGGCTCGCGGACTATGTCGGTTCGTTCATGAATGCCGGAGGCAGCGGGATGTATTACTTCCATTATTTGCCGCTGCAAATGGAGCACGGCTGCAATGATTCTCCAGGCACGTTTGGGATGTTCACCGTGGATGCGGACTACAAAGTCCAGCAACCGCTGGCGCAATTTTTCGTGGCGCAGCTGATTAATCTGGAATGGGTGCAGCCGGGCAGCGCGGACCATCGCGTGTTTGCGGCTAAGGGCGACGTGGACGACGGCGCTGGTCACGCATTGGTGACGGCCTACGCGCTCGAGCGTCCGGATGGGCAGTGGTCGCTGCTGATCGTGAACCGCGACCAGCAAAATGCGCATTCGGTACGGATCAATTTTCAGGACCAGACAGCGCGCGGCGGCGCTTCGTTCATTGGACCGGTGCAAATTTCAACTTTCGGCCGCGAGCAATATCACTGGCAGCCGGCAGAGACGCGGTTCATGGCGCACGACGAGCATGCGGGGGAACGTCCAGTAGTGGTCAACACTAAAGGTTTCGCCGATCCCGACGGGCCCATCAAGCACACAGACGAAAACACGCAGAAGGATACTTTGTTCGATTTACCCGCGGCGTCCGTCACGGTAATCCGCGGAAAAATTAGCGCGCCATAGAAACGAGCAACGGAAAGGCGCTGCACTACGCATTGGGCACGAATAAGAAGAATTTCGTTTCGTTGACTTGCGCGGCCGTACAGCGATAAATTTGTCCGTTACCCCCAGCCGTTACCACGCAGTGCGGATTACCCGATGCCTGGTTAGAACAGTTTCCAAAATCCCAGCCCGAACCGCACCGGAAGTTCGCGCGCAACCATTCTGAATATCGGGAATTCATAAGTATGGCCAACTATTTTCCATCACCAGAGGAGCAACGCGGCGATGATAAAGCTAAACACCGAAAATCTTAAAAATGGTGCAAAGCGCGCCCAGCCCGGCACGCTTATGCGCGTGGGATTTCTTGGCTCGTGGTGTTTCGTACTGTTGATGTTTATGTACGCCGGATTCGCGCACGCGGATGGCGCCGCTTTCGATCTGGCCGGGCCGCCGGTGGAAATGCGCGTGACGCGCGACGGCAAGACTCTGCCGATTTCGCGCACCGCCAATTTGCAACCGGGCGACCGGCTGTGGATTCACCCCGATCTTCCAGACACGCAATCCGTGCATTACCTGCTGGTGGTGGCGTTCCTTCGAGGTTCCACGAATCCGCCGCCGGAAACGTGGTTCACTAGAGTGGAAACCTGGACCAAGCAAGCACGTGCAGAAGGAATCGTCGTGACCGTTCCGCAAGACGCGCAGCAGGCATTGCTGTTTCTAGCGCCGGAAACGGGCGGTGATTTCAAT
>Ga0210389_10001802_pt1 | contig 17212 bp, 11 predicted proteins | sample IncBWH28OmetaG_FD_160127 | JGI IMG/M metagenome (GOLD analysis project Ga0210389, IMG submission 160127) | Forest soil microbial communities from Barre Woods Harvard Forest LTER site, Petersham, Massachusetts, United States - Inc-BW-H-28-O ...
ATAGAGGCGCGCCATTTCGTAGGCCGTGAAGATTGCGCCGAAAGCAATTAGCGCGAACGAGAGAGCTCCGGCGAAAACTTCCGCACCGCCTACCAATCCCGCGAACCATCCGACCGCCATGGCATCGCTCAGTCCGAAGCCGATAAGCAGCACGACCAACGCGGTCCAACCCGGGAAGGAATGATTGTAAGTACTACTCCGATTGAAAAGACTCATGAAGCCTCCTTCTGCTTCTAGAGACGGCTCAAGACGCAAGATCCACGTAAATCTGTTGCAAAAGCTGTGTGAAGGCTTTTCTCGCCGATCCACCGTACGCGCTGTATCAGGACCCTTTCACAAACGGTACTCAGCGCCAGAAGTTCTACTTCCATCTCTTGGTCGGTCGCGGACCGTGCGCGTTTAGCGAGCAGACCACTTTTTTGCGCCCTGACCCGCAGATTCGCGATATGATCCACAAGGCCGTCAAGGCAGCAGAATCCTGCCCACGCGAACGTCGGGTGACTGGGGGGCCTCGCGTGGAGTTCCCTTTTCCGTGGTCCGGATCGAAACATCGAGTGTCTCCAATACTCACGCTGAAAGGCAACTGCGAAAATCCTGCAGCGATTGCGAGAGTCGCACTGATTCGGCGCGTCGGTTCGGTGAACTCGGCCTGGTGTATCGCGGACAGCTCCGCAAACTCGCTGGTCAAAGCCACTTGCCGCTTCTTCTGACACTCGGCACGAGCGCGCGGAGCCGGCCACGGAGCGAACCCATTGTGGGCGTAGCGCTCGGCGCTGCTGCTTAACCTGCTTGTTTGTCAGATCAAGTCCGGTTCGAACACTCCGTTTTCGATTCACCTCGATCGGACGAGGGGATGCACTTCTTCGCTACACGCGACTCGATTCAGCGGAAAGCGCATAACGAATCGTGCACCAGGTGCAGTTTCGATCCAAAGGTCACCACCGTGATCCAATACGGCCTTGCGGGAGAGAGAGAGACCCAGTCCTAGCCCGTTTGCTTTGCCGGCGGTTACGAATGGATGGAATATCCGCTCACGAATTTCGTTCGGAATTCCGGGCCCTGTATCTTCTATGTCGGCCATCACGTAGTTGCCCGCCTGCCTGGCGCCAATACGGACCTGTCCGCCGTCTGGCATCGCCTCGAATGCATTGATAATCAAGTTAAAAAACACGCGCTCTATTCGAGAACGCGCCAGCAGCACCTCGATGCCGCTGGGCACATCGAGCGATATCTGAACTCTCTGATTATCCGTAGCTGCCGCTGCTGCCTCCGATGCTGACGCAATGACTTCGCGGAGATCGCAAATCTCAGGTTTTGATCTGTTTCCATCGGTCAGGCTGGTGATGTCTGTCAACAATTCCCGCATGCGGCCAGCTGCGCGGTGCATATTAGCGACGAGGCGTTTGACCTGGTTTGGCATGGTCTCGAGCGTCATTAACATTTCGGCACCTGCGTAGATTGTCCCGACAGGATTCCGGAGGTCATGGAGGATCGAGGCAGAAAGCCATCCGACTGTGGAAATCGCTTCTTGTGGGCCCACCGATCTCGAAGACTGCTGCCAATTCGATGCCGCATGGATGAAATCGGCCACGGACGGCTGATGATCGCGGCGGCGTTCCGGCTGCGGAAGGGGTGCAACGGCCTGCGTGGCACGGTCGCTTGGCAGTTCTTCGCGATCCTCCTCACAAATCGGTCGATTACTGTTATGCATTTGTGCTCGAGATCGGCGCGAGCTCATGCCGCCGGCATTCCTCATCCTTCCGGGAGCTGATGAACTTTGGAAAGGACTGATCCCGAGGCATCTCATCTTATAAATTAAGGTCGTTCGCGGCAGGCCCAAGCGCGCTGCCGCACCATGCAGGCCGCCGACTACGCCCTGCGTCCGCAGGAGCGCCTGAAGGATGTGCGAACGCTGCGCCTCTTTCAGTGTGAGAGTCGCGGATGCTTGCGACGGCTGCGAGCGATCCCGTGTTATGCAGGGGAGTTCGGGCGGCGGACCGATCAGTGCGGCGCCTGTCGATAGAATTACCGAGCGCTCAATAACGTTTTGCAACTCCCGGATGTTGCCCGGCCATGAATGACGTACGAGAGCCGTCATGAAGTCCTCGGAAATGGCTCTAATGGGCTTGTGGAGGCGATCCGCGTAATTCATCGCAAAATGGTGAGCTAGAAGACGAATGTCTTCGGGACGCTCACGCAGCGGTGGCATTTCGATCGGAAACACATTGAGACGATGGAAGAGGTCGGCGCGGAATTGCCGTTCATTGGTCATTTCAGTGAGACTTCGATTGGTGGCGCAGATTACACGCACATTAGAGTAAATGGTTACGCTGCCGCCTAAACGCTCGAACTGGGTGTCCTGCAGAACTCGTAACAGCTTTGGCTGCAATACCAGGGGAAGGTCACTGATCTCATCAAGAAATAAGGTGCCACCATGGGCCCGCTCAAACCGTCCAATGCTGCGCGTCATTGCCCCGGTATAGGCGCCGCGCTCGTGGCCGAACAATTCACTCTCAAGCAACTCTGCAGGGATAGCAGCGCAATTCACCTTCACAAATGGACCGCCCGATCGATCGCTGCATTTGTGAATGGCTTCGGCAATGAGCTCCTTGCCGGTTCCTGTTTCCCCCTGGATCAATACGGTGGAGTCGGTTGGGGCCACGACGCGCAGCAGGCGAAGGGCTCGCCGGAGAGGAGCGCTGTTGCCGATAATTCTGGCTGAGATGTTACCGTGGAGTTCGCTGCTGTCGAGTGGGGTGTTTGCCGGCTCCGATTCCCCTGTTTCAATGAACCTGTTATGGTTGGGTACGGGCGCTTCAGCTGCCCAACCCGTATCTGCGACCATGTTTTGCCCTCTTTGTTTGTCCTGAAATCGAGTTACAGACATTTAAGGTTAAGGCCCTAACTGCGGCCAGATGTTGCAAACGTGCTTTTATGGAAAACGCTTCTCCGACGACGTAGTCGCGCAGACCGCCGTCGACGTTGAAGTCGAGAGGTCGCAGGCCCCTCAGAACCGACGGCCTATGCATTACCGGTTCGTCGTTCTGTCAATCTCTTTCTCTGTCCATCCACTCGCGGACGTACGCCGGACAGTTCTCAAGCTTCATACCCTCCGCCTCGCAACTCCTGAGAAACCTCACTGCATCGCGATCCACCAGCCTTAGGTCTCGCAAATCCAGAATGGTGTTTCGGGAGTCGCGATCGAAAAGCTCCTTCAGTTCCCCGACGTGCTCCGCCTCGATACGCCCACTCAGGGTGAAAACCGTGAATCTCTGACGAGCTGATCTCTCGATCCTCAAGGTCATCGGATGTCGTAGCAAGTGATGCGCATTGCCGCCGATAATGCAATACCGAGGCCATATGCAACATATTGAAAACAGGCGGTTAGAGGTAACAGTCGGATGACGAGACTTCGGGAAGTGCCGAATTTTCGGGAGTTGAAAAGGGAGACTTACTACTGCTCAGAAATAAACTTGTGTTTCTTGATCTTCAGCTGCTTGATCTTCGAGTCCAGCGTCGATCGGGGAATTCCGAGTTTCGCTGCCGCCCCTTTTGGGCCAGCAACTTTTCCGTTGCATTCAGCCAATGCGGTTTCAATGATTTCTCTTTCCTGTTTATCGAGAGTGTCTGGCAAAGGACCTGGCAATGCTTGCCGGGCCGGCTCCGGGCTGTCCAGCCAAGCCTTTTCGATCCAAAGGGTACCGCCGCTGGTCAGGATCACCGATCTCTCAACGATGTTTTGCAACTCACGGATATTCCCCGGCCATGGATACGATTGGCACAGTTCCAACGTATTGTTATCGATCTTGCAGATTTGCTTTCCGGTTTTTTCCGCGTAGCGTTTCGCAAAATACTCCACCAATATCGGAATATCCTCCTTCCGTCTGCGGAGAGGAGGCACCTCAATCGGGAAAACGTTGAGGCGGTAAAACAAGTCAGATCGAAACGTCCCCGCGGCAATGGCTGCCGTTAAATCGCGATTGGTTGCGGCTATGACGCGAACGTCGCTGGTGAGACTCTGGTTACCTCCCACTCGTTCAAACTGCCGCTCCTGAAGCACTCGGAGCAACGTAACCTGAGTCTCTGCGGGAAGATCGCCCACCTCATCCAGAAAAATCGTGCCGGAATGTGCCAGCTCAAAGCGGCCCTGCCGGCGTTGCACTGCGCCGGTGAAGGCGCCTTTCTCGTGGCCAAACAACTCCGACGCGATCAAGGAGGAAGGAATCGACGCACAGTTTACGCTGATGAACGCCTGGCCGGAACGTTGCGAGTGCTTGTGTATGGCGCGAGCAATTAATTCTTTTCCGGTACCGGTTTCGCCAGTGATCAGCACCGTGGAATCGGTGGGAGCCACTTTCACGATGGTGGAGAGCACTGTTTGCAGGGCCGGTGACGAGCCCACGATTTCCTCAAACATGAATGTCTGATCGATTTGCTCCCTCAGCGCAAGGTTTTCGTCACGCATCGTCTGCTCGGCTCGCTTGCGATCCTCAATATCCGTCCCGGTGGCATACCAGCGAGTAATGTTGCCGTGGTCGTCGCGAAGGGGATTGTAGCGCACAAGAAACCAGCGATAGTTACCGTCTTTCCCAAGCGTTCGTTGCTCAAGTTCAAAAGGCTTACCGCGCGCGAGCGCCTCTTGGCGCGGCCCGCGCAGTCTTTCCACATCCTCGGGATGGAATACCCGTGCGCGTTGGTCTTCTCTCTGCACGTCTTCCAAAGTGAGGCCGGTGTAATCGAGGACTGTCCGATTTGCATAAAGGGCTGTCCCGTCCGGCCGCAACACGTAAATATAACTGGCGACGGCGTCCGTCATTTGCCGAAGCTCTGTTTCCTCCGCCTTTATTTGCTCAAACGCATTCTGCAGAGCCGCTTTCGCTTCGTGCTGCCCGGTCACATCCATCGCAGTACCGACCAATTCAATGACATCACCGGAAGCGTTCACTACCGGGTGTCCGACCACATGAATGTACTTGGCCGCTCCGTTTGGCAGAAGAAGCCGATACTCGGTCTCAAAATCGGTCTTGTCCCGAATAGCCTGCTCGACCACAGGTGTGTAATGACGCGCGTCCTCCGGGTGCAGCCGCCGGACTACCTCCATATAAGATGGTGGCGTGGGATCAGGCTCGAGGCCGAAGATCCGGTACATCTCTTTTGACCAGTAGGAGGCGTCCCAGCCGAATCCTGGGAGCACGGCAAGCCCTTGACCGGCCTCAGGCTGCGCGTTTTCGATTTGAGGAACCCGCACCGCCCAACTGCCTGTATGGGTCAATTTCTGTGCTTCCGTTAAATAACCCTCACTCCGGTGTAGAGCCTCTTCGGCACGTTTGCGCTGTGTAATGTCCTCGGACAGCGCCATTATGAATCGCGGCACCCTCTCGGTGCCAGGCACAAGAGAAACGTTGTTGCTCACCCAAATCGAACTGCCGTCCTTGCGCTGATACTTTTTCTCAATCTGAAACTGTCGTCGTTTTCCCTCCAGCAATTCGGTGATGAGCCCCCAGTTGGCTCCGCGGTAGTCCTCATGCGTTATTTCCAGAAAAGAAAGTGCACGCAGTTCCTCCTCCGCGTAACCCACGAGTGTCTGGTAGACATGATTAGTGGCTAGAAAGCGGCCGTCGAGGTCAGTCAGCGCAACGCCAATAGCCGAATTCTCGAAAACGGACTTCCACCGCTCCTCGCTTTTCCGAAGAGCTTGCTCAGCCCGCTTACGATCTTCAATGTCGATAGCGGTTCCGTACCATCTGACGACCTTTCCAGTTTCATCGCGAAGTGGCACATTGCGAATAAACCACCAGCAATATTCTCCGTCCGCCCGTCGAACCCGCGCTTCACTCTCCATGGCTCGGCCGTGCTTATCGGCCGTGTGCCAATCCGCGACAACTCTCGTCCGATCATCGGGATGAACAACCGCTTCCCACTTCCACCCGAATGCCTCGGTCAAAGTTAAGCCTGTGAACTGCAGCCAACGATCATTAACGAAATCAACGTGACCCTCGGGCGAAGTGCTCCAGACATGCGCCGGAACCGTATTGATAACGTCGCGAAGCTCTCTCTCGCTCCGGCGGGCATCTTCCGTCCGCTGCTTAATTTTCTCGAAAGCTTTCTCCAACTCGGTTCTGGCCTTCCACTGCTCGGTGACATCCATCGAAGTCCCAACAAATTCCGTCAATTCACCCGACTGGTTCAGGACCGGATGGGCGACAGAGTAGATGTGTTTGATCGACCCATCAGGGAGAACGATCCGGTAGGAAATGTCGTAATTGGTCTTGTCGAGTTGGGCCCTCCTGAACATTTCCTCAACTACGGGTCGATCCTCAGGGTGAATCCTTTCGAGGAACTGTGGCCAGGTGGGCCCCGTTTCCAGGTATTCATAGGCATAGATGTTAAAAATCTCGCGCGACCAGAAGAGAACGCCGGTACGCACATTCCAGGCCCAACTGCCCGTGCGGGTCAATTTCTGTGCTTCGGCTAAGTAGCCCTCACTCCGCCTGAGTTCTCTTTCTGCTTTCTTGCGCTCAGTAATATCTCGATAAATCAGGTAGATGGCTACCTGGTCGAGGCCAATCGAAACGCCTCTCGCGACGACGGAAACGTCAAAGCGAACACCGTCTTTGCGTTGCCGAATAGCCTCCAACTCAACTCTGTTTCCCGAAATCAGCCGATCCCTGTTCTTGAGAGCCTCAGCCCGCAACTCCTCGGGCATTATTAATTCCGGGAGCCACTGGCCCGCAACCTCTTCTTCTGTATACCCGAAGACTCGTGTGAATTCCTTGTTCACGCGCAACACGTGAAAGTCATCGTCGGTCAGTATCACCGCGTCGGGCGATAGCTCAAACAATCCGTCGAGCTGCTCTTTACGCGTTCGGAGGTCCTCATTCGCTGCCGTGAGCTCTGCGGTTCGGTTCGCAATCGCGACCTCCAGAGCCTCCTTGCGCCTTCTTACCCAGATCATGAGTATCGCAAAGGTCAGGAACACCAGCTCATAGAGAACCCGAGAGAGGGCGCTGGTTTCATCCTCGAAGATGAATCCGCGGATCAGCGAGGAAAGCAAGACTGCCACAATACCCGGCTTCGTGCCGCCGTACCAAAACGTGATCGCGATTGCGGACAGTGCAAATGCGGTAAACGGATGGGGCAGATGGAAGTGCTGAAACGTGAGATCCAGCAACAGAGCGATGGCGACCGATGCGAAAACCAACCCATAGCGGCGCAGGCTCGACGCACCCAGGAGCGCCATCTCTTTTGCTGTACCTGAATCAGCCATGGTTCAGCATTCTCTCACCTTCAGATCAAGGTTTCGGGGTCCCGGACTGGCTATTACTGTAGCTCCGTTGCAATGGCGGCACAACGGGTGACCGAGTCATCTTGCGGGGGAGAAACGGATCCTCCGTGCCCATGCGCAACAACGGTTGGGGCTGACGGATCCGGAACGAATGACGTTGGCCGCACTGGAAAACGGCTTTGGCGGACGGCTGTCGCCAGGGTTCCTGCGTCGCACAGCCGAAAACGATTTTCGTCTGGTTCAGCAAGTCGATCGCCCGGAAGTTCGACGGCTCAAAGCATCGTGACTATCCGGGCCGCCCGCGCATTGGACGCGGGATCGAATAGTTGACCGTTCACTTCGCGCAGGAGAACTCCGCTGGGGATACGATCGCATCGCCGATACGCTGTCGAATTTGGGACATCAGGTTGCCGGCCAGACGGCAGAAAATGGGTTGCGGCGGAGCGGGATTGCACCAGCTCGGAAGCGATCTCAGGCGTACATTTGGAGAGACTTCATCGACGCACACATTTCCGGTGTCTCTGAAATCGATTTCTTCACGGTCGAGGTTCTGACTTGGCGCGGTTTGGCGACATAGTGCGCGTGGACTTAGCCAACAGGGGAGGCGACGAGTTTCCCGGTTATCGGTTCTCTGGAGTCAGAACACTTCGCTCGGCACAATATTCCCGGCGCAAGGATAGTAGGCGCCACTAATAATCGTGTCGTCAGAAGCTTTTTCAATTAATGGGAAAGAGACACAGTTGCTGGCAAATCACTCCCCACTGCTCAAAAGCTCAGGAACGAAGTTGAGACGCAGGCCGGATGCAGCGCTTACAAAATGGAATCCCGACGTTTTGGGAACATTCTGGTAGATCTCGAACAAATCAGCTGTGAAGGGTTCCCAGCTGGTTGCTTGAGTCGGTCGACGGCGCCGGCGGATTGCGGTGAATACGATTTATCCGGCGTACCGCGCCGCACTTGGGGGAATGCGCCTGACGAGCGTTGTAGCCAAGGTGCAGTGCGCAGAGTTCCCTACACAGCGACATATTCTTTCCATGAAGCGCAGCAATGATCAAAAACCTGCCCTCATCGGCCAGGGCCGGTGGCCCAAAGGCACCCGCGAAATACACGCTAACGGAATTTCGTTCGTAATACCTGATACAGCGTACCCCGACGCAGAGGAGCGCCTCGCTGCGCTGGTCGTGAAGTTCGGAGGCGATCCTCGAAAAGCAACGGCCGCTTTCATGGATTAAGCCCATGGCCGTACTGGCCACGATGGATGGCGACGATCTCCAGGGCGACTTCGAAGCCGAAGCTTGGAAGCACCTCGGCTCACTCGATCCCGAGGACCGGCCGGTTCTGGGTGCGGCACTGGATCTTTATTCCGACTGTTTTGCAGCTTCATTACCATCTCAACTAGAAGCGCCGGAAAGCGGCATCCGCCTGCTCCGCAAGATTGAAGACAAAACTCAAGAAGTCGTTCCCTTGCCCGATAAACAGCCCGTCATCCTGGAAGCTCTTGATCGCGGCCACCGCGCCGGAGTTCGCTGTCGATGTCGGCCGGATGATTGCGACCGGTCCCAATGCCGGATTAAGGAAGTGGGTCGGTTCCGGCATGATCAGGTTCGCCTGCAACGTGTCTCCATTGAGCGACTCCGGTGATACTTCGCCTTTAGCCATGGTGAGGTCCGTAAAGGTCACCGAGACGTTCGTCTTGGGATCCACCACGGTCACCGGTAGCGCGTTACCCGCCTTGTCCTGCCAGGTCTGAAAGTGCATAATCTCCGACCCTCCGATGCTTAGCAGAATCCGCAATACTTCCAGGCTACTCACCTTCTGCGCCAATGTCGCGTAAAGACTCGTGCCGCCTTGCTCGATAAATGCAAAATGGAAGCCTGCCGTGAACGCGATTGCCTGCAGGAACGGAGACAGGGATTTGGTATTGTCGCTGCTCAAAGAACTTCCCGCAGTGTCGTCATTCGTTCTGGGGATTGCCGTGTGTTGCCCCGTAGCGAGGCTGGGAACGGCTTGCTCGAACTTCGCCCCCGGGTCGAAGTCTGGATTCGTGATGCTGCGATACCGCGACCAAAAAGTTGTATCCACCGTTAGTTGAGTCAGGTTGGTGATTCGTTTTGCATCTTTGTTAGCCCCATCCGCCTGGCTGCTGGGCAGCCGTCGAAACTGTTCGAGACTCACCGGCGCTTCTCCCTTGGACATCAGGTAGTTATTCAGAAAGCTTGCATGGCTTTTTTCGTCGTCAGTATTATCGTGGATATACTGCGCCATATCGCCATCCAATATTTGCAGGGCGGCGGTATAAAGCGCGTTGCCGCCATTCTCCCCTGACACCTCGTTGTCCTGGACGCCGCCGAGTTCGGAATACTGCAGCCACAGATCGGTTTCAATGATTTCAGCCGCTGCCAGCAGTTTTAGAATCGCGATATCGCCTTTGGTGGGTGGCGGCGCGCTCGAGTCCTGGCCCTGAAGGACTTTCACCGCTGGTAATCCCGCAGCCGCCAGCCCCGCTCTTCTCAAAAAAGCGCGCCGCCTGATTGTATTGCCTGCTTCGTTTTTCATAGTGTATTAACCTCCTGGATAATCACGAAATTCGCAAAAAAGGCTTTCCTTTGCAGGCTACTCGGATTTAGTTTTTCAATTGCTCGTACCGTGTAAAAACCAGGTAAAAACGGCGGCATGATCTTACGGCTTGTTCGAAACGGCACGGCGTCTCCACGAATCACCGGAGAGGTAGTTACACTGCCGTATGCAAGCGAATAGACAGGCCCAGAAGTCGTTTTCGCTGATGTACTATCGCGCTCCTTTAGAGGAGCAGGCGTCCATTGAATCAATTGACGACGAACGGTTCTCGACGAGCCTGCGGCGTGCAACGTTCTGAATTCTCTGCCGAACGGTTGTGCGGCTGATCGTTGTATTCGGGTTTGTGTAACACGGGTTGCCAGGCTGTCCAGGGGATCCGACATGTTTGCCGCCATTCTCGCAGGGGATTGGCGTGCCTGTCCCGCAGCTCCTTGCGTGGTTGACGATACTCACCGAACTGCTCGGTAGCCTCGCAGTGATGCTCGGGGCATTCGCGATTTTCAGCGTGCCGATGGCGGCTGGCTTATTGGTCGCCATGTTTAAAGTTCACTTGCATTATGGTTTCAGTTCTATAAAGCTCCTCGCCGTAACCCCGACAGGGCGACGTTTGGACCGGTAGGTTGTGAGGTCATCCTGCTCGGCAGCGCCTGTCTCGCAGCCCTCGCTGCGATGCATGGTGTCAACTGCCGCTTTTGTCCTAACAAGCGCGATCGGTAATTCGGTATCACCGCTCGACTGAGCCGCTTCTTATTTGAGGATCACAGGTTCTTTTAGATCGTCCCGACGGGGAGACAAGTGCTCCCCAATCTCTCTCTCTCGCCCGCCTAATGCGCGCGAGCGGAACGTCTTACCATGGCAAGGCCTTATCGATTTAGCGGAGGAATCGGCCGTTAGGGCTACCCGATCCCAGCATTGCAACTGGCACTGAAGTCTTTGCTCCATCAGGCAAAGACATCGGTGCCGCGTCCGAGCCGAGAGCGGTCTTGACCCAACCCGGATGTACTGAGTTGACCCTGATGTTGGTGTCAATAAATTCCGCTGCCAGATCGATCGTGAGCACATTGCCCGCTGCCATCGATGCGTTGTAGGCGAATTTTCGCAACGGCGCGATGGGGCTCGGTTCCGTTGCCTGAAGTGTCAAGAGCCAAGGATGCTGGCGAGGTTGACGATCGCCGCCGCGGCGCACAAGATTGACAGGAGTGTTGCGGTCCAGGCCGCGGCTTCCACCCGTAATAATGGCGACCTTATTCGTCACACTTCCGACTCTTTCGTTTGCAAAAGAGTTTTGCTTCTTCTGCCGGGGCGGCCGGACAGGGATATCGGACTCAATTCAGCGATCGACGCGCTCACCGGTCGACCTGAATAGACCTCAGCCCACGGCACCCGATGGTACCTGCCGCACCTGCGACATGTGTAATACCCATGGATGGGCCACATCAACGAATTATGCAAGAGTGAGCACCAAAGAGAACCGAATGTGTCCTCAGGATCGAGGAAACGGAGTATTAGCGTGAGCATTCTGCAGCCTCCGGTTTCGTCTATCGCACGCCATTTTCCAGCAATGCGAGGTCGCCAGATCTCGCGTACTCAATGGGCCCGTGCCCGTTGTCTGCCGAAGCGCGATAGAAAATCTCGGCTTGTGCCGGAAGTGCGGCACGGGATGGGCGCTCTTCCAGCAGGAACGTGATCAACCAATGGAACCAGCCTGACTTCGAATCAGCAGCCTCAATCGATTGGCTCACGATCGGACGCACGATCGATGATGACTCGGGCGATTCAGCGATGATCCTTGCGCCGAAGCGATGCATGAGGAGGAGCAACGCTCGACCGTGTTCGTCTGCTTCTATGACAAAGGTGACATCCACGATCACAGGTTTCTGCGCATCCGTTAAGGTTGCCCTCTGCCAGGCTTGATACACGGTTTCAACATCCGTTCCGTGGAGGCTCCCCCCAAGCTCGACCCGTACCGCATCGGGATCGTTGTGTACAAAGAACCGAAGTCCGTTCATAACCACCTCACTGCCATCCGCCCCCGAGGGCCTTATAGAGTTGAACCACGCTGACGAGTTCTGCATAGCGGACCTGCTCCAGCGTCAGTTCCGCCGAAAGCAGATCGCGGTCCGCATCGAGGGCGTTGAGTTGTGTGTCCACGCCACCCTGGTAGCGGGCGTAGGCGAGACGTTTGCGGTCCTGCAGAGCGGTCACTAACTTCTGCTGTTCGACCCGGCTTTCGCGCGTGCGCTGGTGCGCGATCAGCGCATCGGAGACTTCCTGAAAAGCCGTGCTGATGGATTTCTCCCAGGCGATCTGCGCATCCTCCCGTTGGGCTGAGGCAAGCCTGACATTGTTCTTCAGCCGCCCTGCGGTGAAGATCGATTGCGTCAACTGCGGCACGAAGCTCCATGCGCCGGCCGGGCCGGCGAACAGGTTAGCCAGGCTGGAACTCTGGCCGCCGATCGAGCCGGTCAGGCTGATCTGCGGGAAGTATGCCGCTTTGGCTACGCCGATGTTGGCGTTCGCGGCGATCATTCCCTGCTCGGCTGCCCGGATATCGGGACGCCGCTCCAGCAGGGTCGAAGGCAGGCCAGTGGGCACTTCCGGAGGGACATAATCGAGGCTGAAGGTGCGAGCGCGTTCAATATTCCCGGGGTTTTTCCCCAGCAGGAGCGACATTTGGTCCTCGGTCTGTTCGATCTGCTGCTGTAACTGGGGAATACTTGCAGCTGTGCTGTCGACCAGCTCCTCGGCCTGGCGGACATCGAGCTGGGTGGCGATGCCATGGCCTTGTCGTTCATTCGTGAGTTGAAGCGATTCGCGGCGCGTCTCGAGCGTGCTCCGTGAAATCTCCAGCTCAGAGTCCAGTTCGAGCAACTGAAAGTAATCAGCGGCCATCTGGCTGACTACCGTCGTGATCACGGTTTTGCGGTTCCAATCCGCATTCAGCAGATTGGCGCGCGCACCTTCGGTAGCGCGGCGCAACTGTCCCCAGAGATCGACCTGGAACGACAGCAGATTGAGCGCCGCCTCCCCCCAATTTCGGTTTTGGCTGGAGACAAACGACGCAGGCAGCGGAAATTGTCCATCCCGCGACAGGCGTGTGAACTGGAGATCTCCAGATGCGCTCACCTGCGGGTACTGGTTCGACCGGGTGATTCCGAGACTCGCGCGCGCCTCGTCGACCCGTGCCACGGCGTCGCGCAGATCATAGTTCTGCTCCAGAGCCGTTTTGATCAAGGCCTGAAGTTGAGCGTCATGGAAAACCTCAAACCACTTCAGGTCCGCAAGCGAGGCGTCCTGGGATTCCGGCAACGGAGCTTCTGTGGCCTGGGGCGCGCGGAAATTTGTCGGGACAGCCACCTGGGGTCGCTGGTAATTGGGGCCGACGGTGCACCCGCTGAGAGCCAACGCGGCCGCGGCTATTGCAATCGAATAATAAACTTTCATGGCGTCTCCTTGGATCGCGCACAACGGACACGAGCGGCCTGTGCGCTTTTCTTTGCGCGCACAACGGACACGGGCGGCCTGTGCGCTTTTCTTATCGCGCACAACGGACACGAACGACCTGTGCGCTTAGTCGTCGTCGCTTTCATAAGTACGATCCCGAATGGCGGGACCACCTGCCGAGCTGAGCTCGGCTGTAAAGGCTGAAGCCCGTACCCATAAAGGACTTACCGATACGTGTTAGTCTCCCTGAGCCGGTGAAGGCAAAGGCTCCATGCCGGACGCCTTGGCGCCCGACAGTTTCTCGACCACAACGAAGATGGCGGGAACAAAGAATCTGCCGATGAACGTCTCCGCCACCATCCCTCCAATCGCCGTGGTCCCGATGACCTCGCGAGCGATGGATCCCGCGCCGGATGCGATCCACAGCGGTATACAGCCGACAATGAACGCGAGCGCCGTCATCATCAGCGGCCGGAAGCGGACGCGGGCGCCTTCCAGCGCGGCTTCGACCAGAGGCTGGCCTTTTTCATAAAGATCTTTGGAGAAAGCGACGATCAGAATCGAATTCTTGGCGCCCAGGCCAATGAGCATCACGAGGCCGATCTGCATGTAAACATCGTTTTCCAGTTGCACGTCGTACGCGGGGAGGAACGCGCCCATCAGCACGCGCCGCAGCCACAGTGTGGCAACAGCGCCAAAGACCGCGACCGGCGTGCTTAGCAGCACACTGAAGGGCAGCGACCAGCTTTCATAGAGCGCGGCAAGAACCAGAAACACAAAGACCAGAGAGAAGCCGAAGATGACCCACGAGGAAACTCCCTGGCGCGCTTTCTGCTCCTGATAGGACATACCCATGTAGTCGAAGCCCATTTCGCGGGGCATCGTCTGGCGGAAGACTTCTTCGAGGGCCGCGGTTGCCTGATCCGAGCTGTAGCCGGGAGCGGCGCTGCCGTTAATCTGTGCCGATCGGTATTCGTTGTAGCGCATGGTGAATTCAGGACCCGAGCGCGTTTCGAATTTCGCGAGAGCCGTCAGCGGCACCGCCTGTCCCTGGCTGTTGCGCACGTAGAACTTCCCGAGGGTGTCGGTATTCGACCGGTAAGGGGCCTCAGCCTCCACGTACACCTGCCAGGTACGCCCGAAATCATTGAAGTAGTTAATAAACAGCCCGCCCATGTAAGCCTGAATGGTCTGGTAGACATCGGTTAAGGCAACGCCCTGCTTGAGCACCTTGTCGCGATCTACTTGGATGAATCGCTGCGGCACGCTGGGCAGAAAGGTGGTGCTGATCGTGCCGATTTCCGGCCGTTTCCGCGCGGCTGCCAGAAATTTGTTCAGGTTGTCGGCCAGGAACGGGACGTCCTTGCCAACGCGGTCTTCGAGCACAAACTGAAAACCACCCGAGGTACCCACTCCGGGAATCGCAGGCGGCGAGAAGCTGAAGGCGGTTCCTGCGGGTAACCTGCTGAGTTCGCGGTTCAGGCGGTTCTTGATGGCCTGATACTGCGCAGCTCTGGTCGTGCGCTCGTCCCAGGGTTTGAAAGTAACGAAGAAGAAGGCGTTGTACGTGGTCTGCGCGAAGCTCAGGAGGTTGAAGCCAACGACCGTGGTGGCGTATTCGACGCCGGGGGTTGCGGCAAGAATCTTCTCAACATCGGCGGCGGCCTCGCTCGTGCGCTCCATCGATGCAGCTACCGGGAGCTGCAGGCTGACATAGACGTAACCCTGATCCTCATCCGGTAGAAAGCTGGAGGGAAGCCGGCCGGCGAAGAAAAATGCGCCGAGGCCGCAGACGACAAGCAAAACCAGCACGAGAGCGCCCTTGCGAATCACGACATCCGACCAGCGCACAAAGCCATCCGTCGCGCGCTCCCAGTAGCGATTGAAGATACCGAAGAATTTCCCGAGCGGTCCGCGGTGCTTACTGACTTCAGCCGGCACGGGACGCAACAACAATCCGGCCAGCGCGGGGCTCAGCGTGAGCGCATTGAAGGCGGAGAGCAGCACCGAGATCGCGATGGTCAGCGCGAACTGCTGATAGAGCCTTCCGGTGATGCCGGGAATGAATGCGGTCGGCACAAAGACCGAAGCCAGAACCAGGGCAACGCCAACTACTGGCCCGAAGAGTTCTTCCATGGCTTTGCGAGCTGCCTCTTTCGGCGCCAGTCCTTCCTCTATGTGGCGCTGTACTCCCTCGACGACGACGATCGCGTCGTCGACTACGAGACCTATCGCCAGCACCAGCCCCAGCATGGAAAGTGTGTTGATGGAGAACCCGAAGACCGGGAACAGTAAAAATGTTCCGATCAGTGATACCGGCACCGCCAGCATCGGAATGAGCGTCGCGCGCCAGTCCTGAAGGAAAAGATAAACCACGAAGATGACCAGCGCGATCGCAATGACCAGAGTCTCGACAATTTCCCTGATCCCTTCCGTGACAGCTCGCGTCTGGTCGAGCGAGATGGCATAGTCGACATCTTCGGGAAAACGCTGCTTCATCTGCGCCATCAGCTTGCGGACCCCGGCCACTGTCTGAACCGCGTTCGATCCAGGCAGTTGGTAGACCGCGATCGTGGCGCTGGGCTTGCCGTTCAGGCGGCTCAATAGCGAGTAGCTCTGGGCGCCCAGTTCGACGCGAGCGACATCCTTAACCCGCACAGTGCCGCCATTGGGTGCTTCACGGACAACAATGTTGCCGAATTCCTCCGGTGACGTCAGGCGGCCCTGAGCCAAAACAGCGTAGGTGAACTGCTGGTTTCCGGCCGCAGGCTCGCCGCCCACCTGACCCGCCGGGTTCACCGTGTTCTGCGCCTGGATGGCATTCACAATATCCGTCACGGTGATGTTCAGCTTCGCGAGCTGCTCCGGTTTCACCCACATCCTCATCGCATACTCCCCTGCTCCGAACACCTGAGTCTGGCCGACTCCGTAAGAGCGCGCCACAGGATCGTTCAGATTGATGTATGCGTAATTAGCGAGAAACTTCGCGTCGCGAGTGCCATGCGGCGAGTAGAGAGCGACCAACATGAGTGGAGCGGTGGTCGCCTTTTTTGCGGTTATACCGTAACTGTTCACCTCGGGCGGGAGCTGCCCGGTCGCCAGCTGCTGGCGCGACTGCGTGAGGATCAGGTCCATGTTGGGATCTGTCTTGAGATCGAAATCGGCAAACAGGTTCGTGGTTGAACTGCCCGTCGCGTTTACCGAGTACATGTAGTCAAGATTGTCGACGCCATTGATTTGCTGCTCGATTGGCGTAGCAACCGCCTGCTCCAGCGCCTTCGCGTCCGCGCCGACGTAGGTGGCCTGCAGGCGGATCTCGGGCGGGGCGATGTTCGGAAACTGCGCTACCGGCAAAGTTACCGTCATGACCACGCCGACGATGACCGTGAGAATGGCGATGACCATCGCCACGATTGGCCGTCTGATGAAGAAATTAGACATCGGTTTCGACTCCTTTCACTGGTTCCTGGGTAGCCGAAGCTACTCCCCCTGGGCTGCTACAACGTCGCAGACCAGGCCGATTTTCATTCGGCCGCAGATTGCCAATCTGCTCTACAATCCCGAGCGCACTCGATCCGTGAATGGCTTGGGTTGAACCTGCATGCCTGGGCGGAGCTTCTCCTGCCCTTCGACAACGACATGCTCCTCCGGCTTCAGTCCGCCGCTGATGACCCACATCGTCCCCACGCGATCTCCAACCTGAACTGGCCGGGTTGCCACGCGGTTATCTGCACCGATCACATCCACCTCGTAACTGCCCTGCAGTTCCGAAACAGCGGGCTGGGGAACGACAAGGGCGCCTTTGTCCTCCCCGGTCACGGCGCGCACCATTGCGTATTGCCCAGGGCGCAGGATGTTGCCGGGATTTGGAAACAGGGCCGTCATTTGGATCGCGCCAGTGTTCGG
>Ga0210389_10001803_pt1 | contig 17197 bp, 18 predicted proteins | sample IncBWH28OmetaG_FD_160127 | JGI IMG/M metagenome (GOLD analysis project Ga0210389, IMG submission 160127) | Forest soil microbial communities from Barre Woods Harvard Forest LTER site, Petersham, Massachusetts, United States - Inc-BW-H-28-O ...
ATTAAAACAGTGGCTTGGGTGGAGTCGAGTGGCGGTGTTTCGGAAGCCGCTCGGTGATTACGCGCCGCAGCTCTGTCGTGAGCTCGGTGGCGGTAAATGGTTTTCTGAGAAAGCCGACGCCGCGCTCGGTGCTTTGCAGCGAAAGTGCGTCGAGTTCGGAATAGCCTGACGTGACGACCACCGGAAGATCAGGGACGTAGTAGCGAAGCATCGTGAGTGTCTCGCCGCCGCTCGTGTTCGGCATGACGAGGTCGAGCAGAACTGCGGTGATTTCATCGCGGCGTTCGGCGAACCGTTTGATGGCTTCCGATCCGTCGCGCGCTTCGATCGTCGAATAGCCGGCGTTTTCGAGCTGCCGCACGACCACTCTGCGAAACGATTCTTCGTCATCGACGACGAGGATCGATTCTGCGCGTTTGTGCATTGAGTCGACCGGCACGGCGTCGGGCGCGGCAGCGGGCAATGCGGGTGTCTCCGGAAGGGTAAAGGTGCTTGATTTAAACGAACGCTGGTTGACACGAACACGCAACTCATTCGAGAGAGATTTTCGGAATGTCGCAGAGGACACCGCACCGCATACCGCTGCAGTTTTCGCACGACGAGATGAAGACACTGGGCACCCAGGCGCTCGATCTCGTCATCGAACACTTCGAGACCAACCGCGAAAACGCCGTGGCGGTGACGATCCCCCGGGTGCAAACGGAGCGCATGCTGCGGACTTCGCTCCCGGAGGAGGCGACTCCGGTGGGCGAGCTGGTCGAAATACTCGCTCGTGACGTGTTTCCGAATGCGCTGAAGTCTGATCATCCGCGTTTTTACGCGTTCGTGCCGAGTCCGACGAATTTTGTGAGCGTCATTGGTGATTTGCTGATCAGTGGCCACAATCTGTTCGCCGGCCATTGGATGGCGGCATCGGCGGCGGGCCAGATCGAAATCAACGTGATCGACTGGCTCAACGAGCTGGTCGGATTTCCGGCGAAGGAGGGCGGCGGAATTTTGGTGAGCGGAGGGTCGATGGCGAACCTTTCAGCGATCGCGACCGCGCGCGAGGCCCGGCTGGGCGGCCCGAATGAGAAGGCGATCGTGTATTGCTCAGACCAAACGCATTCGTCGATGGCGAAAGGGCTGCGCATTTTGGGATTTCGTCCCGAGCAAAAACGCACGATCGCAACGGACGATGGACTGCGGCTCTCGATTCCGGCGCTCGAGGCGGCGATCGCCGCGGATCGCGCCGCGGGGCTGCTCCCATTTTGTGTGGTCGCGAATGCCGGCACGACGAACACGGGCGCAGTGGATCCACTCGGACCGCTCGCCGATCTGTGCGCGCGCGAAAAACTCTGGCTGCACGTAGACGGCGCGTACGGCGCGGCGGCGGTCATCACGGCGCGTGGAAAGAAAGCACTGTCGGGAATGGAGCGCGCCGACTCGATCACACTCGATCCGCACAAGTGGCTGTTCCAGCCGTACGAGCTCGGATGTCTTCTGGTGCGTGATTCGACGACGCTGCAGAAAGCGTTTCGCGTGGAAGACGAAGATCACGCGGACTATCTCGAGGATGTCACGCGCTGGGTGAAGAACGACGTGAATTTCTACGAGTGTGGAGTGCAGCTCACACGGTCGTTCAAGGCGCTAAAGCTCTGGCTTTCGATGCGCGCATTCGGCCTCGCGGAATTCCGGCGCGCGATCGACGTCGGATTCGAAATGGCGGACCACGCTGAGCGGACGCTGCGCGCGGCGGGAACGTGGGAAATCACGACGCCGTCGCAGATGGGAGTGGTGACGTTTCGGTGGAAGGACGATGCGAAGTCGGCGGCGCAGATCGATGCGATCACGAAGGCGACGGTGGATTTGATGCGGGAGGATGGGTACGCGCTGGTGATGTCGACGGCGCTGCGGGGGAGGCCGGTGCTGCGCTTGTGTCCGATCAATCCAGGGACCAATAGAGCGGAGATCGAGGAGACGATTTTACGGCTTGGGAGATTCTCGGCGGAGGCGGGCGTAAGGCGTGACTAACAGCGAGTAATTCGTCGTTTGTAATTGGTCGTTGGTAAATAGCCCGGGCCACGAACGCATCGCGCGTTGCGTGGCCCGGGCAAACGACCTCCAACCAACGACCTACTACCGATTACTCGCGGTTGTTGTTGTTGCTAGTGCTTAATCGCAATGAACCACGCCGCCACCATCGGCCCGCGCGGCCCGCGCCCGCCGCGCCCCGCAGCCGGTGCCGGCGCGTTCGGATCCGGCGCCGGCGCCGGGCCAAACTCGGGCTGGAACAGATAGACCATGTGCTTCACGTCGTCGACGGCGATTGTCTTCGCGCCCTTGAAGGTCGGGACCGTCGCGACTGTCGTGTACTTGTCCGGTGAATCCTCGTGCACGACGGTCACGGTGCCGTCGCCCTGGCCGGCGGGAATGTAAAGCAGTTTTTCGCTCTGATCCCAGCCGATTGCATCGACGCCAGAACCGTTCTTGATCTGCGCGACGACTTTGCCGTTGCTCGCATCGACGACGACCGACGTGCCGCTGCAGCCGACGAACAGACGGTTCGTCTTGCGGTCCATCGCGATTCCCGTCGGGCCGTCGCACGGCGAAATATCCCACGTCGCCGTCTTCGTCCACGTCTTCGCATCGATCACGTCGATTGAGTTCTTGTTCTCGATATTGATGAAGATCTTGCCCTTGCCGTCGCTCACGCCGCCCTCTGGCGCGTTGGCGCTCAGGACAACCTTCCCTTTCACGTCGCCGGTCTTGGCGTCGACGACGACGGCGGTGCCGTCGGGCGTGCTGTGATTGATCGAGAGGATCGTCTTGCTGAAGTCATCGTACATGATGCCGTCGAGGCGATTCACGCCGGCATGCACCTTCTTGATGACATGAAGATCCTTGAGGTCGAACATCGTCAGCGTTGAATCGCCGCCGTTCGTCGTGAAGCCGAATCCCTCTTTCGACGCGAGCGCGATGCCGTGCATCCCAGGGGTGTCGGTAATGTCGCCGATCACTTTGCCGGTGAGGCCATCGACGACCATGACGTGCGAACCGCGCGAGACGAATACGCGCCCCGTTCCCGGCTCGGCCGTCAGGTAATCCGTGCCGCCCTCACCCTTGATGTCGTACTTCTGCACCGTGAACTTCTGCGCGGACGCCGCGGCTGGAATCGCCAGCGCGCCGGCGAGCAGCAGCAGTGCTGGTGTCATGCGAGAGGTAACGCGAACCATATCAGCCTCGATGGGAATGGGTGTCGATAGGAACCCGAAACACCCCTCAATACAACGCCCGCTCCCGGAGTGTTGGAAGCGGGCGTCGGATTGCGTCCCCGTCGCGGGTTACATCCTGGATTACTTGCTCCAAGGCGGCTTGATCCCGTTCATGCGGGCGTAGGCGATCAACTGGCCGAGGTGCTCGTGGAGGTCATCGGTCATGTCGAACGACATTTCGATGACGTGGTGATCCTGTCCGAAGATCTTGTGACGACCTGTGATCTTGGCGTCGTCCAGCGAGGCGACCGCCTGGCGTCCGTAGATGAATCCTTCGTGCAGGTGCTTCAGCACTTCGGGCTTGGACGACATCTTTTCGAACTTCTCGAATCCGGCCTTGTTTCCCTCGACCACCGGCGACGGCGCCGCTCCGAACACTGCGGGAGTGTAGAAATAAAACTCGCTGGCGACGTGCATGAAAACTTCGCCGACCGAGCGCACACCGGGCGCCGGGCGCCACGAGTATTTGTCGGCGGGAATAGCCTCGGCGAGTGCGACGAACTTCGAGTGCAGCGAGTCGAGGTCGGCCAGGAATTCTTTGCGAACTTCGAGCGCGGTGGCGCGATCCGGCGAGTACTGGGCCCGCGCAGGCGCCGCAGAAATGGCCAGCGCGGCGAGCGCGCCGAACAACAGGGAAGTTGGGCGAATCATGTGGATGCGGCTCCGGTGATTGAGGATGCGGGGCGGGGGCGCGGTTTCCGAACCATGAATGGAGTGGTAATTTGCATTGATGCCTCAGCCGACTCCTGCGGTACAGCTCAAGGGTATGCTGGCGAAGTACATGCCGGCGATGAGCGCGCAGATGAAAGCGGCGCACGCGACGATGCGAAAGTTGGTCCCCGGCGCCGTCGAAATGGTTTACGACAACTGGAACGGGCTCGTGGTCGGGTTCGGGCCGACCGAGCGGGCGTCGGAGGCAGTGCTTTCGCTGATCGTGCTCCCGGATCATGTCACGCTGTGCTTTCTGTTTGGGAAAAAACTCCCCGATCCGGATAAACTCCTGAAGGGTGGCGGCAACAGGGTGCGGCACTTCCGCCTCGCCACGGTCGGTGATTTGAACAAACGCGCGATTCGGAAACTCATCACACTGGCGATCGCCCAAGCCGACCCGCCGTTCGATCCGGGCATCCGTAACAAGCTCGTGATCAAATCCATTTCCGCCAAGCAGCGCCCGCGCCGGCCGGCGAAATGAGCACCGCGACGCCGGTGCTCTTCGCATGGAGCGGCGGCAAAGACAGTTCACTCGCCCTCGCAAAGCTGCGAGCAGATCCGTCTGTGCGAGTGTGCGCGCTTATTACGGCCGTCACGACCGGCTACGACCGGATCAGCATCCACGGCGTCCGCCGCGATCTGCTCGAGCGGCAGGCCGCGTCGATCGGGTTGCCGCTGATTGTCGCGCCGCTCGAAGCAAACGCGCCGAATGCAGCGTATGAGACGGCGTGGGCCGCCGCGCTGGCCGACGGGTCGGCGCGCTTCGATGGCGCGAAGCACGTCGCGTACGGCGATCTCTTCCTGGAAGAAGTCCGTGCGTATCGCGAGACGCAGTTGCGCGCACTCGGCTACACGCCGTTGTATCCCATTTGGGGCGGGGATACGGCCGCGCTGGCACGCCGCTTTATAAGGGATGGATTTTGCGCCGTGCTCACCTGCGTCGACACCACGCAGCTCGACGCGAAGTTTGCGGGGCGCGCATTCGACGACGCGCTGCTGGCGGAGCTGCCCGCGTCGGTCGATCCGTGCGGGGAGCGCGGCGAGTTCCATACTTTTGTCTGGGGCGGGCCGCACATGCAGCGGCCCGTGCCGGTCGTCGAGGGAGAACGCGTCCTTCGCGACGGCCGGTTTCAGTACTGCGATTTTATCGCCACGTGAACATCGTCAACGTCGGATACGACTCCACCAATTACTACGTGATCGGCAGCGGGAAGGACCGATTGCTGGTGGACGTTGGGTGGCCGGGCACGCTGGGGAAATTGCTGGCAAATCTCAAGCGAAAGGGGATCGCGATCGAGGAGATTCGTTTTCTCCTCGCGACGCACTACCATCCCGACCACGCGGGCCTCGTTCAGGAAGTAAAAAACAAGGGCGTACGCTTGATGGTGATGGAGGGGCAGGCTGCGGCGATACCGGCGCTCAAGCAATGGATGAAACCGGACATGCATTACCTCGATATCGACCTGGGCGACAGTACGGTGGTCGCGCTCGCCGAGAGCCGATCGTTTCTCGCAAAACTTGGAATCGTCGGAGAAATCGTGCACACGCCCGGGCATTCGGACGACAGCGTAACACTGATTCTCGATACAGGCGACGCGTTCACGGGTGACTTGCAGAGCGAATCGCGGGCGGACGAATCGTCGATCGATGCCGTGAAATCGAGCTGGGAGAAAATCCGCTCGATGAATACCAAGACCATTCATCCGGGACACGGGCCGTCGCGGCCGGTGCCGGCAACGTGAGACACGCATCATGATTGAAATGGAACCGATCGGCACCGTGCACAGTCCGCGCGTGGATGTCGAAGATGACAACTGGGGCGATGTGGTGGCGACCATCGAATTGCGGGCGGACCTTCCACCGGAGAGCCTCGACGGGCTCGATGAGTTTTCGCACGCGGAAATTATTTATGTGTTCGATCGCGTTGCGGCGGACCGCGTGGTCAGTGAGGCGCGTCACCCGCGCAACAATCCTGCGTGGCCGAAGGTCGGGATTTTTGCGCAGCGCGCAAAGGGGCGGCCGAATCGAATCGGTACGACGATCACGCGGATCGTAAGGCGCACCGGCCGGATTCTCGAAGTCGCCGGGCTGGATGCTGTTGATGGAACACCGGTGCTCGACGTGAAGCCCGTGATGCGCGAGTTCCTGCCGCGCGAAGCTGTCCGCCAGCCCGTGTGGTCCCGTGAACTCATGGCTAATTACTGGTACACACAGAAGTAGAGGAGCTGAAACAATGGACAAGGTTGTGGTGATAACGGGAGCAAGCGGCGGCATCGGAGCGGCGGCGGCGGAAGCGCTTGCGGCACGCGGCGCGTCAGTCGTTCTGGTCGCGCGTCGCAAGGACGCGCTCGAGGGAGTCGCGGCGAAGTGCGGCGCTCGCGCGCTCGTGATCGTCGCGGACGTCACGCATCGCGTCGAGGTGAAGCGCGTCGTCAGCGAAACACTCGCGAAATTCGGGCGGATTGATGTCTGGATCAACAATGTCGGCCAGGGGATCACGCGGCAGCCGAGCGAGCTCACCGACGACGATATCGATGAAACGATGCGGGTGAACGTGAAATCCGCGCTGTACGGGATGCAGGAAGTTCTGCCGCACTTCAAGTCGCGCAACGACGGGCAGGTGATCAACATCTCGTCGATGCTCGGGCGCATTCCCTTCGCGATCATCCGTGCCGCGTACAACGGTGCCAAGCATTACCTCAACGCGCTCACGGCGAACTTTCGCACCGAGGTTCAGGCAACGCATCCCGGAATTCAATTCACGCTCGTATCGCCCGGTGTGGTGCACACCGATTTCGGATTGAACGCACGCCACGGCGGCCCCGACTCTCGCAGCTTTCCGGACGCGCAGACCGCAGAGCAAGTGGGCGCCGTGATAGCCGGAGCGGTTGAATCGCGTGAACCGGACGTCTACACGCGCAAGGGCGCACACGACCGGGTGGCGGCATTTTATGCGTCGATCGGCACGGACGCGCCGTGACCCAATCCAGCGAACGGGTCGGCGTGGTGAAGGCGCTCGGGCGGGCGCTCGTTCTTCACTGCCCCCGGTGCGGGATCGGCGGAATTCTCAACGGATGGTTCAAGCTGAAAGACAGCTGCCCGCGCTGCGCGCTTGCACTGCGGCGCTCGCCTGAGGACGACGAGTGGTTCGGCGGTTATTTCATGAATCTGATGACCTCCGAACTGCTCATGATTTTCGTGGTTATCGGCTACGTGCTCGTGCACTGGCCGGCGGTGGATTGGAAGACAGTCGAAGTGCTGAGCGTGGTCATGGTGGTCGTCTCGCCGGTGATTTCGTATCCGTTTGCGAAGGTGTTGTGGGTGGCGATCGAGTTCGTATTTGCGGAGAGGGCGGGGACGAAAAACCGGCGATGAGCAAAACGACAAAACCAATGGTCAAGCGGCTGTTCAAAAGTCAGGCGGATTGGCGCGCGTGGCTTGAGAAAAACCATGCGGATCCCGAGGGGGTCTGGGTGCACTTTGCGAAAAAGGGCACTAATGCGGTGACGGTGACTTACGACGAAGCGCTCGAGACGGCGCTGTGCTTTGGATGGATCGATGGTCAGCTAAAGACGCACGATGAGAAGACATTCGTTCGCAAATTCACGCCGCGCCGCGCGCGGAGCATCTGGTCGAAGGTCAATCGCGCGAAAGCAGAAAAACTGATCAAGAGCGGACACATGACCGCCGCGGGGTTGAAGGCGATCGAGCGTGCCCGGGCGGGCGGCGAGTGGGATTCGGCGTACGATTCTGGTACAACCGCGACTGTTCCCGACGATCTCCAGGCGGCGCTCGACAAGAGCGCTCCAGCGGCCGCATTTTTTTCGAAGCTCGATCGCACCAACCGGTATGCCGTCCTCTGGCGCATTCAGACCGCGCGCACGCCCGCACTTCGCGCGAAGAGAATCGCGGAGATCATCGCGATGCTAAAATCGAAGAAAGTCTTCCACCCCAAGGCGACGAAATGAACGCAGCACGGAAACTCACGCGAATCGCAGCGGCCGCGTCGCTGGCGCTGCTGCTCGCTGCGTCGACTGCGCATGCGCAGCGGGGAGGGGCGCCGGCACCCACACCGCCGCCGGGTCCCGGCTCGATCGAAGAAGTCGCGCCGCCGGGCAACAACTATGAAATCGCGGAGTTTCGCTTTTGGGCGCCGGGTGATGGCGCGCCGCTGCAGGCAATCCTCGTGCTGGTCCCGGGTTCGAACGGCGACGGCCGCGCGGCAGCGGACGACAGTGTGTGGCAGGCGTTCGCGAAGAGTCATCACGTCGCGCTCGTCGCGTGCCATTACAAGGACAAGACGCATCCGCAGAATTTCATCGAAGCGTACGTGAACGTGGCGCAGGGGAGCGGCCAGGCGCTGCTCGACGCTGTCGACAAATTCGCGGCACGCTCGAAGCATCCGGAACTCGCGACTGCACCGTTCCTCATGTGGGGGATGTCGGCGGGCGGCCAGTTCAACTACGAGTTCACCGCGTGGAAACCGGGGCGCGTGGCGGCGTTCGTCGTCAACAAGGGCGGAATTTATTTCTCAGCACTGGTTTCGCCCGAGGCGCGTGCGGTTCCGGGGATTCTTTTCATCGGTGGACAGGACCTTCAGTCGCGGATCTGGACCATCAGCGGGCTGTTCGCGGTGAACAGACGCGGCGGCGCACTCTGGTCGCTCACGAATGAGCCGGGCGCGGGCCATATCGTCGGGCAGTCACGCGACATGGCGCTCGCGTTCTACGACGACATTCTCCCGATGCGCATCGGCCCGAACGGATCGTTGAAACCGATCGCCGAAAAAGCCGGCTTCATGGGCGACCTCAAAACCAAGACGTACACGGCGATCGGCGACACGAAGCCGCCGACAGAGCCGAATTCGTGGTTCCCCACGGAACGCGTGGCGAAGGCATGGCAAACGATCGAAACCAGCAAGCCGTAGAGTAAAATTAGCAGACGCCACTCCCCAATTTTTGGAGCTTCATATGATCGGTCCCATCCACCGGACGCGCTCATTGCAGCGCGCCGTCGTTGCCATTGCCGGCATGTTGCTGCTCGCGCTGCCTGCCGCCGCGCAAACCGCCATCGGCCAGAGCGATCACGACTTGCTCGCCACGGAGACGTACGTGCGTCCGCCATCGGTGGTCGATCGGATCATCATGGCGCCGCGCACCGATATCACGTTTTCGCAGCCGAGCCCGGACCGGAAATGGTTTCTGAAATCGCCGGGGCTGGATCGCGGAGACGTCGCGCAGTTCGGAAAGCCGCACATCTATTTGGGTGGCGTGCAGATCGAAGCGCGGGCGAATCGAGCGCGCGTCCTCACGACGAGCACGCACCTCGGTCTGGTGCTCGTGGATCCGAAGACCAATACAACGAAGACGATCGTGACGCCACGCGGCGGGTCGATTTCGTCGCAGGTGTGGTCGCCGACCGGCACGCAGATCGCGTACATCGCGAACTTCGACGAAGGATCGTATGTGTACGTCGCCGATGTCGCCACGGGGAATTCCGTACAGGTTATGAAAGCCCCGCTGCTCGCGACTCTCATGACGACGGTGGAGTGGACCGCTGACGGAAAGAGCATTGTTGCGGTGGTGGTGCCCGACGGACGCGGAGCCCCGCCAGTCTTCGGCAACAAGGGAATCGCGGACGGACCTGAGGTGCGACTGACCGAATCACGCACCATTCCGCAGGTCATTCATCCGAGCCTGCTCGAGGATCCGTTCGAGAAGGCCTCGCTCAAGTACTACACCACCGGCCAGCTCGTGCTGATCGACGTGAAGACCAAGACCGCAAAAAAGATCGGCACGCCCGGAATGATTCGTGCGGCTGACGCGTCGCCTGACGGACAGTTCTTCCGCGTGACCGAAATGACGGAGCCGTTTTCGTATCTCGTGCCGGTCACGAGCTTCGGTTCCGTGCAGCAGCTGTGGGACGCGAGCGGCAAGATGATCGTGCAGCTGAACAAGCAACCGCTGCGCGAAGGCGAAGCCGCAGGCGATGGAGACACACCGGCAGGCGGCGGCCGCGGTGGTTTTCAGCAGCCGGCCACAGATACCGGAAAACGAAACATCAGCTGGAATCCCGTCGGCCCGGGTCTCGTGTTTTACGAGTCGGTGTTTTCAGCGACCGGGAATAACGGGAATGGTGGCGGTAATGCGGCAGCGCCTGCGGGCGGCGGGCGTGGTGGCCGTGGCGGACGTGGCGCAGCGGCCGCCGCCGCTCCGGGACGTGGCACGCCAGCCGCGCGTCCCGCGCCGACGAGTGTGCGATATGTGAACTGGGTCGCGCCATACGGGCCAGGCGATACCAAACTGATCTACGAAGGGAGCGGTCAGCTCACGAGCGTCGCGTTCAGCTACGATGGCAAGACGATGTTCGTGAGCGACAGCGGAACGATCACGGCGATCCGCACGAGCGATCCATCGAAGCGCTACAGCCTCGGCCGCGGCGTGACACTCGCGACTGGCGGCGGTGGTCGCGGTGGCGCGTTCGGTGGCGCTGCGGCAGCCGACACCGGCGTTGCCGGCGGCGCGCTCGCAACAAAGCCCGGTCCGAACGGAGCACCGGTGGTGATCGTCGGGACGGACAACAAGACGGTGTATCTCGCGGGGACGCGCAATCCCGGCGCGAACTGGAATACGCAGGCGCCGCGTCCGTGGGTCGACAAGCTCGACTTCGAGAGTGGAAAGCGCGATCGCGTGTTCGACAGCCCCGCGAGCGGTTACGACGAGTTCGTCACGGCGCTCGACGATGACTACTCGGCGTACATCTACACGCACGAGTCGCCGACGGTGATCGAGGATGCGTGGCTGCGCGACGCAAAGGCCGGAACCAGCACGCAGCTCACACATGCAAAGGACGTGGCGCCGGAAGTTTCGGGCGCGCAGCACAAGCGCATTCAGATCACCCGTCAGCGCGACGGAATCAAGTTCTGGGTGGATCTCACGCTGCCGGCCGATTGGAAGCCGGGGACGCGGCTCCCCGGAATCATCTGGTTCTATCCGCGCGAGTACACGACGCAGGCGGAATACGATCGCTCGAGGTATACGACGAACATCAACAAGTTCCCGGACACGCCCGCCCTGCGGCCGGCATCGTCGACGAAGCTCTGGGTAACGCAGGGGTACGCGGTGATCGAGCCCGACTGCCCGATCATGGGCGATGCCGGGAAGATGAACGACAATTATTCGCGCGATCTCAAAGAGAATCTCGAGCTCACGATCAACACGCTCGTCGATCAGGGATATGTCGACCGCGAGCGGATGGGCGTGGGCGGTCACAGCTACGGAGCGTTCAGCACGGTGAACGCGCTCACGCTGACCTCGGTGTTCAAGGCCGGTATCGCGGGCGACGGGATGTACAATCGGTCGTTGACGCCGTTCGGCTTCCAGACCGAGCGCCGCAACTTCTTCGAAGCGCAGCAGACGTATCTGGATATGTCGCCGTTCTATCGTGCCGACAAGATTTCAGGACCGCTGCTGATGTACCACTCGCTCGAAGATCAGAACGTCGGGACGGCGCCGATCAGTTCGATCCGTATGTTCCACGCGTTGCAGGGGCTTGGGAAACCGGCGGCGCTGTTCATGTATCCGTATGAGGACCACAGCGTGGCGACGTACCAGACGGATCTGGATCAGTGGGCGCGGTGGTTTGCGTGGTTTGATATGTACGTAAAGAATCCAACACCAAAAGTTCAGCCGTGATGTCGATGGTGGCTCACAGCCAACTGTGAGCCACCGACACGCGTAAATGACCCGCGCCGCGACTCTCCTTCTCGCCCTGCTCGTCATAAACGTCCTGCTGGGCGTGATCTGTCTCGTCGTCGCGCGGCGGGATCGCGCGTCGCGCGGGCTGCGGCTGTGGGGTGCGGGACTGATCGTCTATGCGCTCGGACTGCTCATTACCATCGCGGCTTTTCTCCCGCCCTGGCTGAGCAAAGTCGCGGGCAATGCGCTCATCTGCTACGCACCGATCCTCTGCATCACAGGTGCGGTGAAGTACACCCGCTTCCGATTCAATCAGCGCTGGCTTCTCGCGGGGTTTGTCGCGTCCGTGCTGCCGGTTGTGATCAACCACATGCGCGCGAATCCGATCGTGCTGGTCGATTTCACGGCGTCGGCGCCTCTCGCAAACGTGCTTTTCTTGATCGGCGCGTGGCAGCTGTTCACCGATCCGGCACCGGACGCGAAATCGGCCGCGCGATTTGTCGCGATGGCGTTTGTCGGAAGCGTCGTGGTTTGGACCCTTCGCGGTGCGGGAATTTTCGTGCAGATCGGCGGCACGAACGACCGCGAACGGGCGGACCTGGTCGTCGCGCTCTTCAGCATCGCGCAAATGGTGACGTCGGTCGCCGCGACGCTCGGGCTGCTCTGGATCGAAGTGCGCAAAATGCAGGCGACACTCGAGCGCGATGCATATTTCGACTCACTGACCGGTCTTCCCAACCGGCGTGCGACCCTCACCAGGTTTCGCGAAGAAGCGGCGCGCGTCGTGCGCCAGGGCAGCGAACTGTCGCTGGTGGTATTCGATGTCGATCTGTTCAAGAACGTGAACGACTCCTTCGGGCATCAGATCGGGGACAAGGTGCTGGTTCACATTGCCGAGTTGCTGAGCTCACACAAGCGCGACGAGGACGTACTCGGCCGGATCGGCGGTGAAGAGTTCGTTCTGCTCCTCCCGCAGCAATCGGCGTCGGCGGCCGCCGAAGCGGCTGAACGGCTCCGGACGGTTGTGGCGGCCACCTCAATTGTGCACGCCGGGCATCCGGTGAGCGTGACGATTAGCGGCGGCATCTCTACATTTCCGAGCGATGGCGGCGACTGGGACAGTGTATTCTTCGCGGCGGACAAACGGCTGTATTCGTCGAAGAATGCCGGGCGCAATTGCATATCGGGGCCGGGGATGCGGCTTGCGGAGCCGGCGTAGGAACAGCGCGCAAAAACGAGAGGCACCGTGACCGAAGATCAGTGGACGGCAGTTGATCGCTACATCACCGACCAACTCGTCCCGTCCGACGCGGCACTCGACGCAGCACTCGCATCAAGCGCTGCGAACGGCCTCCCCGCGATCAACGTCGCGCCGAATCAGGGAAAGCTGCTTCATATCCTCGCCCGCTCCGTGGGAGCGAAGCGGATTCTCGAAGTCGGCACACTCGGCGGTTACAGCACGATCTGGCTTGCGCGCGCGGTCGCGCCGGGCGGAAAAGTGATCACGCTCGAATACGAACCAAGACATGCCGATGTCGCGCGCGCAAATATCGAGCGCGCGGGGCTCGGACATCTCGTTGATATCCGGCTCGGCAAGGCGATCGATTCGCTGCCGAAGATCGCGGCCGAAGGTGGCGCTCCGTTCGATTTGGTGTTCATCGACGCGGATAAGCCCGGGAACGCCGATTACTTCGCGTGGGCGATGAAACTCACGCGGGTCGGGAGCCTGATCATTGTCGATAATGTCGTGCGAAACGGCGCCGTGATCGATGCGAACGGTGATGCGAATGTGCAGGGCGCGCGCCGGCTGCATGAGGCGATGGCGAAGGAGCCGCGCGTGAGTGCGACGGCCGTGCAAACCGTGGGGAGCAAAGGGTATGATGGCTTCGCCATTGCCGTCGTGACCGGCTGATTCGATGCCCCGCTACATTGCGCTGATCCGCGGTGTGAATCTCGGCGGTCACACTGTGAAGATGGACCGGCTCAAGAAGCTGTTCGAGGAGCTCGGCTTCAAGAATGTCGAGACGTTCATTGCGAGCGGGAACGTGATATTCGAGACCGCGTCGAAGAGTGCGGGTGCGCTCGAGAAAAAAATTACCGGTCACCTCGAGAAGTCACTTGGATTCCCGGCGCTGACTTTTGTGCGCAGTGATGCGGAGCTGGCGGCCGTGCTCGAGCATGAAGCGCTCGAGCATTTCGGGACACACTCGGTGTACATCGCCTTTCTGCCGGCCGCGCCGTCGAAGGAATCGCATGCGAAGCTCATGAGTTATCGCACGAAAATCGACGATTTCCATGTGAACGGGCGCGAAGTGTACTGGGTGTGCAAGACACACATGAGTGATTCGCCATTCTTCAGAGTCGGACTGGAGAAGGCGCTCGGAACCAAGGCCACCGTGCGGAACGCGACGACGATCACAAAACTCGTAGACAAATACCCATGCAAAAAGAAATGAACCGCGCGGCCGTGCTGCTGCTGTTCGCCGTCGCCGCCTGCGGTCTGCCCGGAAAGACGACACTCGAGGTTGCACCGCAGGCGGCGCTGACCGGCCCGAAAGTCGTCGCGATCATGGGGACCCGCACGGAGGTGGTGATAGCCCTCGAGGACGCGCTCGCCGAACATGGGTTCACCTTCAAGCACTATCAGAACCACGATCGTATCATCGACCCGGTCGGAAAGGCGAAAGTCGGCGCAAGCCTGGAAGACAACACCAAGTATGCAATCGAAGTCACGCCGGACATTTTCGACCGATGCGCCGGCGGTGGATTTCAGCTGACTTCGCTGCGGGTGTCCGTCGTCGACCGCGCGTCGAATGAGCTGCTCCTGCGCTCGACGGCGAAAGGGCGAACGGAGAAATGCCCGCCGACGTCCGGGTCGATTTTTCACGACATTGCGAACGCGATCAACGCAGCGTGGCAGAAATAAACCGAGGCAATTGATATGATGACCAGAATGCGGCTGGTGATGATTCTTGCGGTTGTCCCGGCGATTGCCACGGCACAGGGCACGATGGCCGACTATCAGCGTGCACAGGCGCTGCAGAAGCGCTACACGCCGCTGGTGTACGATTCGCCGGACGCACCTGTGTGGATCGAAGGCACGTCGAAGTTCTGGTATCGCAAGACGGTGAAGGGCGGCGGTACCGCGGCAATCGTGGTGGATGCTGCCACGCTGGAAAAGCGCGCCGCGACTGCCGCCGACACCACGGCGCCGACGGGCGCGGGTCGCGGTGGCCGCGGCGGCGGAGGCGGCCGCGGCGCAGTCGGAGCCGACGCGACGCGCCAGTCACCGGACGGCAAATTGCTCGCGTATATCGACAACTTCAATATCGCCGTCCGTACGGCGGGTTCGACGGAAGGCACGCGGATCAGTACAGACGGCTCCGAGGGAAATCCGTACACGTTCCAGTCGATCGTCTGGTCGCCGAACTCGCGCATGATCGCAGCATACCGAGTGCGGCCGGGGTACCGGCGGATGGTGCGCTATGTCGAATCGTCGCCGGCCGATCAACTCCAGCCGAAGACCTTCGAGCGCTACTACCAGAAGCCCGGCGACGTTCTCGATTTGCAGCAACCGTCGTTCTTCGACGTCGCGACGAAGCGCGAGACCACCGTGGATAACGCGCTGTTCTCAAACCCGTACGATCTCTCGCGCATTGAGTGGCGCAGGGACAGTCGCGCGTTCACGTTCGAGTACAATCAGCGCGGGCATCAGCTGTACCGCGTAATCGAGGTGGATGCGTCGAACGGCCATGCGCGTTCGATAATGACCGAGACATCAAAGACTTTTGTCGACTACCGGCGCGCGAACGTCGGGCTCGCGGATTCTGGGCGGCAGTTTCGCTTCGACGTCGACGATGGCCGGGAATTCATCTGGATGTCGGAGCGCGACGGCTGGGCGCACCTCTACATGGTGGACGGCGCGACGGGTGCGATCAAGCATCAGATCACGAAAGGCAACTGGCTCGTCCGTGCGGTGCAGTTCGTGGACACCGCGGCGAAGCAAATTGTTTTCGCCGCGGGCGGAATGGTCGCGAAACAGGATCCTTACTTCGTGCAGTACTATCGGATCAACTTCGATGGAACCGGCCTGACGCCGCTGACGGATGCCGACGGCTATCACACCGCCACCTTCTCGCCGGACAACAAGTATTACGTCGACACGTGGTCGACGGTCACCACCGCGCCCGTATCAACGCTGCGGCGGACGAGTGATGCAAAAGTCTTGCTGGAACTGGAGAAGGCCGACGCAAGCGACCTCGTGAAGGCCGGCTGGCGCGCGCCCGAAGTGTTCGTCGCAAAAGGGCGCGACGGCGCGACGGACATCTGGGGTGTGATCGTGCGCCCGTCGAACTTCGATCCGAAGAAAAAGTATCCGGTCATCGAAAACATCTACGCGGGACCGCAAGGCTCGTTCGTCCCCAAGACCTTTGCGCCGTGGCTCAGCATGCAGTCGATTGCGGAGCTCGGATTTATCGTCGTGCAGATCGACGGCATGGGTACGGCCCACCGTTCAAAGCCGTTCCACGACGTCGCGTGGAAAAATCTCGGCGACGCCGGCTTCCCCGACCGCATACTCTGGCACAAAGCCGCGGCGGCGAAATACCCATGGTACGACATCTCGCGCGTCGGCATTTACGGAGGCTCCGCGGGCGGACAAAACTCGCTTGGCGCAATGCTCTTCCATCCGGAGTTCTACAAAGCGGCGGTGTCGTTCGCCGGCTGCCACGACAACCGAATGGACAAGGTGTGGTGGAACGAACTCTGGATGGGGTGGCCGGTCGACGCGTCGTACGAGGCGAGCTCGAACATGGTGAACGCCGGAAAGCTCGAGGGGAAGTTGCTGCTCATTTGGGGGGAGCTCGACACGAACGTCGATCCGTCGTCGAGCATGCAGGTCGTGAACGCGCTCATCAAGAACAACAAGAGCTTCGACATGCTGGTCATGCCCGGTGAGGATCATCCGGCCGGCCGCCGCGGACCGAGCGCGCCGTATGGCGACAGAAAGTTGCTGGACTTTTTCGTGCACAATCTGCTCGGCGTGGAAACTCCGCACTGGAACACGCTGCCCAATGGTATGCGCAACGCAACTGACAGTGGCGGCGCCGATGACGGCTTTGGCGGAGTCGACGCGATGTTCGGTCCGAGCTGGGAGAGCGTGCGCGCCGGTTGGAATGCACCGCGGCCGTAGTACGCGTACGAGCCGGTGAACGGATGACGAGCGCTCCTGCGCCGCGCTCCGACGAAGAGCTCGACGCTCTCCTCTCAGCGCCGAGCGAGGCGACGATCGCGGCGCTCGCGAGTGTACCGGGCGACGTGATCGTGCTCGGCGCTGGCGGAAAGATGGGGCCGACACTCGCGAGGATGGCCGCGCGCGCTCGCACCGGTGCGCACCGTCGGATCATTGCCGTGTCGAGGTTCACGGCCACGGGTACCGAGTGGTTCCTGAACGAAGCCGGCGTCGAGACGATTGCGTGCGATTTGCTCGACCGCGATGCTGTCGCGCGATTGCCGGACGCGCCGAATGTGATCTAC
>Ga0210389_10001804_pt1 | contig 17195 bp, 17 predicted proteins | sample IncBWH28OmetaG_FD_160127 | JGI IMG/M metagenome (GOLD analysis project Ga0210389, IMG submission 160127) | Forest soil microbial communities from Barre Woods Harvard Forest LTER site, Petersham, Massachusetts, United States - Inc-BW-H-28-O ...
CTTTCACCTTTGCGGGATCGGCGACCACGCCGGTCTTGCGATCCCAGATGAAGGCGTCCGGCGCCACGCTGTCCCAGAGCCGGTGACAGACTTCGATGAACTCCTCCAGCCGCTCGTAGCGCTCGTTATGATCGACCAGCTCGTCATAGCCGTAATTGGCATAGTCGGCGCGGCGCTGCGAGGTGATCACGTTGAAGGCGATACGGCCGTTGGTGATGTGGTCTAGCGAATTGAGCAGTCGCGCCGTGTAGAACGGATGCATGAAGGTCGAGGCATAAGTGAGCCCGAAGCCGAGGTGGTGGGTGACGCGCGACATCGCCGTGATCCAGGGGCTCATCTCGAAGCGGGGCCAGGCGACGCCATAGCTGACGGCATCCTCGATCGAATCCTTCCAGGTCGAGGGAATGCCGGTGCTGTCGCCAAAGAAGATCATGTCGAGTCCGCCGCGTTCGGCGACACGGGCGATTTCCTCGAACATGCCGATATTGGGGTGCTGCCGGTCGAGCCAGGAGCCGGGGATACGCCATTGCGTCTCGACATGGGTCCAGGAAAAGTCGAAAGCGAGGTGAATTCTCTTTTTCATGCGTTGGCTCCAACTGGCACGACTTCGGGCATCCGGTGTTCCTTGCATGTGCGATGCCAACTGCCTGAAGCGCCGTCCCACGATCGCTGCAGAGCGGCGAAGTATCTAATTTATCTTGCATACGTATGCAGAGCGAGGATACGTTATTCAATTCGATCCGTCGGAACAAGCCCGCATGCGGGGTGAAGGCTGCACAAAACATAGGCCAATTGATGTTGCATTCGCATGCAATTTGGTCTTGCCGCTTTCGTCGCGCGAGCGTTAGCTCATGCGGAAAGAAAGCACGCTGATGACACTCGATCAATTCGTTCAGACCACGCTTGGCGGGCTCGCGATCGGCTGCATCTATAGCCTGATTGCGCTTGGCATTTCGATGATCATCCGCGCGACCGACATTCTTCACTTTGCCCAGGGCGAAATGCTGATGATCGGCTCGATGATGGGCTTGAGCGCCTATTGGCTGCACGGCATGCCGTTTGTCCTCGTGCTGTTGGCCGGCACGATCGGCGGCGGCCTCGTCTCGGTCGGAATCGAGTTTTTCATCTACCGCAGATTGCGGCTGCGCCGCGTTTCACTGATCAATATCATGATCGCAACGCTTGGCGTCTCGATTGTCCTGCAGAACGTTTCGCGTCTGGTTTGGGGGTCAGAACCGCTGCGCTATCCGACGCTGTTTGCATCCAAGGGCATCGTCTTTGCCGGCTTCGCGGTGTCACCGCAGCTTCTCTGGATCGTGCTCCTGAGTGCGTTGATCATGGGCGTCCTGATCGTCTTCTTTCGCTACACCCGGCTCGGTATCGCGATGCAGGCGGCAGCGCAGGATCCGGATGCTGCGCGGCTGATGGGAATCAGCGTCGATCGCACCACGACCTACACCTTCGCCATCTCCGGCATGATGGCGGGCGCCGCGGGCGTATTGCTGGGCTCGCTGTTCTTCGCTTCGTTCAATATGGGCTTCATGACCGGCATCAAGGCCTTTGTCGCGGCGACGCTCGGAGGTCTTGGCAGCGTCGCCGGCGCGATGATCGGCGGGCTGGTTTTCGGGATCATCGAGACGTTTTCGGGAATGCTGATTTCGACCGCCTACAAGGATGCGGTGGGCATGGTGGTGCTCATCGCGATTCTTCTGTTCATGCCGTCCGGGTTGTTTGCCCGCGATGGCCGGGCAGTCTGAAATGCGTTCGCTGCCGATCGTCCGGCTCGTCGTATTGCTCTTCCTCGTCGCCTTGCCGTTTGTCCAGTCGAATGCCTATTGGGTGCACGTCTTCAGCCTGGCGCTGATCGGCGTCATTCTCGCCTTTTCCCAGCAATTGCTGGTTGGATCGGCCGGCATTGTCTCGCTCGGGCAGGGGGCGTTCTTCGGCATCGGCGCCTACACCGCGGCCTCGCTTTCGATCTCGTTCGGTCTCCCGTTCCTGTTGACCATTACAAGTGGCGGTCTGTTGGCAGGGGTCTCCAGTCTCCTGCTGATTCCGATCGTCCGTCTCAAGGGCTCGAGCCTGGCGGTGGCGACGCTGGGATTTGCCATCATCGTTCACCTCGTGATGCTCAACGAAGATTGGCTGACCGGCGGTAGCATCGGAATGATGGATGTTCCGGCGCCCACGCTGTTTGGCATATCGCTCGGAGGCGAGAGCCGGTTTTACTACGTCTGCCTGATTGCAGCGGCAGGCGTGTTCCTGGCGCTGGACCGCATCACGCATTCGCGGTTCGGCCGCGCGCTGACCGCCATGTCGCAGGATGAAGAAGCCGCCCGCGCCAGCGGAATCGCAATCGCGGTCTACAAGAGCAAGTGTTTCCTCGTCGCCGCCATCGTGTCGGGCATCGCCGGCGGTCTCTACGCGTATCATTCCCGTTACCTCAATCCGAACGATTTCGATTTCCAGAAATCGATCGATATCCTGATCATGGTCGTGATCGGCGGTATCACGAGCCTGCCCGGTGCCGCGCTGGGTGCGGCCATCGTCGTGCTGATCCCCGAGGTGTTGCGCTCCTCGGGAGAATTCCGGCTCATCCTGTTCGGCGTCATGGTCGTCGTGCTGGCGGGGACCGGCAGCCGCGGCCTGAGCGGCGTTTTAGTTGATCTAGCCCGGCGTCTGTCGTCGCTGCTAAGGTCCACCTCGCAGAAGCGATGGGCGGTGAGGCCGTAATGGGCGTCCTGTTGGAAATCAGTGGGTTGACGCGCCGCTTCGGCGGGCTCGTTGCCGTCAGCGACGTCGCGATGGAAGTCGCCCAAGGGGCGGTCCACGGATTGATCGGCCCCAATGGCGCCGGCAAAACCACGCTGCTCAATCTGATCTCGGGGCATCTTCCATCGAGCGGCGGCCGGATCGGCTTTTCGGGCGACGACATCACGCGCCGGTCGGTCGATCGCCGCGCACGCGCCGGGATCCGGCGGACCTTCCAGAATTTGAAGCTGTTCCGCGACATGACGGTGCTTGAGAACGTCATGGTCGGGATGCACGGCGAGACGCATTGCGAAATCTGGCAAGCGCTCTTCCGCTCGCGGACGCAAAGGTGCGAAGAAGCCGCCATCGTAGAGCGCGCCCGCGAGGCGCTCGACTTCGTCGGTCTGCTGCATCTGGCGGACATGCGTTCGGACGAATTGCCTTACGGCTCTCAACGTCTTGTCGAGATCGCGCGGGCCACGGTCGCAAAGCCGAAATTACTGCTGCTCGACGAGCCGGCCGCCGGCCTCAACGGCGCCGAAAGCAGGCGTCTGGTCGATCTCATTCGCGCCATCCGCTCCGCTGGCACGACGATCCTGCTGGTCGAACACCACATGGATGTCGTGATGCCGTCCTGCGACTGCATCACGGTGCTCAACTACGGCAAGCGGCTGGCGAATGGAAGTCCGGCGGAGATCCGGGCTCATCCGGAAGTGATCAAGGCCTATCTCGGCGGCGGCATCAAACGACGGGAAAGGCTTGTTCAAACGCAACAGGCGGAGCTGGCCCGTGCTGCGTCTTGAAAATGTCAGCGCCGGCTATGGCGCTGTGACCGCCTTGTGCAACGTCGACATGACGGTCGAGCGTGGCGAAGTGGTTGCGCTGATCGGTTCCAACGGCGCGGGCAAGTCGACCGCGCTGCGGACGATTTCCGGGCTGGTCCGTCCCAGCACGGGATCAATCGAATTTCAGGGCGAAGCGATCACGAGCCTCTCGCCCGAACAGATCGTTGAGCGCGGAATCATTCATGTGCCGGAAGGCCGCCATGTGTTTCCACGCTTGTCGGTGCATCAAAATCTCACAGTCGGCGCTCATTCGCCGCGTGCGCATGCCGGGATGAACCAGACGCGCGAACGCGTGTTCGGATTATTCCCGAGGCTTTACGAGCGCCGTCGACAGCTTGCTGGCTCGTTAAGCGGGGGCGAGCAGCAGATGCTGGCCTTTGGCCGCGCCATGATGGCCCAGCCGGTTCTGCTGATGCTCGACGAGCCCTCGCTTGGCTTGGCGCCAATCATGGTCGAGGAAGTCGCCAAGGCCATCGACTATTTCCGCCAAAGCGGCGTCACCATTCTTCTGGTCGAGCAGAATGCCGAGCTGGCGCTGGAGCTTGCGACACGGGGATACGTGATCGAGACGGGCTCCATCGTACTGGCGGATTCAAGCCAGCGGCTGCTCGAAAACCCAAAGGTCTGGGCCAGCTATCTCGGAGAACAGGACTGGGAATTCGGAACTGCCGAATCCGCCCAGGCCGCGGTGAATGACTTTTCCACCAACAAGGGAGTTTGAACCATGCGTTTCCCAATCGTCAGCGGCGCCATTGCCGCCGCCTTCATGATCGCGGCTTCGGCTCAGCCGTCGGCTGCCGACACCGTCAAGATCGGCGTGTTCGGTCCGTTTTCCGGAGACGCGGCCGCGATGGGCAACAGCGAGAAAGACGCGATCAGTCTCGTCATCCAGGAGAAGAACGCCGCCGGCGGCATCCGCGGCGAAAAGATCGAGCCGGTCTACGCCGATGACGGCGGCAAACCGGAAGAGGCGGTCAACACGATCAAACGGCTGATTTCGCGCGACGAGGTTCTTCTCAACATCGGAAGCATCAGTAGCCCCGCGAGTCTCGCGGCCTCGCAGGTCAGCCGTCAATCGGAGACCGCACAGATCGTCGTAGGAGGTACGGCCCAGCGGATCACCACCTCGGGAAACAAATGGGTGTTCCGCTCGCCGGTGCCGGACACCAAGCTGGTCGCCGACCTCGTCGACTTCATCCACGAAAAATTCCCGAAGGTGACCAAGTTCGCGTTCCTTTACGTCAATGACGATTTCGGCCGCGGCGGCTTCGAGGCCTTCAAGGCCGCGGGCGCAAAGTACGGTTTCGAGATCGTCGATGAAGAGCGCTATACCCGCGGTGACATTGACTTCACCGCACAACTCGGGCGCATCAAGGCGAGCCCGGCCCAGGCCATGGTCGAGTGGTCGCGCTATACCGAAGGCGCTCTGGTCGCCAAGCAGTTTGCCCAGACCGGGCTTAACCTGCTGCGGTTCGGCTCCGACGGCATCGCCACGCCGAAATTCCTTGAACTCGCTGGCCCCGCGGCCGACGGCATTTATTACACCGCGCATTTCAGCACCGCGACCGCCGCCGACATTCCCGTCGCCAAGGACTTCGTCGCCAAGTTCCGAAAGGCCTATGGCCGGGATCCGGACTCCTATGCGGCGGAGGCCTACGACGCCATCACCATGGCCATCCTGGCGGTCGAGGCGACCAGCAAGCCCGATCGTGCTTCAGTTCGCGATGCGCTGGCGAAGGTCAGCTTCGAAAGCAGCCGGGGTTCTTTCAAGTTCGACGAAAAGGGTGATCCGCTGCTCGTCACCCATGTCGTGAAGATCGTGGACGGCAAGGAAACAAACGCGCGCAACATGCCGGTTCAGAACTGAGGCGGGTGGAGGACGCCGGCCTCAGTCGGCGCGCTCCTCTTCAACGAACAGCGATGACGTCGATTTCGATCAGGGCGTCCTTGATGAGGAGCCCGGTCGTTCCGATCGTGGTGCGGGGCGGCGGGACCGCGAAATATTCTTTCCAGACTTCGTCAAACGCCGCGAAGTCGTTGAGGTCGATCAGGAACACCTGCGTCTTGATGACCTTGTCGAGAGCGCTGCCTGAGGCGGCCAGCGTCCGCTTCAGATTCTCCATGATGTATCGGGTCTGGAGTTTGATGTCGGAACCATAGAACGGGAAGTTGGGGTCCTTGCGAGCTTCCTTCGGGATGCCGGTCTTGAAATCCGTGGCGAGCTGGCCTGCGGCGAAGACAAAGTCTCCGACCGTCACGGCTTCGGAATAATTGGCAAGCGGCTTCGGATTGCCCGTATCCGAGACGACCTGATGACTGGTTTTTCCGGGCACATAAGCAATCAGGTCGATCTCGACCAGCGTGTCCTTGATCAGAAGGCCGGTCGTGCCGACGGTGGTGCGGGGAGGCGGCACCTTGAAATATTCCCGCCATACCTCATCGAAGGCGGCAAAATGGTCGAGATCGGTGAGGAACACCTGCGCTTTGACGACGTGGTCGAGTGTCGTGCCGGCCGCCGCGAAGGTGTTTTTCAGATGCTCCATGACGAAGCGCGTCTGAAGCTTGATGTCGGAGCCGTAAAACGGGAAGCTCGGGTCCTTGCGGGCCTCCTTCGGCACGCCCGTCTTAAAATCGGAAGCGAGCTGGCCTGCGGCAAAGACAAAGTCGCCAATTCGCGTTGCCTCGGTATAATTGGCCAGGGGTTTGGGATTTGACGAGCTGACGGCGATCAAGCTTCCATCGGAGGTGGCGCTGATCAGGTCGATCTCGATCAGCGTATCCTTGACCAGCAAGCCGGACGTGCCCACTGTCGTACGCGGCGGCGGGACTTTGAAGAATTGCCGCCATACTTCATCGAACGCGGCGAAGTCGTTGAGATCAGTGAGAAATACCTGTGCCTTCACAACTTGGTCGAACGAGCTTCCAGCGGCTTCGAGCGTGTTTTTGATGTTGTTCAGAATGAAGCGGCTCTGAAGTTTGATGTCCGAACCGTAGAACGGGAAGCTTGGGTGCTTGCGGGCTTCCTCCGGGACACCGTTCTTAAAGTCGGAGGCGAGTTGTCCCGCCAGGAACACCAGCCCGCCGGCGATGGTCGCTTCGGTATAGTGGGCCAACGGCTTCGGGTTGTTGGACGAAACTGCACGAGGTGTGGTCATGGCGCGCTCACCGTATGAAATCTTGAAGAGATGCCAGCCAGCCTAGAGAGGCCGCCGAGGTCACTCAAGATCAAATCGCAAGTCGCGCCGTTTTTTGCCGCCCGCACCTCGAAATCGAATTGATCCGGCCGCGCTCGCGTTACGCCTCCTGCCAAAACCCCTTGGCGATCAGTCGTTGACTGAACTCGCAAAGGATGTCGTGGAAGCGCTCCGCTGCGACGCTCATGGTCCGCATTTTCGGCCGGGCCACCAGCCAGGTGATGAACAGCTCCGCGACGGGGCTTGCCGAAACGCGCCCTTGCTTGAGGAGATCGCGGATCCCGCAAAAGGGAAGAATGGTATAGCCAAGTCCGGCGGTCACAAGATCGGTCATCAGCGGCAAGGTGTTTGCCTCCAGGCGGATGTTGGCCTGCAGACCGAGCGCGCCAAGCTGGCTTTCGACCATCAGGCGCAAGCTGTTCGGCCGCATCGTGAGGATCAAGGGTAGCTCCCCGAGCGCCTTGACCGGCGTTTCCTTTCGCATCGACAGTTTCGCATCCGCTGGGCCCACCAGCACCAGACGCTCCCGCCCGAGAATTTGCGAGACAATGCCGTGCGTCGGCTCGACGGTATTGGTGACGGCCAGGTCGAGCGTGCCGTTGGCGACCAGATCGCGCAGTTGGCCGCTGGTTTCTTCGACCAGCCGGACCGAGATGCGCGGATAAGCCGCATGGTATCGCTGCACCAAAGGCACGGCCATCAAGCCGCGTGGCGAGGGCGGAATTCCGAACGCAACTTCGCCTGTGGGTTCCACTGAGACGGCGGCGATGTCGGTCTTGAGCAGGCGCAACTGCCGTTCGACACTTTGCAGGCCCTCGTGAAGCTGCTTGCCGGTTTCGGTCAACAGCATGCCGCGCCCGCCGCGCACGAATAAAGCAGCCTGGAATTCCTGTTCGATCGCCTGAATCTGCCGGCTCAAGGTTGGTTGCGAAACCCGCAGCGATTGCGCGGCGCTGGAGAGATTGCCGTGCTCGATCACCGAAAAGAAGTACTGGATTTTCTGCAGGTCCATGAATGCGCCCCTACGCCGGGCCCAAGTCGCCTTAGGCAGCCAGCTTATGCAACTATTGAATAGATCATATCGGAAAAATTCGATTGATGCATGTGCGGACCGTTGTTACGGTTTTCCCGTCGGGCTGAAGCGTACCGGAGCTGATCATGAGGGGCTTTCCACGACTCTGTATCTTGTTTGCGTGCCTGCTGCTGGCGGCGATGCCGATCGCGGCGGCTGCGCAGGAGAACATCCGTATCGGCGTGTTGCTTCCGCTGACGGGTCCGCTCGCCAAGAATGGTCTTGAGAACTGGGAGGCGATGCAGATCGCCCGCGACATGATCAATGAACGCGGTGGGGTCAACGGCCGCAAGATCGAATATCTGCAAGGCGACGCCAACACGCCGACGGCCGCGATCAGCGAGACCGAACGGCTGATCAGCAAGGACGGTATCAAGATCACCACCGGCTCGTTTGCCTCGCCAATCGCGATAGCTGTGAGTCAGGCGGCGGAGCGTCACAACGTATTCCACTGGGAGACGACGGGAGCCGCTGAAATCATTACTCGCCGTGGCTTCAAATATACCTTTCAGGTCGGCGCGCCGGCACGTAAATACGGTCAGGCTGCCGTTGATTTCATCCTCAACGATCTTGCCAAGCGGCTTAACAAGCCGGTCGAAGCGCTGAAGATCGCGCTGTTGTGGGAGAACCGCGCGTTCGGCAAATCCGTCGGCGACGGCATTCGCGCCTATACCCAAGGCAAGAACATCAAGCTCGCCTACGATGAAGGCTATGACCAGACCGCGACCGACATGACGCCGATCGTGCAGAAGCTGAAGGACGTGGCGCCCGACATCATAATCGCTATCTCGTTTCCCAACGATGCCATCCTGTTTCAGCGCAAGGCCAAGGAGCTGGATTTCAACGTCGCGGCCTTTATCGGCGTCAGCGCCGGCTATTCGTCGCCTGACTTGAGAGATTCGATCGGCGATGCCGTGAACGGCATCTGCGTCGCGGACTTTCCGCCGAAGGTGAATGCCGCAGCGCTACTGCCGGAGACCCGGAAAGTCGCGGACGAATTTTACAGGCGCTATGAGGCGAAGCTGAAGCGTCCGCCGGCAGGTCACGCCTCGGCGGGCTTCTCCGCGATCTGGGCGCTGTTCACCGAAGTGCTGCCGAAGGCCAAGACGTTCGAACCGGATGAATTGCGGGAGATCGCCTTGAAGCTTGACCTGCCGGCGGGGTCGCTCGTTAACGGCAGCGGCATCAAGTTCACCAATTTCGACTGGCCCGACGATGCAAAGGACGCAGGCCAGAATCTGCGCGCTTCGATCGGCGTCTGGCAGTGGACCAAAACCGGCAATGAGGAAGTGTATCCGCCAGATCTCGCGACGCAGCCGCCGGTCATGGTGCCGCTACCTGACTGGAGCAAGCGTTGAGGCCACGGTTTCGAGGCCAACGAATTCTGACGCAGGCGGTTGAATTGGTGCCATGAGCACGATTGTTCAGCTCATTGTTTCCGGCATTCTGATTGGCAGTATCTACGCCCTGATGAGCATCGGGCTGACGCTGATCTTCGGAGTCTTGCGCATCGTTAACTTCGCGCATGGCGAATTTCTGATGATTGCGATGTATGGTGCCTGGGCCTTCAGCCGTCTACTGGGCCTCAATCCGTATTTCGCGATCGTCGCCATCGTTCCGGCAATGTTCCTGTTTGGCGCACTGGTCTATCGGCTGATCGTCAGTTCTGCGCTCGGCAAGCCGCACCTGGTCGTCGTATTTGCGACCATGGCGCTTTCAATCTTCCTCCAGAACGTCGCGTTGATGCTGATGACCGCCGACCTTCGCGATGTCCCGCCGATCATTGCGCGTTCATTGACGGTTGGTCCGATCTTTGTCAGGGGCGAACTGTTGATAGGCTTTGCGGTGACGCTGCTCTGCACGATCGGCCTTCGGTGGCTGATCAAGCGCACCTTTCTCGGCAAGGCGATCCGCGCCACCGTGCAGGACGGCGAGGCCGCTATGCTGATGGGGATCGCCGTGCCAAGGATCTTTCTCATCACTTTTGCGGCCGGATCCGCGCTGGTTGGGTTAGCTGCTTGCATCATGGTGCCGCTGTTTTCGGTATTTCCAACCGTCGGATTGAACTTTGTGCTGATCGCTTTCGTGATTGTCGTGCTCGGCGGCATGGGGAGCATCGAAGGGGCTTTGCTGGGTGGCGTGTGTGTCGGCGTGGTGCAGTCGGTGAGCGCCTATTACGTCGCGCCGGCCTATGGCCAGCTATTCTTCTTCTTGCTGTTCCTGCTGGTCATGATTTTTCGGCCAAACGGTCTGCTCGGGCAGAAGGGCGCGGCGATGTTGGGCATGAATGAATAGCGGCCGATGACGACGACAGCAGCGAAAGCGGGCGGCTTGCCGGACATCCCAATCATCCCGCGGCGCGGGTGCATCTCCTGGTTTGAGATTGCGCTGCTCGCCGGCTGCGTCGTTTGGGTCGGCTTTGGCCTGGCGCCGGCGTTGCAGGACGTTGTCGTACTTGCCTTCCTTTTCGCGGGCCTTGCGCTCGCCTGGAATATTGCTGGCGGCTGCGCGGGATTGATCTCGTTCGGCCACGCCGCCTTCTTCGGCATCGGCGCTTATACCTCGACCATCCTGCTTATCAATTACAACGTTACGCCATGGCTCGGGATTTTCGTCGGTGCGGCCGGCGCGGCGATCGCCGGGGCGGTCCTGTCCCTGATTTGCGCGAGATTGAAGGGACCGTTCTTTATTCTTTCGACGCTCGCCTTTGCTGAAGTCGTGCGGATCGTGGCCTTGAATTGGTCGGCGGTGACTGGCGGGGCGGAAGGCCTGTCAATCGCGCCCGTTCCGAACTTTGCCAACATGGTCCTGAGCTCCAAGGTAAACTATGAAGCCTTGATGCTTGCTTATCTCGGTCTCGCTTATGCGACCATGCGCTGGATCGAGGCGTCGCGGTTCGGGTTCTATCTGTTCGCCATCCGTGACAACGAGGATGCGGCGGCCGCCGCCGGCATCAATCCGCTGTTGGTGCGATCTGCGGCGATGGCGCTCAGCGCGGCGCTGACCGGGGTGGGGGGCACGCTGTTTGCGCAGTATTTCCTCTATCTCGATCCAACCTATGTGATCTCGCCCGAATTGTCGTTCCAGCTTGCGCTGTTGCCGGCGGTCGGCGGATTGGGGACCGTCGTGGGGCCGATCCTTGGCTCTTTCCTCATTACGCCGTTATCTGAGCTGCTGCGGGCGAGCCTCGGCAATTCCGCAGCCGGCCTGCATCTGGTAATCTATAGCGCCGCGCTGATCGTAGTGATGCTCTACTTTCCGGCCGGCATCGCGGGCGCGCTCGATCGGCTGAAATCGAGACGGCGGCAGCCATGACCGCGCTATTGGAGGTCCAGGGCATCGGCCGCACCTTTGGCGCCACCCGGGCGGTCGACAACGTGTCCGTTGCGGTGCAGCCGGGCGAAGTGCTGGGGCTGATCGGGCCAAATGGCGCCGGCAAGAGCACGCTGTTCAATCTGATCGCCGGCGTCATGCCCCCGACATCAGGCAAGATCATCCTTGATGGCGTCGGCGTCACCGGGTGGAAGCCGCATGTCATGGCAAAGGCCGGCGTTGCGCGGACCTTCCAAATACCCAAGCCTTACCGGCAACTTTCCGTCATCGAAAATGTGATGATCAATGCGTTTCTGCGCGACGGCTCGATTGCCGGTGCGCGCGAGATCGCCAATCGCACGTTGATTGATCTCGAACTTGCGCCTTACCGCGACAAGCCGGCCGGCGAATTGACGGTCGGCCTGCTGAAGCGGCTAGAAGTCGCCCGCGCGCTCGCGATGCAGCCAAAGCTCGTGCTGTTCGACGAGATCATGGCGGGCTTGACGCCGACCGAGGTCGGCGAAATGACCAGCATCGTCGCCGGATTGCCCGCTCGTGGCGTAACCGTGATCTGGGTCGAGCACGTACTCTATGCCATCATGAAGACCGCGACGCGGATGATCGTGATCAACCGCGGAAAGCTGATCGCCGAAGGTGCGCCGGCTGCGGTGGCCGCCGATTCAGCCGTCATCAAGGCCTATCTCGGCGAGGAGATGCAGCTTGCTTGAGGTTCGAAACCTCGATGCGTTCTACGGGGCCGTGCAGGTGCTGCATGGCATCAATCTTACTGTCGGTTCGGGCGAAATCGTCGGCCTGGTGGGTGCCAACGCTGCCGGCAAAAGCTCACTGATGTTCACCGTCGCGGGCTTGCGAACCACACATCAGGGCATGGTGCTGCTCGATGGTGTCGCGATCAACGATCTGCCGGCCTGGGAGCGACCGTCGAAAGGTCTCGTGTTGGTGCCGGAACGGCGGCGCCTGTTTCCTTTCATGACGGTGCTTGAGAATCTCGAAGTCGGCGCCTATACGCCGGCCGCACGTGCCCGGGTGTCGCAATCGCTTGACGAAGTGTTTGCGCTCTTGCCGGTTCTGTCCGAGCGGCGTGGCCAGGTCGCAGGCTCGATGAGCGGCGGCGAGCAGCAAATGCTTGCGATCGGCCGGGCGTTGATGGCGCGGCCGCAGGTGCTGTTGCTCGACGAGCCGACCGAGGGCCTTGCGCCCATTTACGTCAAGCTTCTCTTTGACCTGATTACTGACCTTCGCCGCAAAGGGCTGACGATCCTGATCGTAGAGCAGAACGTTCACCACGTGCTGCAAACGGTCGATCGCGCCTATGTGCTCGAAAACGGGAGGATCGTCATGGAAGGCGAGGGGCTCGCGCTTTTGAACGACCAACGACTCAAGAAGGCTTATCTAGGGCTATGACCATGATCACCGATATGCATTGCCATTACGTGCCTGAGCAGCTTTTCAGTTTCGCGCGCTCGCGGCCCGAATTCGCCGTCACAGTCAAGCGGCGTGAGGGTGATGCCATCGACCTCGATATCCGAGGCATGCATTTCGGCTTGAACACGACGTTCTTTGACATGGAAAAGCAGGTCGAGAGAATGCAGCGCGACGGCGTCGAGCGCACGATCCTGTCGCTGGCGACGCCGTTCATCGACTATCATCTCGAGGCGGGGCTGGCCGTCGAGGCGGCAACCGTTTTTAACGACGGGCTGGCGGCGGCGATTGCGCCCGACCGCAGCCGCTTCGGCGGCTGGGCCTTGCTGCCGATGCAGGATCCTGAAGCCGCCGCACAGGAACTGCGCCGCTGTGTCCGTGATCACGGCTACGTCGGCGGTCACATCGCTTCCAACGTCCGCGGCATTTATCTCAACGACAGCCGGTTTACACCGATCTTCCAGGCAGCCGTCGACCTCGGCGTTCCGCTCTTCGTTCATCCGGCCGATCCGCTGGGCAAGGATCGCACACGTGATTACGAGCTCACCGTTGTCGCGGGCTATCTGTTCGACAGCACGATCAATATCCTGAAGATGATCTGTTCCGGCTTTCTTGACCGTTGGCCGACGCTCAAGCTCGTCTGTTCCCATGGCGGATCGTTCAGTCCGGCATTGCGCGCCCGCATGCAGCGCGAAGTCGATACCAATCCTCAGCTCCAGCGCGTGCTGACGAAGCCGGTCGGTGAGTATCTGCGGCAGCTATACGTCGATTCGATCTGCTTTGAGCCGGCGATGCTACGCTATGTTACGGAGGTCATTCCGCTGGAGCAGATTTTGCTCGGAAGCGATGCGCCATTTCCGCTCGGCGAACCCAATCCGGTGACTTTCGTACGCAACGCGCTGCCGGCCGATCACGCGGAGCGTATCCTGAAAAGCAATTTCGAACGGCTGATTGGAGGCTGACGTGGACATACGACGCATCTGGATCTGCAAGGACGTCGTACGGTCTGAAGGCGGTTTGCCTGCCGTCAAACCCGTCACGCGCGTCGCAGCTTGCGCTGTGACCGCCAACCCGCTGGCGGGCCACCCGCACGACGATCTCTCCGAACTCGTTCCATTCGGGGCGGAACTCGGCGCAATTCTCGTCAAAGAGGCGCTGGCACTGCTTGCGGGGCCTGCGATTTCCTACGGCAAGGCCGCGATTGTCGGCACGTCAGGCGATATCGAACATGCGGCCGCGATCCTGCACCCGCGAATGGGTAGACCGATGCGCGATGCCATTGGCGGAGGTCAAGCGATCATTCCGTCGAACGTGAAGATCGGCGGCGTCAACGCCGTGATCGATGTCCCGCTGGGGCACAAGGACGACGTCTGGTCGTTCGATCAAATTGACACCCTGAGCGTTATGGTTCCCAATGCGCCGCGGCCCGACGAGATCGTGGTGATCGCAGCGCTTGCGGATGGCGGCCGGCCGCGCCCTCGCGTTGCCAAGTCGGGATATGTACCGCCGCAAGTTGCCAATTCCAATTAACGCCATCGGAGTCCCCATGCCCAGGAAACCCGCCTTTCAGGCGTCGCCGACCAATCCGAACATCCAGGAAATCCAGACCGAGCCGGAGCGGCGCGTCGACATGCCTTATGCGCCGGCGATGCGGGTCGAGAGTCCATGCGGTCTGTTGTTTATCTCGGGGGCGACGCCGTCGCCGCTCTATCACAAGCACCCGCACGTCATCTCCGAACACGATCATCCCAATCGCATCGAGGATCAGACCCGCCGTGCGATGGAGACCATCAAGACGATCCTGGACCATGAGGGATTGACATGGACCGATGTCGTCAAGGTCACGAAATACCTGACGGACGTTCGCGATCAGGACGGCATGGTAGCCGTGCTGAAGGAGTATTTCGGATCGTGGACGCCGGCCAGCACGACGATCTGCATCAATCAGCTCTCGACCCCGGGCGCTCGTATCGAGCTCGACATGATCGCCGCGTTCCCGCCGGGGAGATGAGGGTCGGCTTACGTCGATGCACACTGGCGTACCAGCTCTTGCAGGGATTTACAGTCGCTGCGCTCGTTCGGCTCGCGCGCCGAGACCCTCGTTGATCGCATTCATGAAATTGGTTCGCTCATGAGAGAACCAATCTTTTGCGCCTGATTTTTCAGTCTTGATGTCCTCAGCCGCCCTGACCATGGCATCGAGCGCATAGGTCGCGCGGCTTGCCTGCGCGGGCGCGTTGATGCTCAAATAGGCGTCGAGTCCCTCACTATAATAGCGCCGCGCATGCTGAAGCGCGCGTTCCACGTTGACGGAAGAGTTGAGCTTCTGCTCGATCGATAACAGCAGATCGTCCAACAGGCCTACAAACATCGCCCGTAGCGCAGCTTCAATCCTGTCGCGATCGCCGGATAGAATTCCCTTGTCTACGGAGATGGCCAACTCAGTGCCGCGATCGAGATCGAGCCGTTGTGCTTCCTGACGCAGGCTACCGTTCCAGGGATTGCGTTGATAGTCTGGCTTGAATAGCCCGCCGTGGCTTCCCCGCTGCAATAACGCCGATCCGGTGCTGCTGGTTGAAGCAGCGACGTGAATTTCTCCGGCATATATCTTGCGGATTTGCGCAAAGTGATCTCCGGCATCCCTGAGCAAAATACGAATTGCGGCGTTATCACGCGTCAGCTGCGTCTCCGGTGGTTCTACCGTGGTGTGCAAGGCCGTTGGGCTGCAAAAGACGGGATCAAGGGCGGTGTCAGCGCGGCTCGCAACCGCAAGAAGTTCGATCGATGCCAATCCCAGGAAGGCGGCGAAAACGCCGGCGGCCGCAACTGTCGTGATGGATCGGTCGGCTTGATTTGATTTCGGCTGGGTCATGGGGCGCTTGTCTGATTTGTCTTTGACGGGCGCAACCAGCCGAGAAACAACAAAATGACGGCGCCCAACAGTCCAACGATCAGCGACCCTCCGAATGGGATGAAGAAGAACCATTCCATGATATTGCGGAGCGGTTCGACGCCGGTGATCGGAATGAGCCAGGCCAGCAGTGCCCATCCGAGCGGGTAGATTGCGCCAAGCGAGACAAGTGCAATCAACAACGACTGCAATCGGGGACCAATCGGAAGATTGGCGATGACCAGTGCGGTCAGCAGAATAAGCGCACCCAGACCGAGTGTGTGAGTATGCAACAGCCTCAACGCGGTGTTGGCCTGGTCGGCGACTTCCGCGATGCGGCCCTGGTCGATTACCTCGGTGCCGGCAAAGCCGTGCACTTCCGGACGTCTGATGATCTCGCGCCGGGCGGCGGCGTAGAACACGTCCTGAAATGAACTAAGGACAAAGCCGCTCAGGGCGCCGGCCGCGAACATCACGAGACTCGCCGCCATTGCGTAAACGGGTGGACGGTTTAGCGGCACGCTCATCAAAATCAGCCCGAAAAAATCGACGCTATCGATTCACCATTAGACGCCGCGACGAGGAGAACTTCAAGATGAGGTCCTGTCTCGCAGGTGCGCGCTTGCGCCCCTGCAAACAGCCGCATACGCTTCTCTACAAGCAACAACTACAATACTTCGGGGAGACGCCACATGAGGTTTGCAGCGACGTTTGCATCCACTATCGCCTTTTCTGTTTGCGCTGCAACAACACCGGCGCCGGCATTCCAGTCCGAAAATACCCTTCGCATCGGTGCCATGTGGGCGATAACCGGCGGCGTAGCGCTGACGGGGAAGGGCGCGCTCAATCTCAGCAAGCTTGCGGTCGATGAAATCAATTCGGCGGGCGGCGTGATGATCGGCGGAAAACCGGTCAAGCTTGAACTCTATGCTTACGATGAAGCCTGCAAGGAGCAGGAGGGATTGGCGCTGCTGTCGCGGCTGAAGGATGTCGACAAGGTGCTGTTCTCGCTCGGTCCTACCTGTTCAGGAACGGCCGAACCGGTTTTCAACATGCTGCAAAAGACGCTCGATGATCCCAATGACAAGGGCGCGCAATTCCTGTTCTTCACCGACACAGCGAGCAAATTCGGACTTGCCAAAATCTCACCATGGGTTTTTCGCAATACCGTGGACGAGCCCGCGATGTATCAGCTGATTGTGAAGTATCTGCAGGAGAAGCGGCCCGACCTGAAGACAGTGGCCGTGGCCTGGGAGCCTGATTTCGCCCACTCATCGTCGACCTGGAAACTCATCATCAAGCCGACGATCGAAAAGAACAACTATCACAGGATTGTCGAAGTCGTCGAATGGAGCTGGCAGGCGACCGACTTCAGCGAACAGGTGGTCAAGCTGGCAAAGGCCAATGCGGACATTTACGTCACGCTGACGCATGAGCCCACGACGTGTGCGTCCTTTCGTGAGCTCGCCAAGCAGGGAGTGAAGCCGAAGGCCATCATTGCCATCAGCAGTCTTGCCGGCGGCACGGTGATCGTCGGCTGTCCCGACGTTGCCGAGGGCATGATTGTGCCCACCAATTTTGCGCCGGTTACGCCGAAGGCAATCGAACTCGAGAAGAAGGCCTGGAATTTGTACAAGGCGGAAAGCAATCTCGATCGCAGTCACACGGCCTACGAGATTATCTATCTG
>Ga0210389_10001805_pt1 | contig 17194 bp, 11 predicted proteins | sample IncBWH28OmetaG_FD_160127 | JGI IMG/M metagenome (GOLD analysis project Ga0210389, IMG submission 160127) | Forest soil microbial communities from Barre Woods Harvard Forest LTER site, Petersham, Massachusetts, United States - Inc-BW-H-28-O ...
CTCGACGACGGGACCCTCACCGACGCCGACGACAACGACGTGAAGCTGCCGGACGGGGCCCGGATCAGGGTCGCCCACGACAGCCTGATGTCCCCCGCCGAGATCGAGCAGTGGAGCGCCCACCTCGCGGACTACGAGGTGACGCCGCTGTTCCAGCAGCTAGGCCGGGGCGTGCACGTGATCACCCCGGAGCTGCGGTCGATGCGGGAGCTCGCCGACTTCACCGGTCACCTGCTTGAGGCGTACGCCCTGCGCGGCCGGGCCGGCAAGCTCGGCTACACCCGGGGCGAGGCTCAGGACGCCGGGTGGTTCTACACCTACGAGAAGCGCTTCCCCACCCTGGGCATCGTGGCCGTCGTCAACTTCACCGGTAACCCGCTGCCCGAAGAGAACCGCCTCGTCGCCCTCAAGGAGCTCGCCTTCCGGCGGGCCACCCCCGACGGGCGCTACGCCGAGCTGACGCTCGGCGACGTGCCGGCCGTCCTGGTCTCCGAGTGCTGGCAAGACATGCGGCTGCTGGCCGCAGAGGGCACCGGGTTCGACCCCGAATGGGAAAAGAAAGCGGAGTACTGACGTGACCGACGCCCTTGACCAGCAAGGCGCCCGTGGCGTCCTGCGCGCACCCGCCGAGACCACTTACGCCGCCGAACTGGCGGCACTGGAAGCGGCCGACCAGGGCAGCCGCCCGCCGGGCTGGCGGCTCACGCCCCGCGCTGTGCGGGCCTTCGTGGCCGGCGACCCGGCGCTCGGGGTGACCCGCAAGTTCTACGGCGACGACGCGCTCGTCGACCGCTGCGTTGTGACCCTGATGAGCAACCGCGGGCTGCTCCTGGTCGGGGAGCCCGGAACGGCGAAATCGATGCTGTCAGAGCTCTTCGCCGCTGCCATCTCCGGTGACTCGACCTGCACCATTCAGGGCAGCTCGGGGACCACCGACGACCAGATCACCTACTCGTGGAACTACGCACTGCTGCTCGCCGAGGGGCCGACGCAGCGTGCCCTCGTCCGCGGGCCACTGTATGACGCGCTGTCGCTGGGCTCGATCTGCCGGTTCGAGGAGGTGACGCGCGTCCAGCCGGAGATCCAGGACGTGCTGATCGGAGTGATGTCGGACAAGGTTCTCCACGTCCCTGAGCTGACCGGTCCAGAGAGCGTCGTCTTCGCGGCCCGCGGCTTCAACGTCGTCGCCACCGCCAACCTGCGCGACCGCGGCGTCCACGAAATGTCGAGCGCACTCAAGCGCCGCTTCAACTTCGAGACCGTGAGACCGATCCGCGACCGTGACCTCGAGCGGCGCCTGATCGCCGAGCAGACCAGCGGCATGCTCGCCGAGGCGGAGATCGACACCCGGCTAGCACCGGACGTGGTCGATCTCCTGGTCACGGCGTTCCACGACCTGCGCGAAGGCGTCACCGACGATGGCGTCGTCGTCGAGAAGCCGACCGCCGTGATGAGCTCGGCCGAGGCGGTCTCGGTCGGGTACGCCGCAGCGCTGGACGCCCACTACTTCGGCGACGGAGACGCCGGAGGCCAGCACGTCGCCCGCCAGCTCATCGGCACCGTGCTCAAGGACAACCCCGACGACGGCGCCAAGCTGCGCCACTACTTCGATGTCGTGGTGCGGCCGCGCGCCAAGCGGGACAAGCTCTGGAAGGCCGTCCTGCAGACCCGTCCCGAGCTCGACCGTTGACCGCGCTGCCCACCACGGCGCTGCCCACCACGGCGCTGCCCACCACGGGCGACGTCCGGGCCCTCGCCGCCAGGCTCGTCACCGATGAGCTGGTGGTGCTCCCGGTGCGTCACCACAGCCCGGCCTGCGCGGCGGCCGTCGAGACGGCGTTCGCGCGGTATCAGCCGTCCCGCGTGCTGATCGAGGGCCCGCGCAGCTTCGACGCTCTCGTCGGCCTGCTCTGCCATCCCGAGGCAGAGTTCCCGCTCGCCGTCTACACCTGGTCACGGCCGGCTGGCCGCCCGACGGCACCGGGCGAAGGGCACGGGGGCTACTACCCCTTCTGCGACTACTCCCCCGAGCTGGTGGCTGCCCAGCTCGCGCATGCGGCTGGCGTTCCGGCGACCTTCTGCGACCTCGAGGTCAGCGAGCAAGCAGCCGCGGCCGCAACGGCGGTGCTGCCAGGTGACGGGTCGCTGCTGCGCGAAGACGTCTACGAGCACAGCATGGCGCTCAGTGCGCTAGCCGAGCGACTCGGCTGCCGTGACCAGGAGGACCTCTGGGAGCTGCTCTTCGAGGCCGACCCGGCGGAGACCGACCTCGACGAGCACCTGGCCCGCATGGCGGCGTACTGCCTGCTAGCACGGCGCGATCACAGCGACACCGACCTCGACCGTGACGGCACCCGGGCGCGCGAGGCGGAGATGGTCCATCACGTCCGCGAGGCAGTGGCAGCGCGATCAGCGGGCAGCGGTCCCGTGCTGGTCGTTCTCGGTGGCTTCCACGCGGTGGCGCTGCCAGATCTCCTATCCGATCCGCCGCCGCGGCCCCAGATCGACATCGGCAAGGTCGAGGCGGGCTCGGCGCTGATTCGCTTCAGCTTCGACCGCCTCGAGCGACTCAACGGCTACGCGAGCGGCATGACATCGCCCGGTTGGCACCAGCGGATCTGGGACGAACGCGGCCAGGGTGCCATGCCGGACGCGGCCCGCCGCGCGGCAGCGCTCACGGTCCTGCTCGACGTCGCCGGGGAGATGCGCACGCGGCACCATACGGCCGTCGCCACGCCCACGCTTGCCGCCGCCCAGCGCCAGATACTGCTGCTGACCGACCTGCGGCAGCACCCGGCGCCGCTGCGCAGCGACGTGGTCGACGCCGTCACCAGCTGCCTGGTGCAGGGCGAAGCCGACATCGAGGGCCGGCTCGTCCTGGGAGTGACCAGTGCGGTCCTCACCGGCAGCCGTGTCGGCCGGGTGCCGCCCGGGGCGGGCACGCCGCCCCTCGTGCGGGACGCACTCGCCCGGCTGGCCGCGCTGCGCCTGGACACCGACGGCACCGAGCCGCGCAACGTCGCCCTCGACCTTTACCGCAACCCCGCGCACCGGCAGACCAGCCGCACACTCCACGGGCTGCGGCTGCTCGGTATGCCCTTCGCCGAGCACGTCGCCGGCCCCGACTTCGTGCGCGGGAGCGGCCTGTCGCGCCTCCAGGAACGCTGGACCTACCTCTGGACGCCGGCCAGCGAAGGCCACCTCGCGGAAGTATCCCTGCTCGGCTCCACGCTGCCCGAAGCCGTTGCGGCACGGTTCGTCCAGCTGCTGGCCACCGCCTCCGCCGACGACCGCGTGCCGAGCAGTCCCGAGGCATGTTCCTTGCTCGCCCAAGGTGCGGTCGTGGGACTGCACGACCAGATCGACCCGGCCATCGCGCTCCTGCGCGACGCGCTGGCAGCGGAGCCGTCGTTCGTCGCCGCGGTCACGGCCATGGGTTCCCTCGCACTGCTGGAAGAGGGCCGTGAGCCACTCGAGGCACGTCGCCTGACAGGGCTCGCGGACCTGCTGGCGACGGCGTACTCACGCACGCTCTTCCTCTGCGCCGAGCTGCAAGGAGACGAGGAGCCGCCTGCGGCCGTGGCGGTCGCGCTGGCCCGCTTGCGCGAGCTGCTCGCCTCCCCCGCCGGGGCGAGCCTCGATCCGGAGCCGTTCTGGGCACGGGTCGAGGAACTGCGGCGAGGGCATGATCGCCCACTGGTGCGAGGTGCCGCCGCCGGACTCGCCTCGGCCGCGGGCCGGCTGTCGCTTGAGGACCTGACCCGCGACGTGGCGGGTCATCTTGGCAGCTCCATCCCAGCGCAAGATGCGGTGGCGTTCATTCAGGGGCTGCTCGCGACGGCTCGCGAGGCTGCGTGGCAGGTCTCCGGCCTGGTTGAAGAGCTTGATCGACGGCTGACCAGCTGGGCTGAGCCCACTTTCCTCCGGGCGCTCCCCGACCTGCGGCTGGCGTTCGCCGACCTCACGCCCCGCGAGACCGACCGCGTCGCCGAGATCGTCGCCGCTCTCCACGGCGGTGTACGGCCGGACGTCGGCGTACGCCACGATGTCGACGAACAGACAGTGGCGGCGAACCTTGCGCTTTCGCAGCTGGTCGCCGAAGCGCTCGAGCGCGACGGCCTCGGTGCCTGGATCGGGGCCGGAAGATACGGTGTTGACGGATGACGGCGACCGATCGCTGGCGGCTGGTGCTCGGCCGGTACTCGCACCAGCGCCTCCCCGAGCCGGGCGGCGACGGCCACCGCTACGAGCAGGCGCTGGACTACCTCTACGGCCGCGAGTACGCCGGACGCGGTGGCCGCGGCGACGACGATGACCCGCAGACGCCGCGAGCCGGATCACTGGATCCCTCCGCGCCGTCGATCGTCGACTGGCTAGGCGAGGTGCGCGAGCTGTTCCCGAGTGAGACGGTCGAGATCATCGAGCGCCACGCCCTCGACCGATACGGACTGACCGAGCTGGTCAGCGACCCGGAGGTGCTCGCCCGCATCGAGCCCAGCGAAGAGCTGCTCAAGACGCTCCTTGCCCTCAAGGGCAGGCTCCACCCGAACGTGCTGCACGAGGTGCGCCGGATCGTGCGCGCCGTCGTCGACGACCTCCGCAGGCGGCTGGAGAGCGAGGTGCGCCAGGCATTCACCGGCCGGCTCAGCCAGCACCGGCATAGCCCGCTTCCGGTTGCCGCGAACTTCGACGCCCGCGGCACCGTGCGCGCCAACCTGCGGCACTGGGATCCCGAGGCGATGCGGCTCGTGGTCGAGCGGCCGCTGTTCTTCCAGCGCAACACCCGGCGCATCCCATGGGAAGTCGTGCTCGTCGTCGACCAGAGCGGATCGATGGCCGGCTCGGTCATTCACAGCGCGGTGATGGCAGGCATCCTGGCCGGCCTGCCCTCGTACCGGCTGCGACTGGTTGTGTTCGACACGAGCGTGGTCGACCTGACGGATATGGCAGCGGATCCGGTCGAGCTGCTGATGTCAGTGCAGCTCGGCGGCGGCACCGATATCGCGCAAGCCGTGACCTACGCCGGGCAGCTCATCGACAATCCCGCGCGCTCAGTCGTGGTCCTAGTGACCGACTTCTGCGAGGGCGGGCCGCCATCGGCCCTCGTCGCAGCGGTCCGCCGGCTTGTCGAGGCAAGGGTCACGACCATCGGACTGGCATCGCTCGACGGCTCAGAGCACCCCGCGTACGACAAGCAGATGGCGCAACGACTGGCGGATACCGGGATGTCGATTGCCGCGCTGACGCCTGGGCGGCTCGCCGAGTGGCTCGCCGAGGTGACCGCGCGATGAGCGTCGCTGACGTGGCGGCGGTGCTCGGCCGCTACGACGACGAGGCGTGGATCGCGCTGGCCAACCGCGGTCTGCTGAGACGAGCCCGGAAGGACCTCGAGACACTAGAGGTCCGGGTCACCTCCGAGGCACGCGAGGACGTCGAGATCGCCGTCGGGGACCGGACCGTGCGGATCGGCGTCGCCGGCCCCGGCGAAGCTGCCTGCTCCTGCCCGAGCACGGTGGTCTGCCAGCACGTCATCACCGCCGGGCTCTGGCTAGCGTCCGTCACGCCCGAGCCAACTGACCAGCCCGGGGCCGCGCCCGCTGCCGATCACCTGCACGACGACCTGATGGCGATCGACGCCGCCACCCTGACCTCGTACGCGGGGTTGCCGGACTACCGCTGGGCCCACCAGATGGTTGGAGACCAGGCGACACCGCCGAGCGTGACCCGCGAGAGCTACCTCTCCGTCACCTTTGAACGGCCAGCACTCACCGTCCGTTACCTCGGTGGCGGATTGGACGGGCTCGTCCTCGATCAGCCCGTGTCGCACGTGGCACGGTTCCGGGTGGCCGCCGTGCTCGCCTGGCAGCGGGCCCACGGCCTGGTACTTCCGCCGCCACCGGCGCCACGCACTCGTGCCAACGGCGAGAGCGAGTCGTCGGTCTCGCGCAACGAGTCGCGGGGACGGCTTCGCACGGCTGTCTCGGCACTACTCCGTGACACGGTCGCTATCGGCGTCTCTCACCTGTCACCGGCGATCTATGAGCGCCTTACGACAGCCGCAACGTGGGCCCAAGGCGTCGAATATCACCGGCTCGCGCTTCTACTTCGCCGACTGGCCGACCAGGTTGATCTGCTGCTGGCACGGTCGGCGCTGGCTGATGACCTGATACTGCTCGACGAGATCGCCGTCGCCCATGCGCTGGTGGCAGCTCTCGATGCCGCCGCGTCAGCCGGGACGGAGCTGACGGCACTGGTGGGCCGGGCCCGCACGGCGTACGACCCGGTCCGCTCGCTAGACCTCATCGGCCTCGGCGGCCGGGCGTGGCGCACCGGGTCGGGCTACCACGGGCTCACCTGCGTGTTCTGGTCGCCGTCCCGCCAGCAGTTCCTCACCTGGACCGACGCCCGGCCGGATTCGCTACCCGGATTCGAGCCACGCGCCAGGTGGCAGCAGCCTGCTCCCTGGACTGGTCTCGTGACGCCGGCAGCCGCCACCGGACGCCGGCTCACCCTCACCCGCGCGCAAGTCAGCGCCGACAGCCGCATCTCCGCGGTGGAGTCCACCACTGCCGCGGTGGCGGCACTCGGCAGCGATGAACTGATGAGCCTCCTACCGGTGCGTACGTCGTGGCGAGACCTCGCCCCTACGCGCGTCCATGGTCTCAGCAACCCTGCCGATCCCACGTCCCAATGGACGGTCCTGTGCCCGGCCCAGGCTCTGCCGTCGCGCTGGGACACTGCCAGTCAGACGCTGCGGTACACGCTGCTCGACGACGACGGCGAGGCGCTCATGCTCGACATCCCGTGGTCACGGCTCCACGCTCGTGCGATCGGACGCCTCGAAGCCCTGGGCGGGGATCTCCCTGCTGGCGCCTTGGTGGTGGCACGGGTCATCCGGCGACGTGGCCGTCTAGTCGGCGAGCCCCTCAGCTTGGTGCTGCCCCGGCGAACCATCAACCCGATCGACGCCCTTCACTTTGATGATGGACCGGAGGGCCGCCCGTCCCCGCTGGTCGAGCGCCTGCTCAAGTCCAACACTCCTGACCGGCCCGTCCCTGACAACGACGAGCCGCGACCGGCGGCGGTGCCAGTGGCACTCGCTGAGCTTCGCGCGCTGATCGAGGCAGAAGCGCAGCGTGGCTGTGCCGGCGTTGCCCCGGGCACCATCCACGACCGGGTAGCCCAAGCACACCGCATCCTTCGCCATGCGGGTTTGTCACTCTTCACAGACCCGGCTCCGACCGTCAGTCCGCCCGAAATGCTGCTCCGTTCCCTGTTCGTCGTACAACTAGTCGAGCAGGCTCTCGTGTGACCGGATTCAAGCCCCGCCGACCGGCCAAGGAGGCGTCCGAGCAGTTCGACGGCCCTCGCCGAGCGCACATGGCGCGCGCGTACCGGAACGTTCTGGGGGTCGCTTGCCCGACGGGACCCGCACCTTTGATTACGGGCTGGGGTCGTCGTGTCCCGACTCGGATGGTGGCGGGTCAAAGTTGACGTCGACGTGTTGAAAGCCCTTGCTGCGCTGGGCCTTGGCCTGGCGGGAGTACACGCGCCGGTCCCCGCTGGTCAAGGCGACGTTGTCGGTGAATGGCGTCAGCAGCGACCTGGGATACATGCGGTTGACGTGGACGACGTTGATCTCCGCGCATACCAAGATGGCCGTGGCGGTTATGTACAAGAACGCGAGCAGGCCGAGGACGATGGCGAATACCGCGTTCGTCACGCTGGCGTGGTCGATGACTTGCTGGACGTAGATAACCCCGAATGATTGCAGCAACTGCCAGATCAGCGCCGAGGCGATCGCGCCCGGCAGCACGTCCCGCACAGACAGCCGCCGCGCCGGCGCAAAGCGGAGGGCGAAGACGAACACGGCGATGTTGAGCGCGAGGGAGGCGGCCAGCACCAGGTACCGTCCGGCTGCTCCAAGCGCCGCAGCCCCGCCGCCCACGATAGACAACGCGGTCGTGCCCATCACTGCCAATCCGGCGACGAACAGCAGCAACAGGCTGCGGCCGCGAGCCTTGAGCGGGTTCGGCCGCTGATCACGCGGCACTGCCCACATGTTGTTCATCGCGTACTGGAAAGCCTGCGCCACCCCCAGGCCGCCATACAAGGATCCGAGTACTCCCACCACTAGGCCAACAGGGCCGCCCCCGATGCGGCCTGGCTGGCCAAGATCCTGGCCGATCACCGGAAACTGGTGCAGCGCCGAGTCGAGCACCTGCTGCTGCAGCTTTTGATCACCTGACAGGACGAAACCCAGAATCGTCGAGAGCAGCAGCAACAACGGGAACAGCGATACGAACCCGTAGTAGGTGATCAACGCCGCAAGGTAGGTGCCGAAGTCGTCGAAATACTTGTAGGCCACCGCGAGCGGGAACCCTGCCCACGGGTGCTTCCGCTGAAAACGGTCCAGGCGCTCCGTGATCGTCACGCCAATCACCTCACTGCACGTCGGCCAGCCGCCCGGCACCATCGGCAGTGCATCGAGCCTGCCCTTCAAGCGAACGATGAAACCGGATATTCGCCTGGTTCGGCTGCGCACCCCCAGACCAGGCTAACAGTGCCTCTCGGACCTGCTTTAGGACGACGCGTACGGCGGTGAGGAGTAGCGCGCCACGGTGAAGGCGATGACGACCGGCACGTCGAGCGCGAAGATCACGAGCATCACGATCACGAGGGCCAGCGGAGCGCCCCGGGTGTGATCACGGATGAAGGCGAAGCCGATCATCCCGGCCGAGATGACGTAGGCCAGCAGCGCCCACCGGAAAGCCAGGAAGAACCGCGGCCACGCGAACTGCTCCAGCCTTGACAGCAGGAACCCGCTGGTCAGGGCCAGCGCGGCGCTCACCGCGGTGAGCGCCGCGGGCACGGCCAGCGGCGGCTGGCGCGGGACGTAGGACGCCATCAGGATGCCCCCTATGACGACCAGGGCCAGCGAGCAGATCGTCAGCTGGGCGATCGGAGGAAGGCGCCTCATTGCGTCGCCACCCTGGTCATGATGATGAGGGTGGCGACCTGCATCAGGCCGGTAATCCCCGCGGTATAGATGAATCGCCGCATCAGCGAGGCGATCACCTGCCCGTCCGGACGCTGTTTACGCATCTCGACCAGGACGGTGATGTTGGCCGGCTCGAGCACGCCGAGGGCGATCACGGCCATCACCCCCACCACGCAGTACGAGGCGATCAGCCAGGCGTGGTTCGGGTTGCCGGGCGCCAGGTTCCCTTCCTTCAGCGCCAATTGGAATCCGGCCGCGAGCGTCATCAGCACCAGGGTGGGCATGAGCAGCACCATCTTGGGCATGAACCGGGCCGAGAACTCAGCCCGGGCGGGGACCGACAGCCGTCCCAGGATCGGTCCGAGGATCAGCCCGACGAACAGGTCGATCGCCGTCCACAGCGCGCCGCCCACCACGTGGCAGAAGGTCAGGGCCCACAGCCAGTTCCCCGCGATCGACGCGATGACGAACACCACGACCGCGGCCACGATCGGCAGCCCGCGAAGCGGGACGACCTGGACCGGGGGCCGACGCGGACCCGGTGCGCTCTCAACGGTTCCTGCCTGAAGATTTCCGACATCGGTCATGTCAACCCCCCTACTCATGATCACCTCTCTGGTCGTCAAAAACCACTGACCGCTGGGCTGCCTTTCACTCCGCCGGGCTAAGCGGGCGCAGGTAATCGGCCATGGCCGACTCGCCGAAGTGCCGCGCCCAGCCGAGTGGGGTGGCGTCGAATCGGGCATCGCGGATGCCCGGGTCGGCGCCGAGTTCGATCAGCATGCGGGCGGCGCCAACCTCGCCGGAGCCAGCCGCCTCGTGCAGTGCGGTTTCCCACTCCTGTTCGACCGGGAAGTCGACACGGCTGCGGGCGTTCACGTCCCAGCCGAGTTCGGCAAGCAGCGGAACGGCGTCCCAGGCGCGCCGGCTAGCGGCCCAGACGATCAGCCCGGGCCGCTGCGCGCGGGCGGCTTCGGCGTGCCCGGCGAGCCGCTCGGCCGTGCGCCGGTCGCCCGCGAGCGCGGCGGCGATAAGCCCGTCCGCGCCCTCGGCCGGGGGCCGCGGCACTCCCTGTTCTGTCAGGTAGTCAAGCACCGCCAGGCAGCCGCAGACGGCCGCGACCTCGGCCGGGGTCCTGCCGTCGCAGGCGTTATAGCACCGGACGATCCGCTCCTCGCCGGCTTCGAACGGAGTGCGCAGGTCGGCGCCGTGTTCGGCAAGCAGCCGGACCCGGTCGCGCATGTCGTGGGTAACCGCCCACCGCAGCTGTCCGCGGATCAGCTCGGCCGGGGAGTCGGCCCGCTCACCGAAACGTGCCCGCCACGGCCCGCCGTCGCCACGGCCCAGTCCGTGGCCGAGCAGCAGTTCGAGATGGCTGTTGTCGCTGCCAAACTGCCTGTTGTACAGCGCCTGCCCATCGTTGGGGTCGGCGCCCGCCGCAAGGAGCGTCCTGGCTAGCGCGAAGCCGTGCGGGTGCTGCGGCTGGTCGCCCTCGCCGCTGCGCTCCCCACTCCCCAGGGCGCCGGTCAGCGCGGTGAACGGGGGGATCAGCCCATGCCACAGGTAGCCGGCATTGGGGTCGGCGCCGTGGTCGAGCAGCAGCCGGGCGGTACTGACTGTCGCGTCCTCGCCGATCGACGGGTTGTGCCTGGCGTAAGCGAGGTAGAGGACCGGTTCCCAGCGGTACGGCCCGCCTTGCGCGCCGGCCAGCGACGGGTCCTGGTAGAGCAGCGCCCGCAGGGCGCCGGCGTCGGCTGCCGCGGCGGCGGCGTGCACCGACGTCCTGGTGATCTCCGGGTGCTCGGCGAGCAGCCGGGCAGCGCGCCGCCAGCGGCCGGGGGCGTCGTCGCCGCCGTAGCGCAGGCAGGCGAGCATGAGGAACTCGTCGGCGACCTGGCCGGACGCGACCTGGGCCAGCTCGTCCGGTGCCCTGCGGTAGCGCTCGATCGTCGTGACATGTCGCCTGAGCGCGGCCCACGAGGAGAACCCGTAATGCCGGGCGACCACGAACTGGGCGCTCGCGAGTGACACCGCGTGCGGGCCGTCGGGATGGTGGGCGCCCACCAGGTCGAGTGCGCCTGGTAGGCCGGCCCTGCTCAGGTCGCGGAGGTCCTTCGCCTGCTTGCGAAGCTGCTCGAAGCTGGGGTCGTCGGGAAGACGTGCGGTCGCCACTGCGACCTCCTTCCGTCGCCCGTGGTCCGCTACATCAGGCCGAAAGGAGGCTCTGTGGCCATCAACTCACGGTCAATGCCGGGTGAGCTCAGCTCTGTCCGCGGACCGGAGGCGCCCCGTACGCCTAAGCGTCATCCTAGTGCGCAGGCGAGACGCTCGGTGAGTTCGCCGTCACCACGGAGTAAGCCAGCCCCCTGCCATTCAGGTGGAACGACCGCGTGGCGGAGAAGCGTGAAACACGGCCCGTTCGGTCAGCGGCCGAACGATCGGATCCCGCCGCGCTGGGTTGCCGTGCGGCCGAGGTCGGAGGCCCGGCGGCCGGCCGAGGCCACGATGGCGATCACGAGGTCGAGCAACTCGCGGCAGCGGGCGAGGATCCACGCCCTTCGGCTGGCCGTGCGCAACGGTGCGCGCAGCCGACGGGCCGCGATGAGCACGCGGAACTCGTCGCGGAGCAGCGGGAGCGTGCGCACCGCGAACGTCACGGCGTGCGCCCACTCGTTGACCGGCAGGCCAAGCCTGCGCAGGGGCAAGGCGACGCGTGTGAACGCCGCCGGGAGCTCCTCGACCCGCGTGGTCCAGATGAGGAGCAGCGACAGCGCGAAGAAGAGGGCCGTGAGGAGAAGCGACTCCAGGTAGAGGACGATCCCGCCGCCAGCCGTCGCGGCCGCGCCGCCAAGTACGATGATCGCCGCAATCGGCCACGGTACGCGCGGGACGACCGTCAACGGCAGCCTCGCGGCGGCAACCCCCGCGGCGAGGAGGACGGCGAGCACGGCGATGGTGGGCCACTCGGGCACGATCAGGGACGTGACGGTCGCCGCCGCCAGGACCCCGATCTTCGTCGCCGGGCCGAGCCGGTGGAGCGCGGAGGTACCGGGCACCGCGCGCAGCACGAGGCCGCCGCGTCGCGGGCGGACCGACTGCGACGCCGCGGACTGCTTCGGCGAACCGCCGGGCGGCGCGACGATGCCGTCGGTCACCTCGATCGTCCGGGTGCACGCGAGGTCCATGTCCTCAAGGTCGTGCGAGATGACCACGAGCGTCAGGCCGTCGGTGCGGCGCAAGTGGCCCAGGAGCTCTAGCAGCCCCCGCCGGCTCTCCCGGTCCAGGCCGGCGAGGGGCTCGTCCAGGACGAGCACGCGCGACCGCGACGCCAGGAGCCCCGCGATCGCGACGCGCCGCATCTGCCCGCCGCTCAGCTCATCGACGCTGCGCCCCGCGAGGTCCGCCGGCAGTCCGACCCGGTGCAGGCTCTTCCGAACGAAGGCGTCACCCTGCTCCGGGGCCAGCTTCGCGTCGTATCCGGCGGCGGCGAGGATGTCCTCGGCGACGGTCGGCCGCTGCAGTTGCAGTCTCGCGTGCTGGAACGACAGCGCCACCGTACCGACCGACCCCGAGGCAGGCGCGCCGTCGATCGTGACGGTGCCCTCGGTGGGCCGGATCAGCCCGGCGAGCACCCAGGCGAGCGTCGACTTGCCCGACCCGTTCTCCCCCGTGATCAGCAGCCCCTCGCCCTCGCGGACGTCGAGGTCAACCGAGCGCAGCGCGGTAACTTCCCATGGAGTGCCCGCGTCGAACCGATGGCCGACGCCGCGCACGCGGATGACCGGCTCGCCGGGGGTGCCCGGTGCGTGACCGGACCGCGCCGTCCCGGCGTCCGGGGCACCGTCTTCCGACGCACCGTCTTCCGGAGCACCGTCTTCTCGGACACGGGCGTCCGTCGCCTCGCTGCCGCCGTGTTCGATGACGGCGGAGTGTCCCGTGACCGCGGCGTCGACGATCCGGCCGTCGGCGAGGCCGACGATGCGGTCGGCTCGGGCCGCCTCCGCCGGGTCGTGCGTGACGTGCACGACGGCCGTGCCCGCCTGGGCAGGGAGGCAGGCGAGCAGGTCGATGATCTCGGCGCGGCCGGCCGCGTCGAGCATCGATGTCGATTCGTCGGAGATGAGCAGGGCGGGGCGCCTGGCCATCGCGGCCGCGATGGCCAGGCGCTGTAGCTGCCCGCCAGACAGGGACTCGGTGCTCGCGGGCGCGAGGCCGGCCAGGCCGACCGAGCTGAGGAGCGCATCGACGTCAACCGGGTAGCCGGGAGGCAGTCCCCAGCACAGGTCCTCACCGACGGTGCTGCCGATCACCTGCGCCTCGGCGCGCTGTCCCACGACCGCGGTGCCGCCGGGCAGCCCGAGCCCGACGCGGCCCGGGCGGCGGACCGAACCGCTCGTGGGCTGGGCGCCGGCGAGCAGCGACACCAGCGTGGACTTCCCGGCCCCGTTCGGACCGACGACGGCGACGAACTCCCCGGGTTCGACGGTCAAGTCGACATCGACGAGCGCGTCCCGCCCGGACGCCGTGCGGTGGCCGAAGCCGACTCCGCGGAACTCAAGCGGCACCGGCGCGACGGGCGCGTCCGTTACGGCGTCGGCGCGCGCGGCGGTGTCGAACGGGTCGGTCTGCGCGAGCCATTCGACGCGGCGCGCGGCAAGGACCACGAAGGCATTCGTGAGGAGCATCTCCACCAGCACGCCGATGAGGATCACCGCCGCGACCACGACCGGCCAGGCGTCGAGGAGCGTGTCGATAACACGAACCACGGCGTCACCGGCCTGGGCGGGAAGGCGAAGGAACTCGGCGATATGCACGACGCCCACGACGGTCGCGCGTATCGTGCCGAGCGTCAGCTCACGGATGCCCGCGAACAGGTACGACAGGCCCACGACGATGGCGGCGGAGACGGGTGCGAGCCCCGCGGCGAGCAGGGCGACCGCGCCGGATCCTCGACCGTGGCGCCAGATGATCCCGCAAGGCGCGCCAAGCACCGCACACCCCGCGATGACGATCGCCGCGAACACGCCGGCGGCAAGGAAGGCGACAAACCCCGCCGCGACCGCTGCCGCGATGACGGCGCGCACCCGGTGGCGGAGACCGACGATCGCGAACGGCACGGTCGACAGCAGCATGATCACGCCGAGGTGCGGCAGGAACGTGCCGACCGACACAATGATCACGGCAAGCGCGCCGAACACGCCGGCACTCGCGACCTCCACCGGGCGCAGGGCGCCCGAGGGCGTCCCGGGAACGGTACGCGGACTCACGGGACGCACGGCCGAACGTGTCGGGACGCTCATCACGTCGCCATCGGCTGCGGGGTCGTGGGGACGGATGTCACGTCGGCAACTGTAGCTACTACGGACACACGGGAAGTTCTGAGCGCGCTGAGGATGCGCTCAGAATCGACAACGTCCGGCCGACCATCTCCCCCGTTCGTCTACATCATCACCACCTGGCTGCTCCCTCACGGGCTGCGCGCCTCCTTCAGCCTTTCATCGTGGTCGACGTGGCGATGTTCGGCCCGAAGACCTCGCGACTCAGGGTGAAGACGATCGCCCGCTGAGCCTGCTCCGGCGGGTGCAGCGCTTTATTGCGGTCTCATGCCGACAGATCAGGCGACCCGGTCGGTTTCCATGTCCGACATGCTTGCGGCCGTCTGGTGGAGCCGCCAGCGTCGCATGTGGACGCTCTGCAGGGTGCGACCGAGCTGCCGTGCGGCCTCTTCTTCAGGCATGCGCACAATGGTGGCGTCCTCTTCTGCCGTCCAGCGCTTGGGAGCGCTCCTGGCGCGCATGCCAGCGGGGCGCGTCCACGAGGCGACGGTCACCGCGGCTGCGCGCTTTCGCTCCAGCGCGATACAAGCGTCCTCGTACAGCCAGCGAGCAAGCGCCGCGGCCGGGTCGCAGGTGACCATCAAGTTCATCACGCCATCGCGCTTGTTCGGCTTCGCCGTTCGGTGCGCTCCGATGACGCGCAGAATCTCGTCGCAGAAGAATGCGGCGATCGCCGGGCTCGCGGTGACGAGGCTTACGAACGGCCACCCTGCGGCTGTGAAGCCGACTGATCCATCGGCGTCGATCAGGCCGCGCAGGTAGTCGCGGTGGCTAAACGGCTCTTCGGGCGGCGCGATGATGGCGCTCTTGCGGCCGACCGGCAGCCCGAGCTCGAGGAACCGCATGCGAGCTCCCAGACCGCACAGGTAGAGCGTGGCCTGCTCGGACGACTCGACAAAGTTCGTTGCCCTCGTACGGAAGGTGACTGACGTGCGCCAGGGCAGTACCTGCTGCATGGCGCGCAGGAGCTCCGCATCCTGGGCCTTAATTTCGACAGTGATCGAGCCTTTCTGGCCGTTTCCGGCGCGGTGGTGACCGTCAGCCTGCATGAAGCCGAATATGTAGGCGCTAGCGGGATCGCCCAGGTTGAATCCCGCGCCGCAAGGCACAACAGAATCCCCCATAGCCGGACTCCCGTTCCAGTCAGCGCCGGTTCGCGGTATTGATAGCAGCGTTCAGCTATTTTTCGCTGTCACATTCTATTCTACTACCTTGTGTGTTCCGCCGAATAAACGCAACGCCGCACACGGAGGTCGTCCGTACTCACGGCCTGCGGCACTGGCGCCTACATCGTTCGCGGCAAGGGCAACCCGGCCTCGTACAACTCCAGTTCGCACGGCGCCGGCCGACGCCTGTCCCGTGGCCAGGCCAAGCGCAAACTCGACCCCGAGGGACTGCGCACCGCGATGAAGGGCAAGACCTGGAACGCCTGGGCCGCGGGCTCTCATCGATGAGGACCCCCGGGCCTATAAGGACATCCGCAAGGTGATGGCGGACCAGTCCGACCTGACGGAAATCGTCCACGTGCTCCACCATGGTTAGGACGCCTTGATTTGGCCCCACTTGGACGCCTTGAAGTGGCCCCACCCTGATCATCGGGTGCCGCGTGTCGGCTTGATTTGGCCCCAGCCCTGACCTGGCCTTTCTTCTCGGTGCGGCCTGAAACGGGGCCACATCGAACCGTCAAGGTGCCGCCAGGTGGAGCCAAATGGAGCCGTCATGGTGGGGCCAAATGAAACCGTCGTAGCCACTTGTCGCTGACGCCAGCGATGCGTCGCATGAGGTCGCTGCGTCTGGTCGGCCCGAGGCGGAGAGCTGAAAGGACGACGGGATCCCAGGCGTGGCTGATGAGCTCGACCGCTGCCCGCACATGGCAGTCAGAGACAAACGCCTCGCAGTCTTCGCCGATCACGGAACCAGTGTTGCACCGTCTTCCTACCGATCGGTAGGAAGACGGCTCCTTACGTTCTGCTCACGCCTCATCAGACGAAGGAGAACATCTGTGAAGATCGGGATTCTGGGGACTGGGAACCTGGCCGTGACGCTCGGGCGAGCCTGGACGGCGGTCGGCCACTCACTCCTGCTAATGGGACTCAATCCCCAGCACGCCGCCAGCGCGGCGGATCAGATCGGCGCGACAGCGAAGCCGGCCGATCCCGGCGACATCGCGGGGGAGGCCGGCATCCTCGTGGTTGCGGTCGCCTGGGACGGCTTGGAGGAGGCAGTGTCGCTTGTCGGTGCCTCAGGCGGGTCCCTGGCCGGGAAGACCGTCCTCGACTGCACGAACCCGGTCAACTACGTAACCGGGCGCCTGATCCCGGCCTCCGGCTCGGCGGCCGAGGTCGTCGCCCGCGCCGCGGCCGGAGCGCACGTGGTCAAGGCGCTCCATATGTTCGCGGGGGCCTCATGGCCCTTCACCGGAGAGCGGGCGTCGGCACCAGTCGTGGCGATCTGCGGCGATAACTCAGACGCCATCGATCACGACCGGTCGCTGATCGCCGACCTCGGCAGTCGCGCGGTGGCGATCGGTCCCCTCGCCAGTGCCCGGCAGGCCGAGGAGGCAGCAGGATTCATCATGCGCGCGGTGGCAGCCGGAGCGAACCAGAGGTTCGCCGTTCCTGACGTCAACCCAACTCTGCTCGGCATGACGGAGATCGTGAGCCACTGACACAGGCGCGATGTCAGGCGGTTTCATCGCAACTCTCTGCTCTCTTTAAGCTCGGCCGGCGCAGGAGCCCGAAGGCGGATCTGTCAGTGCGGGCCCGGTGGCCCAGCCTGCGCTTGACTTTTCCGTTGCGTCAACTTCTACCGTCGTTGCTGAGGCCGGAAAAACCGGCCCAGCTGATGGGAGACGGTC
>Ga0210389_10001806_pt1 | contig 17192 bp, 16 predicted proteins | sample IncBWH28OmetaG_FD_160127 | JGI IMG/M metagenome (GOLD analysis project Ga0210389, IMG submission 160127) | Forest soil microbial communities from Barre Woods Harvard Forest LTER site, Petersham, Massachusetts, United States - Inc-BW-H-28-O ...
CCCTCTTCTCCCCCACGCTGCCGGCCGTCATCAATGACCTCGCCCCGCCAGAGGCGGCCGGCCGGTACAACGGCCTGGGCGTGCTGGCCTTCACCGCCGGCTTCCTGGTTGGCCCCGTCGGGGGCGCGGCGGCACTAGCCAGCTGGGGCTCTGGGCTGTTCGTGGCGCTGATCGTGATCTGCCTTGGCGCCGCCGCGGCGGCGCTGAGACTTGGCCATCAGCTGCCGTCCGCCGTTAACACGATCGAGCTGCCCGCGACCCCGGACGACGCCCCGGACCCGGGATCCGTCCTGGCCGCCTGACCGCCACCGCGCCCGCGAGGCCGCCGCGCGGTCAGGCGGGAGCGACCGAGCGGGCACTCGCCGACGCGCCACCCGGCTCGATCCCGAACGAGATGATGCGAGCGGGATGGATGCGGACGATGGTGTCCTCGAAGTTGTCCCCGAACGCCTTGCCGCCCGACGCGATCACCTCGGCGGTCCCCCGGATTTCGATCATCCGCGGCTGCCACGGCGGGAGCACGTCGTCAACGACGATGGCCGCCCGGCCGGCATGGCGCACGTCGCGGACCTTCTTTGTCTGGCTCATCCGCATTCCGCCCACGTCAATGGCGTCATAATCGGGGTTATAGCGGAACGAGGTTGGCACCACGTGCGGCTGCCCGTCCGCGCCCACGGTCGCGATCCGGCCCAAGCGCTGACTGGCGAGGTAGTCAAGCTCCACATCCGTGAACACACTCATAGTCCGGGGAACCACCCCGCCCACGGTCGCATTCCGCGCGCCGGCCCGTGACAGGCGCCCGGCCCGCGAAATGAGCACGACAGGAGGCTCGCCTTGACCGTGACCGCCGAAAGCCGCGCGCTGCGGCGCGAACGGGCAGCCGCCGTGCTCCACGCCAACGACGCGGGCAGCTGGACGAAGGCCTCACCGCGCCTGTACCCGCACCAGTGGAGCTGGGACAGCGCCTTCATCGCGATCGGATGGGCGCACCTGGACGTCCGGCGGGCCTTGCGGGAGCTGGAGCAGCTGTTCTCGGCGCAGTGGACGACGGGCCTGGTGCCGCACATCGTGTTCCGCGCGGGCCCGGGAGACCCTTACTTTCCCGGGCCGGAGTGGTGGGACTGCGCGGTCTCGCCGGCGGCGCGGAACCTGCCGGTCAAGACAACCGGGATCTGCCAGCCGCCAGTGCATGCCCTGGCGCTGCGGCGGGTCTGGCAGCTGACACCCGAAGCGCTGCGGCCGGAGATCCGGCCGCGTGTCCAGGCGCTCTACCCCAAGATGGTGCGATGGCATCGCTACCTCGCCACCCAGCGCGACCCGGAGCGCTCGGGGCTGGTCACCACCTACCACCCGTGGGAGGGCACGGACAACTCCCCGCGGTGGGACCGGGCGCTGGCCCGCATCGAGGTGGCCAAGCCCGGCCCGTACACCCGGCTGGACACCAGTGAGCTGGGAGACCCGTCGCAGCGGCCTACCGACTGGGACTATGACCGGTACCTGTGGCTCGTCGGCCAGCTAAGGGAATGCCGCTACGACGACGAGCAGATCTACCGCCAGCACCCGTTCCTGATCAAGGACGTGTTCTTCAGCGCCGTGCTCGTCGCGGCGAACGCCGCGCTCCTCGACCTGGCGGATCTCGCCGATCCGGCAGCCACCGCTAGTGACCGCGAGGACCTTGCCCGCTGGGCGGAGCGCGGCCGCGCCGGGCTGGCCGGCCGGTTCAGCGCGGAATCCGGGCTCTGCCACGACTACGACGTCCGCACCGGAGAGGACATACGGCTCCGGACGTTCGCGGGCTTCGCGCCGATCTTCGCGGGGACGGCGGACGCCGGGCAACTCGCCGCGCAACTGCGGGCGCTCGACTCCGGGGACTTCTGCGGCAACCCGCTCCTGCGCTGGCGCCTGCTGCCGAGCACGAGCCCCGCCGAGCCGGCGTTCGAACGGCACAATTACTGGCGGGGCCCGGTCTGGCCGGTCATCAACTGGCTGCTGTGGCATTCACTAGGCTCGCTTGGCTGCTCCGCTCGCGCGGATGAGGTGCGCGGTGACTCGCTCGGCGAGATGGCCACGGCCGGCGAGTTCGCGGAGTACTTCGACCCGTTCGCCGGGACGGCTCTCGGCTCCCCGCAGCAGTCCTGGACGGCCGCGGTCGCGCTGGACTGGCTGGCATCCGGGTAGCCAGGCATGACCGGGTGGCAGGCAGAGATCAGGCGGGCCGGGGCCGACGACGCCGACCGCGTCGCCGCGCTCGCCGCCGAGCTCGCGATGTCGTTTGAGTTTTCCGCGGAGAGGTTCCGCGACAGCTACCGGGCGCTGCTCACAGCGGACGGCGCGTGCCTGCTGCTGGCCGTGAACGGGCACCAGGTCATGGGCTACCTGCTTGGGTTCCGCCACCTGACGTTCTACGCCAACGGCCCCGTGGGCTGGGTCGAGGAGATCGTCGTGCGATACCAGGACCGCGGCCGGGGCATTGGCAAGATCCTGATGGACGCCTTCGAGCAATGGGCAGCCGAGCAGGGATGCGCGCTGGTCGCGCTGGCTACCCGGCGGGCGGCGCCGTTCTACCGTGCCCTGGGGTATGAGGAATCTGCTGCCTATTTCCGCAAGGTACTGCCGGCGCGCGACGGCGGGGAAGCCTCCTAGTTGCCCGCCGCCGTGAGCGGGTCCCGGTCCGCCGCCGTCGCATCGTCGCGGTCGGTGGAGATGGTGAGGTCATGCCACGCGGCGTCGGACTCGGCACGGGCCTGGGCGGCGGCCATCGCGTACGCATAGGCCTCGCTGCCGAGGATCAGCCGCAGCGGCGGCTCGGCCATCGCGGCGACCGCGAGGACGACCTGGGCCACCTTGGCCGGGTCTCCGAGCGAGGCGGCGTTCCCGAGCTCGGCGTGCATCCGGGCCATCACGCCGACGGTCGGCTGGTACGGCTCACTGATCGGCGGCACCCGCATGGACGACCCGGCCCAGTCGGTCTGCATGCCGCCTGGCTCCAGGACGGTGACCTTGATGCCGAGCGGGCCGACCTCGCGCGCGAGGACCTCCGAGAAGCCGCCGACCGCCCACTTCGCCGCCTGGTAGGCCGACAGGCCCGCGGTGGCCAGCCGCCCGCCGATCGAGGAGACCTGGATGACATGGCCGCTGCCCTGCTCGCGCAGGACGGGCAGCGCCGCCTTGGTGACGTTCACGACGCCGAACAGGTTGGCGTCCACCTGCGCCCGGAAGTCCGCCAGCGCGATGTCCTCGACCGCCGCGAGGTTGGCGTAGCCGGCGTTGTTGACGACGACGTCGAGACGGCCGAACGCCTCCACTCCGGCGGCCACGGCCGCCTGCGCGGCGGCGGGGTCGGTGACGTCGAGCTCCACCGGAAGGACCTGGGCACCGTAACGGGCGATTAGGCCCGCCAGTCGTTCTGGCTGACGGGCGGTGGCCACCACGCGGTGCCCCGCGGCGAGGGCGGCCTCGGCTACGTGGCGGCCAAGGCCCCGGCTGCTGCCGGTGAGAAAGAAGACGTGGGACATGAGCTGCGCTCCTTCGCGACTTAACGAACCGACGTTTTGATAATAACACAACAACGGTTTGTTAACTACACTGGAGCCTGTCATGACCGAGGAGACCTTCGAGCGGGCCCGCCGTCCCGAGCAGAAGCTGCAGCGCCGCGACGCCATCTTGGGCGCCGCGCGGGACCTGGCGCTGCGCGACGGCGTCCGCAACGTCAGCCTGGCCGACATCGCCGCGCGGGTGGGCATCCACAAGTCCGCGCTGTTGCGCTACTTCGAGACCCGCGAGCAGATCTTCCTTGAGCTGACCGCGCAAGCCTGGGGTGAGTGGGTGGCGGCCCTGCGCAGCGAGCTGGACGCGGTCGCGGCGGACGCCGGGACGGACCCGCCCGCGCGCGTCGCCGACGTCCTCGCGCGCAGCTTCGCCGGCCGGCCACTGCTGTGCGACCTCATCGCGCACACGCCGCTCAACCTGGAGCGCAACGTCTCGCCCGAGGCCGTGCGCAGCTACAAGCTGACATCGCTAGGGGCCGTCGGTGAGGCGGCCACGCTGGTGCAGCACGCCCTGCCGGACCTCACCGTGGCCGAGTGCACGGAGCTCGTCGCCGCGCTGGCGTCACTCGCCGGGGCCGTGTGGCAGATCGCGAACCCGGCACCAGCCCTCGCGGAGCTGTACGCCTCCGACCCGGCGCTGGCCCAGGCGTGCGTTGACCTGGCACCACGGCTGCGCCGGACCGCGGAGATCTTGCTGGCCGGGCTGATCCCAAGCCGGAGCCCGGAGTCCTTACGAAACGCGAACGTCCGGCCGGCAGCGGCCGGGCGGCCGTAAGATTCCGCCCCGGCGCGACGCGGACTGGGTGTCCACCCAACACCCGTGACGCGAAGGAATGTCATGAACCCCATCCGCAAGCTGGCCGCGGCCACCGCGAGCGGCGTCGCCGCCGTCGCGCTCTCGGCCCTGCCCGCCAGTGCCGCCCCCGCCCTCCATGGCCCGCACCAGGGGCCGGTCGTGTTCGTCGCCACCGACGCCATCGGCGGCAACGCGATCGTCGCCTATGACCGCGCCCCCAGGGGCGGCCTCGTACCGGCCGGAAGCTACCCCACCGGCGGCAACGGCGGGGCCCTGACCGGATCTGTCGTCGATCACCTCGCCTCCGAGGGGTCGCTCGGCTACGACCCTCAAGCGCGCCTGCTCTACGCGGTCAACGCGGGCAGCGACACGATCACCGTCTTCGCCGTCCTCGGTGACCGGCTCGAGCGCCGTCAGGTAATCAGCTCCGGCGGCCAGTTCCCAGTCAGCATCGCCATTCACGGGAACCTGGTCTACGTGCTGAACGCCCGCGGCGGCGGCTCCGTCTCCGGCTTCGTCCGGGCCGGCGGCTTCCTGATCCCGGTCCCGTCCTGGCATCGCGCGCTCGGCCTCAACCCGGACCAGACGCCCGAGTTCACGAGCACGCCCGGCCAGGTCGGGTTCACTCCGGACGGGTCGCACCTGGTGGTCACCACCAAGAACGGGGCCAACAGCATCGACGTGTTCAGCGTCGGGAAGCCCGGCCTGTCCGCCACGCCGACGGTCACCTCGCTGCCGGGGACGGTGCCGTTCGGCTTCGCCTTCGACCGCTACGGGCACCTCGTGGTGACCGAGGCCGGGCCGAATGCCGTCGCGACGTTCCACGTCGCCGGCAACGGCACGCTCACCCAACTGGGCGCCATCGCGACCGGGCAGGCCGCGACCTGCTGGATCACGCCCGCGGACGGCGCGCTCTACGCGTCCAACGCCGGCAGCGGCACCGAGTCGGAACTGCGGGCGGACGCCACGGGCGCCTTGACCCTGCTCGGCGCGGCACCGACCGACGCGGGCACGGTCGACGCGGCGGCCTCCCTCGACGGCCGGTACCTGTACGTGCAGGCCGGCGGCCCGGGCGCGGTCGACGCCTACCGCGTCAACCCCGACGGCACCCTCACCGCGACCGGTTCGGTCACCGTTCCGGGCGCGGCCGGCGGGGAGGGCATCGTCGCCATTTAGCCAAAACGACATCCGGGATCCCGCCCCGCCCCACAGCCCAGGGCCGCACTAGCGGCACCGGATCATGAGCCGGGCTGCTCGCTGGCGACAGCAGCGAGCAGCCCGGCGAAATCCTCTCCGCAGGGACCGCAGGCCGCCAGGTGCACGGTGACACCGGGATAGCGAGCGGCCGCGTCCAGCCCGGCGGCGATCAAGTCGGCGTAGACGTGCAGGATCGCCAGCGCCTCCGCGCAGCCGACATCGCGCGGGTCGGTGCGCAAGAACCGCTCCAGCGCCTCGAATTCACTCATCATCGCCCAGGTCCGGCTCGTCGAGATATCCCTTAGCGACCAGCGCGCCGCGGATCTTACGCCTGGCGTCGAAAATAACCTTATAGATGGCGTTGCGCTGCATGTCCAGCCGTGCGGCCAGCGCGTCCAGCGGAATGCCGTCGACCACGATCGCGGTGAAGATCCGCCGCTGGTGCGCGGTCAGCTCGTCATCGACCACCCGGCGCACCTCCGCGAGGACGCCCTTGGTCGCCATGTGCTGCGCTGGGTCCAGCCCCAGCCGGCCCGGAAGTCGTTCCCACTCCCCTGCATCCAGCGCGACCAGCGGCTGGCGCCAGTAATGCCGGCCGAGCTTGGCTGACACCTCCAGGATGACGAAGCGGTAGGCCCAGGTGGTGAAGCGGCTCTCGCCGCGGAAGTCCGCGAGCTTGGCCAAGATGGCCACCATGGCGTCCGCGGCGGCCTGGTGCGCGAGGTCGTCCAGTTCCGGCCCGGTGACGGGACTGCTGGCCGCTCGGCGGCGCACCTCAGCCAGCGCGATCCGGACCAGCGTGCCATGCAGGTCCCGCTCGGCTGCCGCCCGCTCGCTGCCATCACCAGCCGCCAGCCTGCGCAGCCACCCGGCGGACTCCTCGTCCAGCTCCTGCGATGCGGGCCGGCCAGGTTCCACGGCTGCCAGCGTACCGGAACCCTTCCGCGTGCTCGCGTGCGAGTCACTCCCCGGCGCCTGCGAGACTAGGGCTTACGAGCGCATGCCGAACTGACCGGGGGACTGCGTTGACAGAGCCTGCCTCTACGGTGACCGCGACGCCGCCTGCGCCCGCGCTCAAGCGCGAGTCGGCGGAGTACCGTGCCCGCCGCCTCGCCTCTGCGCGGCGGCGGGCCACCGCGCTGCTCGGCGTGGTGACGGTGCTGTTCATCGTGGTGACCGCGGTCGGCGTGCACGGCACGTTCCTCGGCTTCGTGCAGGCCGGGGCCGAGGCGGCCATGGTCGGTGGCGTCGCCGACTGGTTCGCGGTGACGGCCGTCTTCCGGCATCCCCTGGGGCTGAAGATCCCGCACACGGCGGTCCTCGTCGAGCGCAAGGACCAGTTCGCCGCTACCCTCGGCCAGTTCGTCCAGGAGAACTTCCTCAACGGCGACGTCCTCGCCGGACGGCTCAAGGCGGCGCGGCTCTCCGACCGGCTGGCGGACTGGCTGACGACGCCCGTCAACGCCACCCGGGTGGCCGGGCACGCCTCTGACCTCGTGGTGACGCTGGCCGAGACGCTGCGCGACGAGGACGCCCAGCGGGTGCTCGCGGCCCAGTTGTCGCGGGGCGTGGACGCCCTTGAGGTGTCGCCGCTCGCCGGGCGGGTGGTCCGGGTCGTGATCGCCGGCGGGCACCACTCCGAGTTGTTCGACGGGATCCTGGCCGGGGCCGGCACGTACCTGGCAGAGCACCACGATGAGCTGCGCGAGCGGTTCGAGTCCGAGGCGCCGCGCTTTGTGCCGGGCGTGGTGTACGGCGCGGTCTTCGACCGGATGTTCTCGCACCTGAACAACCGGCTGGTGTCGATGGCCGCCGACCCGGATGACCAGACGCGCAAGCAATTCGAGGCGTGGATCGTCGGGCTGCCCGAGCGCCTGGAGACGTCCCCGGAGCTGCGCGAGCGCGGGGAGCACTTCAAGCGCGAGGTGCTGGGCAGCGCGCTGTTGCGGGACTGGTCCTCCATGCTGTGGGAGAAGGCCAAGGAAGGCCTGCGCGACCAGGCCGCCGACCCGGACTCGGAACTGCACCACCGGATGAGCGACACGATCGAGGCGGCCGGCCGCCGGCTCCGCTCCGACGACAAGCTCCAGGAGCGGATCGAGCGCATGATCGAGTCCTCGGCCCGGTCGCTCGCCGAGCAGTTCCACGACGAGCTCGCCGACCTCGTCACCGGCACCATCCAGCGCTGGGACGGCGAGCAGACCTCGACCCAGCTGGAGCTGCTCCTGGGCCGCGACCTGCAGTTCATCCGCATCAACGGCACCGTGGTCGGCGCCGCCGTCGGCCTGGTCCTGCACGCGATCGCCCTGGCGCTGGCGTAGGTTCGGCCGCCGGGCGGGCGGGCCGCTGTCGAGCCAGCAGCGTGAGCGATCAGCTTGAGCGATCAGCTTGAGCGATCAGTGCGGCCTGGTAAATAGTTCCGTAAGTTTTCCGCTGTCCTGCCACTAAATTTCCTGGTCCGGTATGGCAACCCGGTTTAGCGTTGCAGCTGAAAGAAAGGCAACGGGCCGCCCTCTTGGAGCGGCCAAACCACAGGAAATGCTCTACGAGCGGAAGGAAAATGAACGTGCGCAGAGCAACGCTCGCTTCTATCGGTGCGGCCATCGCGATCGGGGGGACCTTGACGGGGGTGACCCCAGCATTCGCTGCCTTCAACAAATCCTCGTGCGACGTGGCGCTCACTCAGTGCAAGACCGCGAACATCCCAGCCCACAGCACCCAGCACTGGGTGCATGTCGACGTTCTCGCAAGCGCCGTCTGCTCGGCAGGATGGAGGGTGGTCGACGCCTCGAACGACGCCGTCGTCGCATCGGGCACCGTCGGGAGAAACGGCACGGTCAGCCAGACGATCTACGGCCTCTATGGCTCCTATCACCTGACCGTCTTTAACACGTGCTTTGATTCCACCGGCATCATCACGAATTACACTTAATCTGGCAGCCGGGAATTAGCTTGCAGCGCGAAGATCACGGCGCCGCCCCGGTCATCTGCACTTCGCATCGTTTCTGCATGGACATTCCGGGCAATCCGGGCGCCAGAACCAGCAAAAGTGATGCGAAGTCGGGGCCGGGCTGCCTAGTGTTCCGTGCTGGCGAGCTTGGCGCGGGCCTTGTCGGCGCAGGGATGGCGGATGTCGTCATAGATGGCAAGTGCCTGCTGCCAGGCCTGGCGGGCTAGCGGCAGCTCGCCGACGGCGTGGCGGGCGTCGCCGGCGAGGGTGAGGATTTCTGCTTCCGAGTACCGGTCGCCGTAATCCCGGCACAGGCCGAGCGCGGATTCGAAATGGGCCGCGGCCCGAGAGGAATCGCCCAGCTGAAGCTCGGTGTAACCGAGAGTGCACCAGACATGGCATTCGAAATCGCAGTCGCCGGCCTTGGCGATAAGAGCCAGTGAGTGCTCGCCGAACTCGCGGGCTCGCACGTAATCGCCAAGGAGGGCGTGGTTCCAGGCGAGGCTGTTGAGCACCACGGCCTCTCCGGTCAGATCGCCGATGGCCTGGTACAGGCGGAGCGCCTGTTCGCAATGGTCGAGCGCGTCGGCAGGCTGGCCCTGGACCTCGGCCAGCCTGGCAAAGCCCACCTGCGTCCAGGCCTCGCCCCTGCGGTCATCGAGGTGCTGATAGTGCAAAAGGCAGCGCTCCAGGCAAGCGCGGGCCTGCTCATAATCACCAGCACCGATACAAGCGCTTCCCAGTGCGCGAAGTGACGTGGCCTGCGCGAGAATGTCGTCAAGGCGGGTAGCGGCGGCCACGGCACTGTCCAGCGTGGTGACCCGCTCATGCTGGCAGCCTCGCCGGTACAGGTATCCCGTCATTGCCCAGGGAAGCTGCCAGGCATGGCTGTCCGCGCCCTTGCCGAGGGCAACGGCGACAGCGGCGAGCAGGACCTGGTGCTCGGTCTCGAACCATGCAAGGGCCTGCCGGTGATCGCTGGGTCGCTCGGGAGATACGCCACGCCTGGGCGGAGCGAGGGTGATCTTCTCCCGTGACGGCTGCAGCAGGAAGGCTGCGTGAACCGCCGTGTGCAGGTAATGGTCCAGGAACCGGCCGATAGCGTCATCCCGGTCTGGCGCGCTGTCGTGGTCCCGGGCCTGGCGGGTGGCGTAGGCGCGCAGCAGGTCATGAAAGGCATACCGGCCCGCTGCATGCTCGGTGACCAGGCAGTCGCGGGCGAGCTCACGCAGGAGGCGGCGGGCTTGGGGCTCGTCGACCGCGGCAAGGCTGGCAGCGGCGCGAACGCTGATGTCCGGGCCGGGGTGCAGTCCCAGCAGCCGGAACATGCGTGCCGCATCGGTGCTGAGCTGCAGGTAGGACCAGGAAAACACGGCATGGACGCTGACGGCAGGGTCACCGGAGTCCAGGACGTCCAGGCGCCCAACTGCGTCGCGCAGTTCATCAGCCATGGCGGTGAGCGGGATGCCGGGGCGGGTACATGCCTGGGCGGCGGCGACCGCCAGCGCCAACGGCAGGTGCGCGCACAAGCGCGCGATCTCGGCGATCGCGGCGGGTTCGAAAGCGGCGCGGCTCGCGCCGATGCGAGCGGTGAGCAGTTGCACGGCCTCGTCATGGGCGAGGGTATCCAGCCTCAGCAGCTGGGCGCCGTCGGCAGCGGCCAGCCCAGCGAGCTGGTTGCGGCTGGTGACGATTACCGCGCTGGCCGGGCTGGCCGGAAGCAGCGGCCGGACCTGGTGCTCGTCGCGGGCATTGTCCAGCACGATCAGCATCCGCCGCTCCGCTAGCAGGCTCCGGTACAGGGCCGCCTGAGCGTCCGCACTGGCCGGGATGCGCTCGGGTGGCACGCCGAGCGCGTCCAGGAACCCACGGACCGCCTCGGCAGGGGCAACTGGAACTCCCACGGGGTCGAAGCCACGCAGGTTCACGTACAGTTGCCCGTCCCGGAACTGGCCGACGGCCTGGTGCGCCCAGTGCAGCGCCAGCGCGGTCTTGCCGACCCCCGCGGTCCCGCCGATCGCGGAGATCACCACGGTGCCCCCATCGTCCGACGCTCCACGCGCGACCAGCGGGCCAGCCAGGATGTCCAGTTCGGCCGTCCGGCCGGTGAAATGCCGCACTCCCGGTGGGAGCTGCCGCGGCACCGGGGTATCAGGTCCCGCAGCCGAGGAGGCCTGGCCACCGGCGGCGGGGACGGTCATCGCGGCCCCGCGGGCAGGCCGGGGGACGATGCCGGCCATGAATTCATGCCTGGCCACGCCCCACAGCTCAAGGGCATCAGCCAGACGGCGCACCGTGTCCGGGTGCGGCCAGCGCGCACGGCCCCGCTCAAGATTCCCGATCGTGCGAACCGACAGCCCCGATCGCTCCGCCAGCTCCTCCTGGGACAATCCAGCCAACCGTCGGCAGCCAGCCAGCCGGCCACCGAATCCCCGGCTGTCTTCAGCCATCCAGCGCTCCCACGGTCATCGCCCGGCTAGCCCCAGCGACCCTGGCCACTGCTGCCAAGATTCCCATAAGGATACATGTTTGCGCATTTTGGCAATGACATGCGTAAGCCGGGCGCGGGAAGAGGGCCGGGCATCATGCGCTATTCACCCATCTGCGCTCATGAGTTATTTGCCGGAAGGCGGGTAGTTTGCGCCAGGCTCGCCGCCCGGAAGCACCGTGGTGGTCCGCGCTGACCTGGGAGCACACGGTTGACGATACGGAAGACGATCGCGGCGGCAGACCAAAGGCTGCTGTGCCAGATGGCGGCTGCGGACCGGACCGGGCTGGACCGCGCGATGCGCGGGGTCGGCCGCGCCGCGGATCATGGCGCGTTGTGGATCGCGGTGGCAGCTGGGCTCGGCGCCAGGCGCGGCAAGTGGACCCGCCGGGCGGCCTTGCGCGGGCTGGCGGGCATGACGATCGCCAGCGCGGCCGCCAACGTGGTCGCGAAGCAGCTTGTCGGCCGGACGCGCCCGGATTCCTTGCGCACCCTCGAGGGCGGGGCGCCGAGGGTGCCGCGGACGACATCCTTTCCGTCGGGGCACGCCGCGTCGGCCGCAGCGTTCGCGACCGGCGTCGCGCTCGAGGTGCCGGCGCTGGCGGTGCCCATCGGCGGCCTGGCGGCCCTGGTCGCGGTGTCGCGCGTGATCTCGCGGGTGCACTATCCATCGGATGTGCTGGCTGGCGCCGCGCTGGGCACTGCCGCTGGGCTGGTCACGCTGCGCTGGTGGCCGAGGCGCCCGGCCGAGCCCGCCGCCGCGGCGCGGCCCCGCCGGGAGGCTCCAGCGTCGCCCGATGGATCCGGCTTGGTCCTCATCGTCAACTGCAGCGCGGGCACGGCCTCGGCCAGCCTCGCCGAGTCCTTCGGCGCGAGCCTCCCCGAGGCCGAGATCATCGTGGCCACGGCGGATGACGACCTGGACGGCGTGTTCCGCAAGGCGGCGGCGCGAGCACGGATACTCGGCGTCGCCGGCGGCGACGGCTCGGTCCGGCTCGCCGCCGGGATCGCCGTGGACGCTGGCCTGCCGCTGCTGGTCGTCCCCGCCGGCACCTTCAATCACTTCGCCGCCGACCTGGGCCTCGCATCGCCGCAGGACGCGCTGACCGCGCTCCGCGAGGGTGACAGCGTCCTGGTGGACGTGGCGACCGCCGACGGCGCGGCGTTCCTGAACACGGCAAGCACCGGCGTCTATGTCGACCTCGTGAAGGCACGCAAGCACATCGAGCCCGTCTTGGGCAAGTGGCCCGCGATGCTGATCGGGCTCATCAACGTGCTGCGCACCAGCAAGCCGGTCAACCTGCTCGTGGACGGCCGGCCCACGCGGGTCTGGCTGCTGTTCGCCGGCAACTGCCGGTACGAGCCCTTGGGGGCCGCGCCGACGTACCGGCCCGACCTCGCCGACGGCACCCTGGACGTGCGCATGATCGACGGCTCGCAGCCGATGGCCAGGACACGGCTGGTCGTCGCGGTGCTGCTGGGCACGCTCGGCCGGTGCAGCGTCTACCGCACCTGGTCGGCCTCGTCCCTGCGAGTCGCATCGCTCGACGGCAGGCCGGTGCCCCTGTCCCTGGACGGGGAGGCGACGGAGACGAGGCCCACGATCAGCCTCGTCAAGCGACCGCGAAAGCTGCTGGTCTACCGCCCGAAGACGGGCGGCGAACCAGCGGAAGCTCCCGGAACCGGGAGCAGTCCTCACTGGAGGTGGCAATGGTTGCGCGCACAGCGTTCCGCGGAGCGGGCCGTACCCGCAGGTCAGCCCGCCGGGCGGCCAGCGGCCGGTGGATGACCTGGCTGGCAAAGGCTGGCCTGGCCGCACGTGGCGTCATGTACGTCCTGATCGGCATCATCGCCGTCCAGATCGCGGTGGACGGGTCGAAGCAGCAGGCCGACCGGACGGGCGCCGTGCGACTGGTGGCGCACACGGCGTTCGGGTCCATAGCCCTGTGGCTGCTGGTGATCGGATTCGCCGGCATGACGCTCTGGCGGCTGTCGGAGGCCATCTGGGGCAGCCCCGACCAAGGCGGCCGCAAGGCGAGCAAGAGGCTGGCGAACCTCGCCCGCGCGGTGTTCTACGCGCTGGTCACCTACGGGATCTTGAAGTACGCGCTCGGCACCGGCCAGCCGTCATCCAGCAATAGCCAGTCCCAGGACCTGACCGCGGCGGCCCTGAAGGAGCACGATGGCCAGGTGATCGTGGCGATCGCGGGCGTCGCCATCGTGATCGCGGGCCTGTACGTCATGTACCGCGCGTACAAGCTCAGGTTCCTCAAGCACATGCGGATGGGCTCGGCCTCGGTGCGGACCCGGAAGGTCGTCACGCGCCTGGGCCAGATCGGCGGGATCGCGCGCGGCCTGGTCTTCGCGACCATCGGCGTCTTCGTGATCATCGCCGCCAAGGACGCGAACCCGCGGCAGGCCAAGGGCATCGACTCCGCGCTGCGGGCGCTCGCGCACACGCCACTCGGCCCATGGCTGCTCGTCATCGTGGCGCTCGGCCTGGTGACGTTCGGGATCTACTCGTGGTGCGAGGCACGCTGGCGTGCGGTGTGAGGCGCACGGCAGCGAGATGCGTCCTTTGACGGCAGAATGTGGTCGTGCCTACCTTTGCGTCCTACGACGGAACCGAGATTGGCTACCGCCTCCTGGGTGACGGGCCGCCACTGGTGTGCCTGCCCGGCGGGCCGGGCCGGACGGCCGACTACCTGGGCGACCTCGGCGGCCTGGACGCCTCCCGGCGACTGGTCCTGCTCGACCCCCGTGGCACCGGACGGTCCGCCGACCCGGCGGACCCGGCGACGCGCCGCGCCGACCGGCTGGTCAGCGACGTCGAGTCGCTGCACGCCCACCTGGGCCTAGAGCGGATGGACCTGCTCGCGCACTCGGCCGGCGCCATCGTGGCCACGCTGTACGCGGCCGCTCACCCGCAGCGGCTGTCCCGGCTGGTCCTGGTCACCCCCGGGCTGGGCGCGGTCGGCGTCGAGGGCACGGAAGAGGACCTGCGGGCCGGCCTCGCGCGCCGGGAGGGCGAGCCCTGGTACTCGGACGCCATCGCCGCGGCGGAGCAGATCTTCGCCGGGGACCTGTCGATGGAGGCCTACCAGGCGTCCCGGCCGTTGTTTTACGCCCGCTGGGACGAGGCTGCCCGGGCGCACGCGACGCTCGGGATCACTGATCGCACCCCGGCGGCCCGCGCGGGCTTCGCCGCCGGCGCCGTCATCGACCCGCCCGCGACCAGGGCCGCCCTGACGAAGCTCACCGCGCCCGTCCTGCTGTATGCGGGCGACATGGACCCGCTGGTCACGCCTGCGATGGTCCGGGAGGCAGCGCCCATATTCAACGGCGCGGCCGTCGCCGTGCAGCCTGGCGCGGGGCACTTCCCGTGGGTGGATGACCCGGCGGCCTTCGCCACCGCCGTCGGCGCGTTCCTCTCCTGACCGCGGTCGGCGAGGCACTCTCCTACCGGCCGATCACGCCCTGACCACCGGGCGGCGGCCCGGGCGGCCCGGGAGGCGGCACCTGAACCCGTTTCGCGGCGGTGGCCCCGGTGCCCCGGAACGCCGATCAGGCCGACCCGGGGCGGTGGCAACAGCGCCCCGGATCTGGGAAGGTAAAGCACAGGGCAAGTGCCCCGTCGCCCCGGAACCTAATCGGGGCGTTTGCCCCTGTGGCCCGAATAAGGGATGGTAAAGCGCAGGCCAACTGCCCCAGTGGCCCGAATAGAGCAGGGCGATGGCCACAGTGGCCCGGAACGAGCACGCAGCGCACGAGCCACGCGCCCCGCTGCCTCGCAGCTGCCCCGCAGGCCACGCCGGCTGGCCTCAGCGGAGGCCGGTCAGGTCGCGGCCGATGATCATCTTCATGACCTCGTTCGTGCCGCCGTAGATCTGGGCGACCCGCGCGTCGGCGAACGCCCGGGCGATCGGGAACTCCGTCATGTAGCCGTAGCCGCCGAATAGCTGCAGGCAGTTGTTGACCACCCGGTTCAGCACGTCGGTCGCCCACAGCTTGGCCTTCGCAGCATCGACCGCGGTCAGCTCACCGGCGTTCAGGGCGAGCACGGCCTTGTCGATGTACGCCTCCAGCACGTCAACCTCGGTGACCGCGGTGGCCAGCACGAACTGCGTGTTCTGGAAGGACGCGATCGGCTTGCCGAACGCCTCCCGCGACTTCGTGTACTCCACCGTCCAGTCCACGGCGGCCCGCGCTCCCGCGATACCGGCGATCGCGATGCTCAGCCGCTCGCGCGGCAACTGGTTCATCAGCTGCCCGAAGCCGTCGCCTTCGGTGCCCAGCAGGTTGCCGGCGGGCACTCTCACGTTGCCGAAGAACAGCTCACCGGTGTCCTGCGCGTGCAGGCCGAGCTTGGCCAGCTTCCGCCCGCGCGAGAAGCCCGGCGTGCCCGCCTCGACCACCACCAGCGACATGGACCGGGAGCCGCGCTCCGGGGCCGTCCGGCAGACGACGATCACCAGGTCGGCGTTGATGCCGTTGGTGATGAACGTCTTCGAGCCGTTGATCACGTACGAGTCGCCGTCCCGGACGGCCGTGGTCCGGATGCCCTGCAGGTCGCTGCCGGTCCCCGGCTCGGTCATGCCGATCGCGCCGATCAGCTCCCCCGACGCCATGCCCGGCAGCCAGCGTGCCTTCTGCTCCGCGGAGCCGAACTCCAGGATGTACGGGATCGCGATGTCGTCTTGCAGGGAGAACCCGGCTGCCGGGGAGTTCGCGCCGGCCCGCGCGAACTCCTCGGCCACGACGTACCGGTACCGGAAGTCGGGCTCGCCGGGACCGCCGTGCTCCGCGGGCACCAGCATGCCGATGATGCCGTGGCGCCCAGCCACCTTCCAGGCGCGCCGGTCGACGTTCCGCTCCTGCTCCCAGCGCTCGACATGCGGGATGATCTCCCGCTCAAGGTAGGCCCGGACGACCTCGCGGTACGCGTCGTGGTCAGCGGTGAACAGCTCCCGGCGCACCGCGGGTCAGCCCGCCGGCTTGGCGGCGGGCGTCTCGCCCGCCGCACTCGGGGGGGTACGGGGGGTCGCCCCCCCGGAAGACGACAGCATTGCCGCGCCGCAGCACTGCGGGATCTCGCCCTCCGTCTTGATCACCACGACCTGGGTGCCGCAGGTGCCGCACTGGTACCGCTCGCCAGCCTTCGCGTCAGCCATTTTCTCTATACCTCCGCTATTTCCCGTGTCGCGCTCGTGTCGTCGACCGCGCCCGACTCGATCAGCTTCGCGATCTCCTCGTGCGTGTATCCCAGTTCAGCGAGTATGACCTTCGTGTCCTGCCCCGGCCACAGCGGGCCGCCCCTGAGGACCCCCGGCGTGCCCGAGAGCTGGAAGGATAGCCCGCCGAGCTTCATGGTCCCGACCATGCGGTGCTGGAACGACGCGGTGAGCTGGCGCCGCTCGGCGTCGGCGTCCGCGAACAGCCGCACCGGGTAGCCGGGGTCGGAGACCTCGCAGGGCACCCCGGCCGCGTCGAGCACGTCGAACCATTCCCGCGCGGGCCGGCCGCCGAACACTTCGCTGAGCTCCGCCGCCAGCTCGTCATCATGGGCCTTGCGATCCGCGGCGGTGCCGAAGCGGGGGTCGCTGGCCAGTTCCGGCTTACCGATCGCGCCGCACAGTGCTTCCCACGCCTCCGATGTGAGGGCGGCGAGGCAGATGTGGCCGGATGTCGTTTCGTATAGGCGGTACAGGGCGCTCCACCCGAAACCTTCGGCGTCGAGCCTTGGCCGGCTGCTTGCGGCCTGCCCGTCCGGGGAGACCCAGGCCATCGAGGCGTTCAGCAGCTGCGCGTACAGGATGGAGGTGCGGACGAACTGGCCCTCGCCGGTGCGGTCGCGGTCGTAGAGCGCCTGGATGATGCCGAGTGCGGACAGGTATCCGTTACCGGTGTCGCCCAGTGACGTCACCGACCAAATGGGGCGGCCGCCGTTGTCCAGGCCGCCGTCCAGCCAGGTCGTTCCCGCCAGCGCGGCACCGGTCTGGTCGTTGCCGGGCTGGGCCTGGCGCGGTCCCTGCTCGTGGCCGAGCGTGTGGCAGTAGATGAGCCTGGGGTTGATGGTCTTGAGCGTCTCGTAGTCGACGCCGAGCCGCTCGGCGGCGTCGTAGCGCATGTTGTGCTGCACGACGTCGGCGCCCTCGACCAGCTTGCGCAGGACCGTCATCGCCTCGGGGTCCTTGAGGTTGAGCGTGATCGACT
>Ga0210389_10001808_pt1 | contig 17175 bp, 14 predicted proteins | sample IncBWH28OmetaG_FD_160127 | JGI IMG/M metagenome (GOLD analysis project Ga0210389, IMG submission 160127) | Forest soil microbial communities from Barre Woods Harvard Forest LTER site, Petersham, Massachusetts, United States - Inc-BW-H-28-O ...
CGCCGGCCACGCCGTCGGCGATGATGCCACGGCGAAAATTTCTCGCTGGCGTGGCCGCAACCGGCATAGCCGCCACGGGCCTTGGCGCGAAAACGTCCTCGGCAATGGTTCGAATGGCGCGCGCGGATGCCCGCCGCCTGGTCGACGTTCATAGCCACATCGTTCCGCCGTTTTATCTATCCGAAAATCGCGACCGGATCGCGGGCTCGCGCGGCGGCGAGATCAGCGCCGCCTGGCTTGATTGGTCGCCGCAACAATCGCTCGCGGCGATGGACGAACACGGCGTCGAAACCGCCATGCTGTCGCTCTCGACCCCCGGCGTCTGGTTCGGCAATGCCGAAGAGGCGCGCGCCACCGCACGCCGCGTCAATGAATATGGCGCCGAGCTCGTGCGTAGTCATCCCGGACGTTTCGGCCTGTTCGCCGCGATCCCCTTGCCCGATACCGAAGGCTCGCTGCGCGAGATCGAACATGCCTTCGACGTGCTGAAGGCCGACGGCATCGGCCTTCTCACAAGCTACGGCGACAAGTGGCTCGGCGATGGCGCTTATCGCGCCGTGCTCGAAGAACTCAACCGCCGCAAAGCGCTCGTCTTCGTGCATCCGACCACGCCCAACTGCTGCCGCACGCTGATGCCCGGCATCTCCACCATCATGGTGGAGGTTCCGCAGGACACCACCCGCACCATTGTCAGCCTGCTTTTTTCGGGCACACTCACGCGGCTGCAGGACATCCGCTTCATCTTCTGTCATGCCGGCGGCACCATGCCCGTGATGGCTGCCCGCATGACCCAATACGGCCCGAAGAACCTCGCCGAGGTGCTCCCGCAAGGCGTCGAATACGAGCTGAAGCGGCTTTATTACGATATCGCCGTGAGCGGCTATCGGCCGGCGGTCGCAGCGCTGGCCGGCCTCATTCCGATGAGCCAGATCCTGTTCGGAAGCGATTTCCCCTACCGGCCGCTCGGCGAGAGCGCCGGCACCATGCAGCAGCTCGGCCTTTCGGAAAGCGATCTCGCCGCGATCGGCCGCGGCAATGCCCTTGGTTTGTTGCCGCGCCTGAAGGCCGGCTAGTGGAGTGGATTTGACATTCGCAGATGGGGCCGCTGAGAAGGGATGCGAATGTTAGACTCGGACCACTAGGCGGCGTCAGGCGATCGCGCACGCCGCTCGGAAGGCGCGGAGGGCTGAGCCTCGGGCAGGCTTGCGTCCACGTGGGTATATTGGCGGAAACTGCCGATCCCGGCCGGCCGGCCGAACAGATAGCCCTGCACTTCGTCGCAATTTTCCTCTTGCAGGAAGCGGAGCTCGTCGTTGGTTTCCACGCCTTCCGCAATGACCGGCAGGCCGAGGCCCTTGCCAAGGCCCAGCACCGCGCGAACGATGGTCGCCGCCTGCTGGTTGGAATTGACCGACTTGATGAAGGAGCGATCGATCTTGATCCGGTCGAACGGAAACGCACGCAGGTTGGAGAGCGACGAATAGCCGGTGCCGAAATCGTCCATCGCGATTTCGACGCCGAGCGCCTTGACCTGCCGGAGCGTCGCGAGCGTGCGGTTGAAATCGCGCACCAGCGCCGTCTCGGTAATCTCGATCTCGAGCCGCTTCGCCGACAGGCCGGTTTCGAGCAGGACCTGATGCAGTTGCTGGACGAATGTGGGATTGTGAAGCTGCACGGCCGACACGTTGACGGCGATCTTGAGCGGCATCGGCCAGGTCGCGGCTTCGCGGCAAGCTTCCCGCAAAACCCAGTCACCGATCGGCAGGATCGCGCCGATTTCCTCGGCGATCGGAATGAAGACGGCCGGCGATATCTCGCCACGGGCCGGGTTCTTCCAGCGCAGCAGCGCCTCGAAGCCGACAACCTTTCCTCGGCGAATATCGAGTTGGGGTTGATAAGCCAGCCACAATTCGCCGCGCGAATTCGCCAACCGCAGATCGTGTTCGAGCACCCGCCGTTCACGAACTTCGGCGCCCATCTTCGCCTCGAAGAAGCGATAGGTGTTGCGGCCTTCGGCCTTCGCGCGGTAGAGCGCAACGTCGGCATGATTGAGAAGCGACTGCCGGTCGGCCGCATCGTCCGGGCTGAGCGCGATGCCGATGCTGGTCGCGACCGCCACCTCCGGCGCGCCGCTCGAACCGCGAAGCACCTCGAGAATGGATTCGGCGAGCCGGCCGGCCGCCGCAGGAGTGGCAATATCGGGCATCAGAATGGCGAACTCGTCGCCGCCGAGGCGCGCCACCATCTGGCGATCGTCCAGCAACGCGGCGATACGCGAGGCCACGTTCTGCAACGTCCTGTCGCCGGCGGCATGGCCGAACAGATCGTTGATCTCCTTGAACCTGTCGAGATCGAGGCAGAGCACCCCGAGACTCCTGCCCGGTGCCAGGCTGGCGATTTCCTGATCGACGCGCGCGTTGAACTGGCTACGGTTCGGAAGCTGGGTCAACGCGTCGTGATGCGCCAGGAAATAAATATGCTCCTCGGCGTCCTTGCGGGCCTTGAGGTCGCGAACCGCAATGACGTGATGCGGCCGCTCCGCGTAAATGATCGGCCGCATGATCAGCTCGACCGGCGTCATTCCGCCGTCGCGATGACGCAGTTCGGTTTCGATCGCGTGGTTCGGCCGCGACATCAGCTTGAGGCGGGCGACCGGATCGGGGAAGCAGCTTTCGAGCGTGCCGCCGACGAGGCTTTCGGCCGCGGAGCCCGCGAGCTGCGAGAAGCTCCTGTTAGCCGAGACGATGGTCTCTCCGTCGCAGACCAGAAGCCCCTCGACGGAAGCATCTGCAAGCTCGCGCATCCGGTCGGTTTCGAGCAGCGAACGGCGATGATCGCGGATGTCGATCACGACGGCTGCGGTCGCCAGCGCCAGAATGGCAAGACTTGCGAACGCAACGCCGATCGCGAGCCAACCGGCCGGCAATGACGATTGCGGAATGTCGATGGCCGGGTTCGGGATGATCGACACCGCGCCCATCGCGGTGAAATGATGGCTGCAGATCGCGAGCGTCAGCAGCAGCGCGCCACCGAGGATCGATCGCTGGCGATCGCCGCGAAGCCCGACCGCAAGCGCGACCGAACCCAAGGCGGCGCCGATCACAATGGAAGCAACCACCAAAGCCGGGTCCCACAAGACGACGCCCGCGATATCGAACGCTGCCATTCCCATGTAATGCATTGCGGCGATGCCGCCGGCGACGACGGCGCCGCCGATCCAGGGCGCGGGCCGCCAGTTTTCGATGAGCGATACCGTGAGACCGACGCCGGTGAGCAGGATGGCCACGATCAGGGACAATATCGTTAACACAATGTTATAGCCGCTCGGGATGCCAGGCGTGAATGCGAGCATGGCGACGAAGTGCGTCGCCCAAATGCCGAAGCCGGTCGATATGGCGGAAACCGTCAACCATACGCCGCGCATCCGTCCCGTTGATTTACGGGCATAGCGCAGCAATTTGATCGCCGCGATCGAGGCGAGAATGCACACGAACGCTGCAAGCGCAACGAGCCTCAAATCATGCGCGGTAGCGATGCAATCGTAAACCTTCAACATGAGATGTTCCGTTCGCACGGGAAAAGCAGGTTCGCGAACGAAAAACATACCGGTATTATGTGAAGGCCGCGTAAACTCGCATGACTCGGGAGGATCAGCTAAGTGCCCGCAAAAGCGCGGATTTACGCCAGCCCGGGTTGTGGCATGCGGAGCTCGCGCCTTTATTAGGTAGTCGGCGCGCCGCGCATGCATGGGCTCGGAAAGCGCGCATAAACCATGGCGGTAAGATTACCGCCATGATTGAATCGAACTTGAAGAGATCGATTAGCGAAGAACCCTAAAGAGGCGTTCGTCGTAGAGGGCGCCGCCGATCGGCTGCAATTCCTCGCGGAAGGTGCGTGCGGTCTTGCCCGAAACCCAGGCATTCTTGTCGGCCTGCGATTTCCAGGCCTCGATGACCGTAAAATGATTCTTGCGGTTGGCCTGGACGACATCGTCGAAGCGCAGGTTGCCCGGCGCGGCGCGACCTGCCTCGACAAAAGCCTTCACCTTGGCCGTTCCCGGCTCGAGCTGGGTCGGAATCACGTCGACATGGGTCAGGCCAACAACTGATTCTCCAGTGGTCGGCTTTGACGCGCCAACCGCCTGGTCGGCGTGAATGCGTTCGTCGTAAGCGGCACTTCGCAACGGATCGAGCGCGGCGCGAAACTTGGTGACAGGGTCGGTCGCCGCAAAAGCCTGCTTGTCGGCCTGCGACTGCCATCGCTCAACAATCGCGAAATGAGCGGGATCGGAAATCCGCTGAAGCGCCGTGATCTCGGCCGCGCCCTTGGCCTTTCGCGCTTCCGCGCTATAGGCGAGAATTAATTTCTTGGCTTCAGTCGCCTTGGCAGGCGCGACCTCGGTATAGGCCACAATGGTGACGGGCTGGGTTGCGTCTTGCGCGCGTGCAGTTTGGCCAGCGGAAAGCAGGCCGGCCATGGTCATGACGGCCGCCAGGAACGAGCGATGCATCGGGTATTTCCTCCAGGAATGACGGATGGACCCTCGTTCGAGATGTCCTTTTTGGTTTCCCCGCAACCCGTCTTTTCCTTGCGGGGTTTGAACCCGCTATCTTGAACGCACGAGGCCGGGGGACGTCAAGTGCCGCGAGTGTCTGGGGCGGCGCAGGGCGTAAAATGCAGGGAAAACTGCGCGCCGCCCATCACCCTGTTCTCGACCTCAATTTTCGCATCGTGCAATTCGGCGATGCGCTGCACGATGGACAGACCAAGCCCCGAACTTCCCTGGTGATTGCGGTCGCGCCGCCAGAAGCGGCGGAAGATCAGCTCGCGCTCTTCCTCCGTGATTCCGGGCCCGCGATCCTGCACGGTCACCGTACCGTTTTCCTCGACGACGAACTCCACCACCGTATTCTTCGGCGCGTGGCGGATCGCATTTTCGGCCAGGTTGCGGATCGCCCGCTTGATCATCTCGGCATTGCCCTTGATCCAGACCGGCGTGGTAGCGCCGAGGAGCGCGATCTCCCGACCCTGCTCGAGCGCGAGCGGCGCGACGAAGCCGGCAACCTCGGCGCTAGCCGCCTGCAGGTCGGCGGTCTCCTGCGGATCGATCGCGAATGCTTCAAGCTCGGCGATGTCGAGCAGTTGACCGACCACCCGGCTCATCGCCTCGATGTCCAGATGCAGCGCCTTGGCAATGCGCGGATCGTCCAGCGTCTCCACGCGCGTGCGCAGGATGCTGAGCGGGGTGCGCAGTTCGTGGGCCGCATCCGCCGTGAATTCGCGCTGAAGCCGGAAGCCCTCATCGAGGCGATCGAGCGCCTTGTTGATCGCGGAGACCAGCGGCCGCACCTCGCCCGGGATTTCATCGAGCGGCAAGCGTATGTCGGTGCGCGCGGGGCCGATTTGCTGGGCGGTTTCGGAAGCCTGCCGCAGCGGCAGCAGCGCGCGGCGAAAGATCGCGATATCGATGACGAGCAGCACCAGCAGGATCGGCAGCGTGATCCAGCCGACATGCTTGTAGAAATCTTCGACAATGTCGTCGATCAGAACGTCGCGGTTGGCGAGATCTTCGGCCGCCTGCACCCACACCGTTTTGCCGCCTATGATGCGGCGAATGCTGGCGCCCGAGATCGCGGCGTCCCCGATACGGGTCTCCAGAAACTGCACCGTCGACACGCGCGGATCGGCGGCGAATACCGGCGCCTTGTCCTTGAGCGAGGAAAACAGGGTCTTTCCCGTATCGTCCACCACGGCATAGGAATATCGCCCATAGGGCTGCGAGTAGAGGCCCTGAAGGCTTGGCGGGAGGTCGAGCGAAAAACTGCCGTCGGCCTTGAGAGCAAGATGCCCCGCAAGCGACACCGCCTGCTCTCCCATCGCTTCGTTGTGGATGTTGTTCGTCGCCACGCTCAGCAGCCACGACAGCGCCACCGACATCAGCACGGACGTGACCGCGACTGCGATCACATGCAGGATCACGATGCGCGAGATGATCGACTTGAACCGGATCACGCCTTTTCCTCGGCGATGAGATATCCGACGCCGCGAATGGTGTGGATCTGGACCTTGGCGCCCTTGTCGGAAAGCTGCTTGCGCAGACGATGGACATAGACTTCGACGGCGTTGGAGGCGACATCGCCGGAGAGCCCGAAAATATGGTCCTCGACCTGCTTCTTCGATACCACCCGTCCCTTGCTGCGCATCAGAAGTTCGAGCACCGCGGTCTCGCGGGACGAGAGCATTTGCGGCTGATCGTCGATCACGGCCTGACGGCTGCGCAGATCGAATTCAAGATTGGCGATATGAAGCGAGCTGCCGAGTTGCTGGCCCGGCCGGCGCAATTGGGCTTCCAGCCGCGCGACCAGTTCTTCCAGGGCAAACGGCTTGACCATGTAATCGTCGGCGCCAGAGCGCAGGCCGCTGACCCGATCCTGCAAGCCGCCGCGCGCGGTGAGCACCAGCACCGGCGTCGAATCCTTGCGATGCCGCAGTTCGCGCAGGATCGACAGACCGTCGCCGTCCGGCAAGCCAAGGTCGAGGATGATGGCCGCATAGCTCGTCGTCATCAGAACAGCACGGGCTTCCGCGGCCGTGGCGAGCAGATCGACCTCATAGCCAGCCGTCCGCAGGCCCTTGGCGAGCAGCTCGGACAACGTCGCATTGTCTTCGATCACGAGGAGGCGCATCGCACGGCCGATCGAGGAAAAATGTTCAGAACAGCTTTGAAGCCTTTTGCCGCAATCGACAAGCTTTCAAACGCCCGTTGGTTTACGGGAACCGCCCTGTTGTAAGGTTGCCGTAAGCAAAGCCTTACTTCGCAAGATTTTGGCGCAGGATTTCAGTCAACCGTTCGGGCGAGGTCTGCGGCGGCATGAAGCCGAGATATTCGCCGTCACGGCCCATCAAGTATATCACGCCGGTATGGTCGATGGCATATTCGCCAGGCCGCTCGCTCGGCACCTTTGCGTAGAACGCCTGATAGGCGTTGGCGACCTTTCGAATCTGTTCCGGCGAACCGGTAAGGCCGATAAAGCTCTTGTGGAATGCCGCGACATATTCGCCAAGCACTTTGGTGGTGTCGCGCTCCGGGTCGATCGTGATGAAGACCGGCTGGATGCCTCCAGCAGCGTCTCCGAGTTGATCGAGCGCTTGCGTGATCGCCATCAGGTCGGCCGGGCATACGTCGGGGCAAAACGTGTAGCCGAAATAGACGATCATCAACCTGCCGCGAAATTCCGCGTCGCTGCGTTGCCGCCCGGCATGGTCCGTGAGCGTGAATGGTCCCCCGACCGTGCCGCGGCCATACATCAGATCGTCCATCATCTGCGCGGCAGTGACTTGATCCGGTGGCTCATCCGCGGCCAAGGCCTGGCTTGAGACGAGCAAGGACGCGATCAGCAGAAGCGCCCTTGCCGATGAGCGCGACATGGTGCTCTGCCGGTCAAATGCCGAAGGTGATGCGCGTGCCGGTCGAGGTCGTCAGAACCTTGCCGGGCATCTGCCGCTGCGCCTCTTGGGTGAAGTTGAGCCCGCTGCAATGCATGGGGATCACGACATCCGGGTTGAGCTTGCCGATCTCCGCCACGACCTGGGTCAGGTAATCCGCTGGCGCCGGGCCCAGATGAAAGCCGCCCATGATCGCGTGTACCTTCTGCACGCCGGAGACTTCCATCGCCTGCCGTACCGAGTTGACGATGCCGACATGGCCGCAGGAAGAGATCACGATGAGGCCCTTGTCCTTCAAATTGAAGCAGGTCGCATGCTCGTGGATGTGCTCGTCCGGCACGATCTTGCCTTCCATTTCGGCCGGCAGGTAATGGCTCCAGTCGCAGCCTGCGCCATCCTTGAGCTTGAACTCGACCACCGTGTTCGGCAGCACCTTCTCGATCGAGTTGCGCTGGATCTTGCCGGTCGTGAACGCCATGTCGCCGATCACGGCGGGCGACTCGCACAGCATCACCTTTACGTCTCGCTTGGCGAGATCGCGGCGGTCGAGCATGCCGAAGTCGTTCAAATCGCCGCCTTGCGCCCGCTGGTAACGCTGGCAGAAATTGTCTTCACCGCCGGCATACATCGTGAGGTCGGCCGGCATCGATTTGCGATGCTTGTCGAGGAATCCCATCATGCCGCCGAGGTGATCCCAATGGCCGTGGCTCATGATCAGCGCCTCGATCTTCGAGGGATCGACCTTGAGCAACTCCATGTTGCCGTTGATGGCACCGGGCGTCCAGCCGTAGTCGAGCATAAAGGTGCGTTTGGCATCACCACGCTGCGGCTCGAGCAACAGCGACAGCCCCCATTCGCTATGCAGCGGCACCATCGAATTCGCCGAGCGGCCGGGCTCGGTCTTAACCCCACTCACCTCGGCCGGCTTGAAGAAGATGTCACTGGCGCTGTCGACGAGAACCCGCACGCTGAGCTTGTCGATAACAGGCACCTGAATAGGCCCTGCCTTGGCCATCTCGATGCAGGCAAATCCACCGGCCGCGGCGGTGGCGGCGAAACCGGCCGACATCTTCAGGGCGTCGCGTCGATTGAAACTGGGCATGGTTTCCTCCCTTGGCTTGCTGCCGACAATAGAAGACCGGGTCAGCGGCGTGTCAATGACAACGACCGTGCGTCAAGTTGAGGCGGTTGTGGTATCGATTGAAACCGGCGCGGACCGCTGATTTGTAGTCTCGATCGCCGAAATCCGGAGATAGCGCGTGAGCGAACCCACCTCGCCTGATGCCACCGAAATGCAGAAGGAGCGCGGGTCGGTCGGCGAGGTATTCGCCGCCTTCCTCAAACTGGGGCTGACTTCATTCGGCGGCCCGATCGCCCATCTCAGCTATTACCGCCAGGAGTTGGTGATCCGGCGGCGATGGCTGGACGAGACGACCTACGCGGACCTCGTCGCGCTCTGCCAGTTTCTGCCGGGCCCGGCGTCGAGTCAGGTCGGCTTTTCCCTCGGCGTCCTTCGCGGCAACGGCCTCCTCGGCGGGCTTGCCGCATGGTTCGCCTTCACCATGCCGTCAGCGCTGGTCATGTTCGCTTTCGCGATTGGAGCAGCAAGGCTCACTGGTCCCCTCGCGGAAGGCTTTCTGCATGGGCTGAAGCTTGTCGCGGTCGCAGTGGTCGCGCAAGCGGTGTGGGGCATGGCGCAAAGCCTGACGCCGGATCGGCCACGCGCCGGCATCGCGCTCGCGGCGCTTTCGGTCGTCGTCTGGTTTGCGGGATCGCTGGCGCAGATTTCGGCGATCGTGCTCGGCGCGGCTCTCGGCCTGTGGCTTTGCCGCGGCGAGACTGCGGTTGTCGCGGGGCGACTGAACTTTCCGGTATCGCGCTTCAATGGCGGCATCGCGCTTTCCCTGTTTGCGGCGCTGCTGCTGTTCACGCCGGTCGTCGCTGCGGCGACAGGCTCGCATGGCCTCTCCATGTTCGACGCCTTCTACCGCTCCGGCGCGCTGGTGTTTGGCGGCGGCCATGTCGTGCTGCCACTGTTGCAGGCGGAGGTGGTGACGCCGGGATGGGTGAGCAACGAAACATTCCTGGCGGGCTACGGCTTGGCTCAGGCCGTGCCGGGCCCCGTCTTTACGTTCGCCGCCTATCTCGGTGCCGTGATGAGCGTCCCGCCGAACGGTCTCGCCGGCGCGACCATCGCGCTCTTGGCGCTGCTGCTTCCGGGCATGCTTCTGGTCTATGGCATGCTGCCGTTCTGGGATGCGATGCGCACCCGCCCCGCCGCACAAGCCGCAATGCGCGGCACCAATGCCGCCGTGGTCGGCGTTCTCGGCGCCGCACTTTACAATCCGGTCTGGACCAGCGCCGTCGCAGCCCCGCGCGATTTCGCGCTGGCACTGATCGGCTTTCTGCTTCTCGTAGTCTGGAAGCTGCCGTCATGGACGGTTGTCGCGCTGCTCGCCGGCGCGGGAACGCTCTCGTCGCTCATCTGAACAAGCAAGGCGCGGAAGGCATGGCCGCTCTCCCGTGGAATGGATTGAATGATCCATTTTCCCAAACTATCGTGCGCGCATCATGCAGAGAGTCGATCGCCCCCGGCGCCTTTTGCTGGCGTCCGTCGCCGCACTAGTCGCCGGTGTGGCCACCGGCGCGCCACGTCCGGTCCTGGCAAAGGCAAACTATCCTGACCACCCCGTCCGTATCGTCGTGCCCTTTGCGGCCGGCGGCGTCGCCGATACCACGGCGCGTATTGTGGCGGAGAAACTCTCCGGTAAACTCGGCAATCGCTTTTATGTCGAGAATCAGTCTGGCGCGGGCGGCATCACCGCGGCGCGGACGGCGCTGGCTTCACCGGCTGACGGCACCACGCTGATCATGCTGACCAACGGCACCGCGGTCAGCGTCTCCCTGTTCGAAAAGCTGCCGTTTGATCCGGTCAAGGATTTTGCGCCGGTCTCAAGTCTCGGCTTTTTCGACTTTGTGTTCTGCACCAGCGCCTCCTCCGGTTTCAAAACGCTCGCCGAGTTCATCGCGGCGGCAAAGGCCAAACCCGGCACGCTCAATGTCGGCACCATCAATGTCGGCAGCACGCAAAATCTTTCGGCCGAACTGTTCAAGACGGCCGCTGGCATCGACTTCACCATCGTTCCCTATCGCGGCACGCCGGAAGCCGAAGTCTCACTGTTACAAGGCAACATTTCGCTGATGATCGACAGCTTCTCCGCGCTCAAGGGCAATATCGCCGACGGCAAGTTCAAGGCGCTGGCCTCGTCCGGCGCGGCGCGCTCGGAGTCGGCGCCTGAACTGGCCACCGTGCAGGAGAGCGGCGTCACCGAATATGACGTGGTCTCATGGAACGCGCTGTTTGCGCGCGCCGGAACGCCTCCCGAAATCATCAAGACGCTCAATGCCGCCTTGCAGGACATTCTCGGCGACACTGAAACCCGGAAGCGATTGCTCGCGCTTGGCATCGAAGGCAAGGCAAGTACGCCCGAGGATATCGAGGGACGGCTAAAATCCGATATCGAGAAGTGGCGGGCCGTGATCGAGAAGGCCAAAATTCCGAAGCAGTGATCCCCGCGCGTGCTTGAAGATGACTCCAAACATGAGAGACGCCCATGACCGCCCCCTCGACCGATCCCAAGCGATGGAATGTCGGCCTTGTCGGCTATGGCGAGGTCGGCCGCATCCTCGCTGAAGACCTGCGCCAAAGGGACGTCAGGGTTGCCGCCTATGACATCAAGCTTCGGAGCGATCAGGCGGGGGGAGCTTTACGCGACCATGCCGCTCGCCACAGCGTCGCGCTGACCGCCTCGCACGCCGACCTTGCGGCGCAATCGGATTTCATCGTCTCCGCCGTCACCGCAAGCCAGGCGTTACGGTCGCGGAGGCATGCGCGAAAGCCATCAAACAAGGCGCCTGGTTTCTCGATTTCAATTCGGCCTCGCCCGGCGCCAAGCAGCGCGCAGCCGCGATGATCGACGGCGCCGGCGGCCGCTATGTCGAGGGTGCGGTGATGACATCGGTGCCGCCCCATCGGATCAAGGTGCCGCTGCTGCTTGGCGGCGGTGATGCCGCCTCACTCGCGCCGCTGTTGGTGGAATTGGGCTTCGCCGCCAGAGTCGCGAGCGACAAGCTCGGCGTGGCGTCCGCCGTAAAAATGTGCCGCAGCGTGATGATCAAGGGCCTTGAAGCCATGGTGATCGAAAGCTTCACCACCGCGCGCGCCTATGGCGTGGAGGATGCCGTGCTGGCCTCGCTGAAGGAAACTTTCCCCGGCATCGACTGGGAAAAACAGGGTGCCTATTTCTTCCAGCGCGTCATCGAACACGGCCGGCGCCGCAGCGAGGAAGTCCGCGAGGTCGCCGAGACCGTGCGCGAGATCGGGCTGGAGCCATGGTCGGCGCAAGGCACCGCCGAACGTCAGGCCTGGATGGCGGACCTTGCCGATGAAGGCGTGTTCGGCGAACGCAGCACCAGGGAATTTGCCCGCAGCGCGGATTGGCGCACCGAGGCGGACAGGATTCTCGACGCGATCAAACGGGAGAAGCCCGACCTATAGCGTCGTCCCTGCAAAAGCAGGGACCCCGCTCCAGTGCGCGATTGCGCACAAGGCGGGGACGACCAGTAGATAGACCGATGTCGGGGTGAGGGTTTAAGAAAAGATCCCCACCCTGGCCTACGCTCCGCTGCGGCCTTCCCTCCCCGCAAGGGGGAGGGATAAGAAAGACACAGCCCGTCAACTCAAGAAAGCCACTTATGCAATTCGAAAAAACGCCCGGCTGGCTCGATTGGTATGCCGGCCCGTCAAAGCCCCGTTTCAAGGTGCCTGAAGGCGCGGTCGATGCACATTGTCATGTGTTCGGTCCGGGAGACAAATTCCCTTTCGCCGAGGAGCGCAAATACACGCCCTGCGACGCCTCCCGCGCGCAGCTGTTTGCGCTTCGCGATCATCTCGGCTTCGCGCGCAACGTGATCGTACAGGCGACCTGCCATGGCGCGGACAACAGCGCGATGCTCGATGTGCTCAACCATTCCGCAGGCAAGGCGCGCGGCGTTGCGACCGTGCGGCGGGACATCAGCGACACTGATCTGAAGCGGCTCGATGCCGCCGGCGTGCGCGGCGTGCGCTTCAACTTCATCAAGCGGCTGGTCGATTTCACGCCGAAGGACGAGCTGATGGAGATCGCGGGCCGCATCGCCAAACTCGGCTGGCATGTCGTGATCTATTTCGAGGCGGCCGATCTGCCGGAGTTGATCGATTTCTTTGCTGCTCTGCCGACGACCGTGGTGATCGATCACATGGGCCGGCCGGACGTCACCAAGTCCGTGGACGGGCCGGAATTCCAGCTGTTCATCGACTTCATGGAGCACCACAAGAACGTGTGGTCGAAGGTGAGCTGCCCGGAACGGTTGTCAATTGCGGGTCCGCCGGCGCTGGGCGGCGAGCAACACCCCTACCGCGACGTCGTTCCCTTTGCCCGGCGCATTGTCCAGACATTTCCCGAGCGCGTGCTCTGGGGCACGGATTGGCCGCACCCCAACCTGAAGGGCCACATGCCCGACGACGGCCTGCTGGTCGACTTTATCCCACGGATCGCTATCTCGCCCGAACTACAGCGCAAGCTGTTGATCGACAATCCGATTCGACTTTATTGGCCGGAAAAAGCGCAATGAACGAAGAGGCCTGCGCGGCCTTCTTGATTAATGCACCGTTTCGAAACGGTATTCTTCTGCCTCGTCGCCGAGCGACATGATGGTATAAAGCCGCTGCAACTCTTCCTCGAGGTGCTCGTTCACGAGCATCAGCGCTTCAAGCGCCCCACGCATGTTGCCATCACATGATGCGATGATTTTTTCGATAGCAACTTCAGTCCGCTTGTACGCCATTGGTAATCCCCTACTTAACACCCGCATGCGCATAACCGGGGCGGATTGGGGCAAAATTCGGCGTCACAAGCGATCATTTAATGGCGCGGTAGAGTTTTCCCCCGCCGATTAGGAATGGCTAGGCGGCGACCGCAAGGGAGCGCGGACTGACCACATATTCCTTCAGGACATGGCCCCTGGCGTCGGCTTCAACCAGGGATACATCATACGTCCAGAGATCAGCGAGATGTTGCAGCACGCGCCTTGCATCGGTCTCGTTGAGCTGGGCGCCCTTTACCACCACATGCCGCAGCATCAGGCGGCGGTCGCCGGCGAGATCGACATCGACCACCTCGATATTCGGATCGATGTAGCCGACGTCATACTGCCGCGCGAGTTCGCGGCGAATGCGCCGGTATCCGCGTGCATCGTGAATAGCATCGACCTTGATGCCGGCGGTCTCGGCGGGATCGTCGTGCAGATGAAACATCCGCCAGCTCCGCATCAGCCGCGGGCTTAAGAACTGGCTGACGAAGCTTTCGTCGCGGTAATTGGCCCAGACCTCGCGCAGCACGCCCATGACGTCACCCACGCCCGCAATGTCGGGAAACCACTCGCGATCTTCGTCGTCCGGTGCAGTCACGATGCGCTCGATATCCTGCATCATCGCAAAGCCGAGCGCGTAAGGGTTGAAGTCGGAGAAACGCTGATCGTCGAATTCCGGCTGGAACACCACGTTGGTGTGGGATTGCAGGAATTCGAGGAAGTTGCCGTCGGTCAAGCGGCCCTGCTGGTGCAGGCGATTCATGATGCGGTAGTGCACGTAAGTCGCGGTGCCCTCGTTCATGACCTTGGTCTGGCTTTGCGGATAGAAATATTGCGCGATGTGGCGCACGATCCGCAGCAATTCGCGCTGCCAGGGCTGCAGCCGCGGCGCGGTCTTCTCCAGGAAGTACAGGATATTTTCCTGCGGCAGTCCGAGCAGCTTGCGCCGCCGCTCGGTGTTGAGAATATCGACGCTTTTCGCAGGCCCCGTCGGCACCGTTCGCCACAGATCGTTGAACACGCTCTGCTCGTGCTCGCGGCGTTCCTTGGCGCGCTTCTCCTCGGTGCGAAGGTCGAGATTCTTCTTGCCGGGATAGCGGTCGATACCGTGCGACATCAGCGCGTGTGCGGCGTCGAGCGTGATCTCGACCGCCATGCGCCCGTGGCGCTCCTCGCAATGGGCGACATATCCTTTGGCGAAATCGAGATAGTCGAGGATGCCGTCGGCGTCGGTCCATTGCCGGAACAGGTAGTTGTTCTTGAAGAAATGGTTGTGGCCGAACGCTGCATGCGCAATCACCAGCGTCTGCATGGTCGCGGTGTTTTCTTCCATCAGATAGGAGATGCAGGGCGAGGAGTTGATCACGATCTCATAGGCAAGGCCCTTGAGCCCCTTGCGGTAGAACGTCTCGTGATGGGCAAAATGCTTGCCGAACGACCAGTGCTTGTAGAACAGCGGCATGCCGGCGGAGGAATACGCGTCCAGCATCTGCTCGGCGGTGATGACCTCGATCTGGTTCGGATAGGTGTCGAGCCCGAGCTCGCCCCGCGCAATTTCCTCACAGGCATCGTGAACGCGCTGCAGCGTCGGGAAATCCCAATCGGCCCCTTCGAAAAGGCGTTCTCCTGTTGCGGTCATGGCGCAACCTTCTCCTGGTTCCGGCGACGCTGGAACAACTCGTGAAACACCGGAAAGATTTCACTGCGGTTCGCCACCTTGCGCATCGATAGCGGCGCGCCGTCGCTGCGCAATCGCTGGTACAGCGTCCAGAGCGAGGAGTCCGGCATCTCGAAGCTCGAGCCGTTGGACTCGCCGACCTCGAGATAGGCGAAGAACTGACTGACGGGAAGGATCGCCTCGGTCAACAATCGCCCGGTGCGCGCGCTGTCCGAAATCGAATTGTCGCCGTCGGAAGCCTGCGCGGCATAGATGTTCCAGTCGGAGGGGCGGAAGCGCGCGCGGACGATATCGTGCATCGCCTCCAGCGCGCTCGACACCATGGTGCCGCCCGAGGCCGGACCGTGGAAGAACGTGTCTTCATCAACCTCCTCGGCCCGGTCGGTATGGCGAATGAAGACGATCTCGACATGCCGGTAGCGGCGGGTGAGAAACACGTAGAGCAGCATGTAGAAACGCTTGGCGAGATCCTTCATGTGCTCGGTCATCGAACCGGACACGTCCATCAGGCAGAACATCACGGCCTGCGCCACGGGCTTGGGCACCGTCTCGAAGCGTCGAAAGCGGATATCGATCGGATCGATGAAGGGAATGCGCTTGGCCTTGGCCTTCATCGCCTCGATCAGGCTGACAAGCTCGGCGCGCCGCGCCTCGTCGGTGCAGCTCTCGAGCTCGGCCTCAAGCTGCGCGATCGTCTCCGGGCGCGGCCGTCGCAACGCGACGCGGCGGGCCAGAGCGAGCTGCACGGTGCGGCTCACCGAAATGTTGGCGGGCGAGCCCGAGGTCGAATAGCCGGCGCGCTGCAGCCCTTCGCTCTCGGCTTCCGCGAGCTTGCGCTTGGCGAGATCGGGCAGTTCGAGATCGTCGAGGAACAGATCGACAAATTCATCGCGGGACAGCACGAAGCGGAAATCGTCCTCGCTGTCGCCTTCGCCGGCGGCCGAACCTCTGCCGCCGCCTCCGTGCGGGCGCTCGAGGATGTCGCCCTCGACGAACTTCTTATTGCCCGGAAGCACCCGGTCACGCGTACCGCCCTCGGTCCGGAAACGAGGCTCATGCATCCCGTCGAGCGGAATCGAGACCTCGCCGCCTTCCAGGACATCCTTGATGTCCCGGCCCTCGGACGTTTTCTTGACGGCGCCTTGAACCAGCGCCTTGGCGCGGCGCAGGAACCTCTGGCGGTTTTCCAGGCTCTTCGAGCCTGGATTCAATCGCCGATCGACTATGAACATCGCCACTAGTGCCCACTCTCCGAAGTTGGTGTTGCACCTCAGCCGGCTTGTTTCACCCGCATGTACCACTCGACGAGCCTGCGGACCTGGCGCTCGGTGTAACCGCGCTCCACCATCCGCGCGACGAAATCGCCGTGCTTCTTTTCCGTCTCGCCGTCCTTCTTGGAACCGAACGAGATCACCGGAAGAAGGTCCTCGACTTGCGAGAATATACGCTTTTCGATGACTTCGCGGATCTTTTCGTAGGACGTCCAGGCCGGATTCTTGCCGCTGTTCTGCGCGCGCGAGCGCAGCGAGAACTTGACGACCTCGTTACGGAAGTCCTTCGGGTTGGCGATCCCGGCGGGCTTCTCGATCTTGGTCAGTTCCTGGTTGAGCAGTTCGCGGTTGAGCATCTGGCCGGTGTCGGGATCCTTGAAGTCCTGATCCTCGATCCAGGCGTCGGCGTAGTCGACATAACGGTCGAACAGGTTCTGGCCGTAGTCGGAGTAGGATTCCAGATACGCCTTCTGGATTTCATTGCCGATGAACTCGGCATAACGCGGCACGAGGTCCGCCTTGATGAATTCGAGATAGCGCTTCTCGATTTCCTCCGACAATTGCTCGCGGCGGATCGCCTGTTCCAGCACATACATCAGATGAACCGGATCGGCGCCGAGTTCGCTGGTGTCGTGATTGAAGGTCGCCGCCAAAACCTTGAAGGCAAAGCGTGTCGAGACACCGTCCATGCCTTCGTCGACGCCGGCCGCGTCCTTGTACTCCTGCACGCTTCGCGCCTTGGGGTCGCTCTCCTTGAGGCTTTCGCCGTCATAGACCCGCATCTTTGCAAACGTCGTCGAGTTTTCGTGCTTGCGTAAGCGAGACATCACCGAGAAGCGCGCGAGCGTCTCCAGCGTCGACGGCGCGCAA
>Ga0210389_10001809_pt1 | contig 17172 bp, 26 predicted proteins | sample IncBWH28OmetaG_FD_160127 | JGI IMG/M metagenome (GOLD analysis project Ga0210389, IMG submission 160127) | Forest soil microbial communities from Barre Woods Harvard Forest LTER site, Petersham, Massachusetts, United States - Inc-BW-H-28-O ...
GACCCAGGGCAATCGGCTGGTGCGACCGGGCCAACACTATTATTCCAAAGCCTTGGGAGTGAAGACGGGCCACACTTTGAAGGCGGGATTTACGCTTGTGGGTGCAGCGGCTCATGAAGAAAGAGAGTTGATCGCAGTTCTTTTGGGTTGTCAAGATGCCCCCCACCGATACCAAGATGCCATTCGCCTTTTTGAAGCGGCGTTTGCCCAAAAGCCGGTGGAGCGCAAGCTTTTTGCCAAAGGACACGACACATTTACTTGCACTCTTCCTGGAGCCAAAACTGCGCTCGAGGCGGCTTTGAGCGAAGATCTGATCGTCACTTTCTTTCCTGCAGAAGAGGTAGCGTTTAAAGCCAAGCTTGTCTGGGACAACACGGCACTGCCGATCCCTCAAGGAGGCGTCGTCGGCCGTCTCGATTTGGTGACCGATGAGGGGAAGCTTTTGCTCTCAAAGCCTTTGCTGGCGACCTATTCTGTTGATAAAACTCTCTGGAAAAGTTGGACCGATTTTGCTAGATCCCATCGGAATATAATTCTTTTGACTTTCTTAGGACTCAATGTCGCTGCGGTTCTTTTCTATTTCCTCAAAAAGAGTCAAAAAGTCGCTTAGAGAAAGCTCTTCAGGCCTCTGCTGTGGAAGAGAGGCATTCGGATAGAGCCTTTTTAAAGAAGCTCGCAGTGTTTTGCGCCGCATGCTGAACGCGGTGCGCGTCATTTGGAAGAAACGGTCGATCGACGTAACAGGGGGAGGTGGGTGGAGTCTCAATTGGATGACGGCCGACTTGACTTTAGGCCTGGGATAGAAGCAGGTCGGCTCGACCGTAAATCCGTACGTCGGAGTCGTATAAAATTGGACAAAGACGGAGAGAGAGCCGTAAGTTTTAGAGCCAGGAGGTGCTAAAATACGCTCGGCGACCTCTTTTTGGATCATCAGGGTAGCAGAAGAAAAGTTGCGGTGGAGCGGGATAATTTTGGCAAGAAAAGGGGTTGTAATATGATAGGGCAAGTTGGCGACGATCTGGCCTTGGAGCTCAGCATAGTCAACGTCTAAAGCATCTTCACATCGGATGCAGACCCCTGGGATCCGCTCTAAGGCTTTGGCAAAAATGCGATCTTTCTCAATGGCAATGATCTGAGCTCCTATCCGGGCCAACTCTTCGGTGAGAGCGCCTGGACCCGGGCCGATTTCGATGACGGTTTCACCCTTTTTTACATCGGCGAAGGTTAAGATTTTACGCACGATGTTTCCATCGATCAGAAAGTTTTGGGAGAGAGATTTTTTAGGATGAACTCCAAGCGTGGTTAAAAATTTGCGCAGCTCTGTAGGTCGATACATTAGCGTAAGACGAAGGGCTCAAAGTTTGGAGGAATATCCAAGGCATGGTCGCCAAACCGTTGACGCAGACGCGTGACGTAAGCCGCCAGCTCCTCAGAAACCGCTTTTTGGAGGAGGTTTTCTTTTAGTTCATTGGCTAAAGCTTCGAATTTATGAGGTTGGGAGAGGGTGTGGTCTTTCAGATGAAAGAAACGAAACACCACGGAGTTGTCTTTGCTGACCTGTTCGATAGGAAGGCTTGTCTCTCCAACTTTTAAAGCGGCTAAAGCCTCGCGATGCGATTGGGCCAAAGAGCGCGCTTCGACAGTGTAATCTTGAGATAAGTTGATGACAGCCAGTGACTCAGGAGGCTGCAGTGCTTTTAATTTTTCAGTGGCAGAGGGAAGGTCGCCTGTTTTTAGAAGCTCAGCAGCGGCTCCTGCAATCTGAGCGCCCATCTCGCGGCTACCTGCGCGAATCGAGAGCATTTGGTATTTCCACTCTTCTTTGGGAGGGTTTGCCTCGCAATATTGCTGGTACGCCTCTTTCACGTCTTGAGGGGTCACCCGCTGCAGTGCTTTCGACGTCACTCGAAACCAGTTCATCCTTTGAACGACCAGCTCTTGATGGACCATTTTCTTGGCCTCTTCGTAAGTCAGCCCCAGCTTGCTGAGTGCCGTCATAATGTTGGGACCGAACCTCTCTTGAATATCCTGGCGAACTTCGCCCTCGGAGATTTTGATCTCTTTGGCTTCGGCGTCGGCCATCATCAGTTCGTTGTCAACCATTTGGTTCAGCGTCTCGCGCCATGTCGTGGTGTAAAATTGGAAGCGGGCTGTGGAAGAGTTGGCGAGTTGTGGATAGTGACGATTGAGGTAAAAATCCATCTTTTTCATCACATCGATAACGGAAATCGTCTTGCCGTTAATTTTGACCAGAATGTGGTTGTTGACGACTAGCTCGTGTCCATCGTCCAAGGGGATCGAAGGAGCACTCATCGCAAAAATAGGGAATAAGAGAAGCAAGATCCTTATCATAAAGTTGAAGTAGTGTAGCATATCTATTTTTAATATTCCATGACGGCGGCAAAAAAGCCGTCCATGCCGTCCTGTTGAGGGAGGGATTGGAAAGTTTGGACAACTTTTAGGCCGTAGCTTTGAGTAAAAAAAGTAATTTGATCCGTGTTTTCTTGAGGTAGGATGCTGCACGTGCTGTAAACAATTTTGCCTCCACGCTTCAGGTAGGCGAGCGCAGCTTGGAAAATTTCTTTTTGCTGCTCTACCAGGCGGTTTAAAACCTCTAGGGAAAATCGATTTTTGAGGTCGGGGTTGCGGCGCAGCGTGCCCGTTCCCGTGCAAGGAACATCGGCAATAACCCAATCCATCGATGCGAGTTGGGAAGGGAGGTTGAACTGGATGTTTTGGATGCCAGCCCGCTTAAGGCGCTTGCGTGCCTCTTTGAGGGCAAAGGGGCGAATGTCGTGCAAGTAAATCTGCCCTCGATTCTCCATCTGCGGTGCAAAGGCGAGAGTTTTACCTCCGGCGCCTGCACAAAAATCTAAAACATGGTCGCCCGGTTTAGTCTCTACAAGGCGCGCCACAAGCTGGCTGGCTTCATCTTGTACTTCGAAAAGGCCCTCTTGGAAGTCGGTCGCAGTTGCAAAGTTGACCCTTTCCGAAAATTGGATGCCCCAGGGCGAGTCAGGTGTTGCCTTCCCTTGCGGCCACTTTTTTAAGAGAGCTTCTCGATCGGTTTTCAAAGGGTTGATGCGGATCGTAAGCGGGGCGCGGGTGCGGCAAAGGTCGATGAGCGCCCTTGCTTTTTCATCCCCGTAAGCTTGGAAAAGAAGGTGGTGGAGGTTGGTTGGGAACTCTTCGAAGCGGAACTTTTCATACACGGTCTCGCTGAGAAAGCGGCGATCTTTAGACCCCAGGGCAGGGTGGGAGCGGAAATAATGGTTTAAAAAAACATCGAGAGGCAGCTTTTGTCCATAGAACTGCTTTAAAATGCACGAAAGATGGTATTCTCGAAATTTCATTCTAACTATAATATAGGGATCATGAAAGCTTTCCTAGAACTTTTGGGACGCGTCTCCCTCAGCTTGGTGTTCTTGGCTGCTCTGGTGAATAAAATTATGAATTGGGAGGGAGCTCACACCTCTTTGGTCGACCATTTATGCTTGTGGCAGCGCTCGGTGGCCCATCCTGAGATTCAAAAATTTATGACCTCGATTTTTCCGATGACGCCAACGCTGCTCCTTGTGGCCGCTTTTGTTGAAGGGGTCGGAGGCTTTTTAATCTTTTTGGGAATGCGAGTCCGTATGGGAGCAGGGCTGCTTCTTCTGTTTTTGATTCCGACAACGCTCGTCTTTCACCCTTTTTGGATGGTTCCTCCGCAGGAGCAACAACTTCAGATTGCGATGTTTTTAAAAAATTTAAGCATCATGGGAGGCTTGCTACTCCTTCTGGCCTATGGAAGAGGTGGCGAATCTAAAGCGTCAAAACCGGAATGATTTTTCTTTTGATCAGTTTCGGGATTGTTGCCTTTGGACAGCCGGCCTGGATCCCTGGGCTCTCTCCTCTTGCAGCCTGTATTGGCTACGCTATTTTCTGGAAAAAAGTGACCACGTTTTCTTCTCGTAAACTCCAATTTTGGAGTGGTGTGACTTGGTTTTTCTGTGTGCAGCTGATCCAGCTCTCTTGGATGACGGCGATTGAGTACCAAGGCTTTTATATTCTGGTTGTCTATGCTGCTCTCTGTTTTGGACTGGGTCTACAGTTTGGCCTTTTGACGCTATTTGTGAATCGCCTTCCTCATGTCGCTGTAGCTGCTCTTTGGGTTTGTTTTGAGTGGGCTCGGCTCTATGTGTTTTGTGGCTTTTCTTGGAATCCTATGGGTCTTAGCTTGGCAGCCTGGCCTATTTCGATGCAGCTAGCTTCGGTGGTGGGTGTTTTGGGTCTCTCATTTTGGGTGGCGTTGACCAACTTGGCTTGGCTGAGACCGAGGAAGACGGTTTGGATTGCCTTCGCTCTTTTCCCCTACCTTTTTGGAGCCGTACACCTTCTCTATCACGCTCCTAAGATGGAGGTGGCTCCTCGCCTTGCGGTCGGACTGGTGCAGACGGCTCTTTTTCCCTCCCAAAAAATACCCCTCAAGGGGCGAGAACACGAGTTTATTGCGCCCGATAAGCAATGGGCACGGATTTTAAACCTTTTTCCTCCTCAGCAGAAATTCGATTTGATCGTCTTTCCAGAACACGTCGTCCCTTTTCCTGCTGACCTTGCGGTGTATCCAGCAAACAAAATCGGCTCCCTTTTTGGGGAGACTCAACTTGCAGAGTCGAAAGAAAAAATCTCAAATATTTTTTGCCTTCAAGCTCTCGCGCGTCGGTTTTCTGCCGATGTGGTCGCTGGGTTAGATGCATCGGAAAAAAAAGACCATTTTTCTGCAGCTTACCACGTTGCCGCAAATGGCCATTCGATCAGTCGGTATGAAAAACAAATTTTACTTCCCCTTGCCGAATATTTGCCATTTTCTTTTTTAAAACGGTGGACAAAAAGCTATGGGATTACAGAATTTTTTACACCGGGTAAGGAAAGTAAAGTTTTCTATGGTAAGATCCCCTTCAGTGTCTCGATTTGCTATGAGGAGACGTTTTCAGAGCTCGTACGCCAAGGCAGAAAAAAGGGGGCTGAATTGCTCGTGAACCTCACCAATGATGGCTGGTATCCGGCCTCTCTTTTGCCCAAACAACATTTTGATCATGGTCGGATCCGAGCTGTCGAAAACGGGGCACCCCTCGTCCGGGCTTGTAATACAGGAATCACCGCCGCCATCGATAGCTTAGGGCGTGTGTTGGGACAGATTGAACAGGAAAGGCAGGCCACTGTTTTAGTCGCTTCGGTTCCCACCTACCATTTTTCGACTCTTTTTACCTTTTGGGGGAATTGGGTTTTGGTGGCGTTTTGTATAGGGATTTTGGGGTATAATTTTAAAAATATTTTGCCTTGTTTGAAATAGAAAAATAGGGTAACTTTTTTGACGATGCATGCATTCTGTTTAAAGCAAAAAGTTGTCTTTTCAGGTCGTGGCCTTTTTTCGGGTCGCGAGGCGACCCTCCATGTTATGCCGGCTCCCACCGATTCGGGCATCGTTTTTCACCGAACAGATCTTCCCCACGCGCCGCCGATTCCTGCGACCATTGCTCATGTCCAAGAAGGGCTCCGTTGTACCGTTTTGGGCCTTGAGGGCACCTCTGTGCAGACTGTCGAACATTTGCTGGCAGCGCTCGCAGGGTTGGGGATCCGTAATGCCAAGATCGAGATTTCGGGGCCTGAAGTTCCCATCTTTGATGGCAGTAGTCTTCCCTTCGTTGAAAAATTTCAAGCAGCGGGACTAGAGCCGATCGAGGAGAAAAATGTGGCTCGGTTGGCAGAGCCTCTTTTTTGGTCGAAAGGGGATCTCCACCTTGTTGCCCTTCCTTCAGATGAATATAGAATCAGCTATACGCTTCACTATCCCAACTCTCCTTATCTTCGCTCCCAATACTTTTCTTTGCCCATCCAACGCGACACCTTTATCACCGAACTGGCCCCATGTCGTACGTTTTCTCTGTATGAAGAGATCGCTCCTCTGATCGAAAAAGGAGTTTTGAAAGGAGGGGGGCTTGAAAATGGTGTGGTTATCAAGGATAATGCCGTTTTAAATCCGGAGGGTGTGCGGTTTCCCGATGAGATGGTCCGTCACAAAATGGTAGATTTAGTCGGAGACCTTTCTCTTGTCGGCTTTCCGTTTTTAGCGCACATTATCGCCATCCGCTGCGGACATAGCGCGAATCACGCTTTTGCACAACAACTCGTTAACCAATTGAGGAGACTATGATGGATCTCGAGCCGCATCACCAGATAATCATGGATGCCAAGAAGATTGCTCAGATTTTACCCCACAGATATCCTTTTTTATTGGTCGATAGGATTGTCCATCTCGACCTGGAAGGGAGTACGATTATCGGTGTCAAAAACGTCACGATGAACGAACAGTTTTTTAATGGCCACTTCCCCGGAGTTCCGATTATGCCCGGAGTTTTGATTTTAGAAGCTCTGGCGCAGACAGGCGGGATTTTGGTGCATCAAAAAATGCAAACTGACAAAATTGCGGTTCTTTTGACCGTCAACAATGCTAAATTCCGAAAGCCCGTTCTTCCCGGAGACGTTCTCTTTCTGCACATCACGGGACTCCATGTCGGCTTTAAGGGCGGAAAAGTTCAGGCGAAGGCGATGGTAAGTGATCAGGTTGTTGTTGAAGCCGAAATCGGTTTTGCTCTCGTGGACAAAAACCAACTGTAAGATAAGGTAGCCATGCCGAAAACAAACATTCATCCCACAGCGGTCGTCGAGCCAGGTGCCAAGATTGGCAACAATGTTACGATTGAGCCGTACAGTGTTATCAAAGGATCTGTCACCTTAGAAGATAATGTGACGATCAAAGCCCACGTCTACATTGATGGCAATACCGTCATCGGAGCCGGCACGACCATTTGGCCATTTGCGAGCATCGGAACAAAGACGCAAGATCTCAAGTTTCGGGGCGAAAAGACGTTTATCATGGTGGGTAAAAACTGTGAAATTCGCGAGTGCGTGACGATCAACGCTTCGTGCCAAGAAAATTCGGTCGTGCGCGTGGGCGACAATACGCTCATCATGGCGTATTGCCATGTCGCTCACAACTGTGAAGTGGGCAACCGCGTGATCCTTGCCAATGCAGTCAACTTGGCAGGCCACGTGATCATTGAAGATTGTGCCGTCATTGGCGGTATGGCCGCTGTCCACCAATTCACGCGGATTGGGTGTTACGCGATGGTGGGCGGTTTCTCTCGCGTGACGCACGATGTCCCTCCCTATACGATTGGAGGAGGCTCTCCCTATAAACTCGGCGGTCTCAACCTCATCGGCCTCAAACGGCACGGCTTTCCGATCGAAGTGCGTCGCGATTTGACCCGCGCCTTCAAACTCATCTACCGCTCAGGCCTGCATCTCGCAGAAGCTTTAGAGAGAATTCAGCGCGACATCGAGCCTAGCCTTTATATCAAACACTGGCTCCAATTCTGCCGCGCTTCGCGCAGAGGCCTGATCGGTCTTCAAGGCGTCATGAAGCAGAAAGAGGCTCCTCTCGAAGATGTACCCGAGTATGAGGAGATGCTCGAAGAAGAAGTGACGTGAAAACTGTTTTTTTTGGCACCTCAAAATTTGCCGCTCGGGTTTTTTCTTTTCTCCTGCAAAATAAGCTCGATATTGTTGCCGTTGTCACCCGCCCCGACAAGCCCAAAGGCCGCTCACAGCAGCTTTTACCCCCGCCTGTCAAAGAAGAGGCCCTCAAAACCCACCTTCCCATTTACCAGCCTCTCAAAGCCTCGACTTCAGAGTTTGCTGCGCAGCTAGCGCACTATGCGCCTGATCTTTTTATCGTCGTTGCTTATGGGGAGATCATCAAAACCAACCTCCTCCAAATCCCTAAATTTGGGTCGATCAACGTCCATGCTAGCCTCCTTCCTAAATACCGGGGTGCAGCTCCCATTCACCGAGCGTTGATGGCCGGAGAGGCAGAGACCGGCGTCTCGATCATGGACATGGTTCTCGAGATGGATGCAGGCGATGTCTATGCCCAAGTCAAAACCCCGATTCCCGAGACGATGACCTGGGGAGAGCTCGATCAGACATTGTCCGATCTAGCAGGGCCGGCCCTTCTTCGGGTTATTGGCGACCTCGCCCAGGGGCGAGCCCAAAAAACACCCCAAAACCTGGCCGAAGTCACCTTCGCTTCTAAGCTGAGTGCCGAGGAGGAGAAGATCTGTTGGAATCGTCCAGCCCATGAAATTCATAATTTGATTCGGGCTCTCTCTCCCTTTCCAGGGGCCTGGTGCCTCGCTGAGGTCGGAGGGCAGAAAAAGCGGTTTAAGATCAAGAAGTCGGAAGTTGCTCAAGGAGAAGGAATTCCTGGGCAAACTTTAATTTTTAATAGGCAGAATTGGGTTGTTGCTTGTGGTCAAAGAGCGCTCCGTCTTTTAGAGGTCCAACTCGAGGGAAAAAAACCGATGTTGGTAGAAGAATTTTTACGCGGCAATCCTGCGATTTCCCTTGGTTGATAAATTCGTTTTGAGATAACCTTTTGTCTCTAAAAAAGGAGATTGGTTATGGCAGCTGTTACTGCATCCTGGGCAACTCAGGCTCAATATGGTCTGGGTATGCAATATATCACAAAAGAAACAGATTCAGGAACAGTGAAGGGTTTATATACCGTTGTGCGGCTAGCCAATCATATACACCAATTTTTTTTTACTTCGGTCGAAGGGTTCAAAGCTCTTTCAAAATGTTTATTTACATCTTATGATTGGGCAGATTTTTTACAATTGCCCTCTAAACATATCCCTGCTTTTGCGAATGTAGCTAAAGTTGCAAGAACTGTAAAAAATGGTTTGGGTCCTTTTGAACTTGCATCTGTTTTAAGCAAAGTGAAACCTTTGCCGCAAGTGCACCTGTTAGGTTCGATAGATCAGGGGAGAGCTGTTAACACTCTTGCACCATACTGGGATCGAATTTGGGAAGGAGCTGCATCGGCTGCAGGTGGGTTAATTCCTCTATGCGATACAATGCTTTTCTGCAAAGATCAAGGGATCTTTACCCAGGGCAGTCGAACAGTAAAATGGGTAGATCGTATAACTCCTTGGGGCTATTTCGGTGCAGGTGTCGTATCTAGCACGCGTATGTTATATAAAACGGGTGTGCAGGTATGGCAAGGGTACAACATTGATCAACAGACAGGTCAGGTTACTAAGATGGAAAGAAGAGATTATATCACCAGTGTCATGGATGCTATATTTGCTGCTGCTATTCTATGCTTGAGTGTAGTGATGGCAAGTCCAGGAATTACATCACTTCAGTTTGGAAATAGAAAAGATCTCTTGAAACACGTTTTCTACACAACGATGACTGGCTTACCGATTGTTAAAGCTGTGTATATTAAATTTACCACAAAATCTGAGCAAGCTGCTTCCAAATAAGGGGGATTGAGTTTGACACCTGCTATAAGTGCCGTTTGTGATTATTTTGCTCCTAGAGAGGTATTTAGTGCCTTTTTGCTGGGCACGCAATGGATCAGTGTCTTAAATCTAGGAGGATCTCGGCTTAAAAAGACGGCGGCAACAGTTGCTGATGTCTTTCTTGGAGTCACTGAGGCGTTTGCCTTGCCCGATTTTTTTGTATTTGGCAAGCAGCTGATCCAGCAGCCACCCAAAAAGATGCAAACTCGCGCTGTCGTCAATTTTGTTGGCAATTGCTGCGATGTGATGGACTATGCTCATTCTCGGCTAAAGCTGATCTCCTGTAGCTCTATTTTACCAGGTTTGCGCACTGTGACAAAAGTTTGCGCTCTCTACGGAGATGTTGCAGATGCGTTTGACGCTACAAAAATTGCTGTGCTGGCCCGGTGCACCCTTCTAAGAATCAAGAGTGTTATTTCTGTGGCTTTAACGGCTGTGACGGTTTACGACACGTTGTTAAAGTGCGCACTGCCCCAAAGATTGAAAGAGGTTCGAGTCTTTCTCAATACAGCCTATTTTGTGACGCGGTTGGCCTATTTTGTTCATGAAAAAGTAAACTCGAATCATAAAAATGATTGACAGTTTAGGACAAGTTACAGGACGCGTTTATGAGGCAAGGGGCTATTTAAAAATTCCGCAAACGGCTGTCTACTGGATGGGGCTGATTCCCTCTGCTCGCCAGAGCTCTTTAGACTTACGCTCTAAAATGCGAAGTGTGGCAGGCCTCTTTCTAGGGGCAGGAATTGTGAATGCTGGATGCGATTTTATCCTTCAAAAAAGTAGGGTTATTGCTGGTGCTACATTGCTCAAAAGAGGTTTTAGCCTGACCTATTGGTGCCATGAGCAAAAATACTTTTCTTTACAGGAGCCGGTAGCCTTCCGCTTCAAGGTTGCTGGAACGGGCTTAGGACTGGCTCTTCATACCCACCGATTCGTCCAAGAGTGGAGCCTTAAAAATGGAATTCGGGTTGCCATCAGTTTTTTAAATTTGATCAACTATTTTTGCGAATCTATGAGGCTGTCGATAGCTCTTCTTGCTCTAAAAACATCTTTTATCGCTTTGTCTTGGCTTGCGCCGTGAGGCCGAAGCTGCAAGATCACGAGTGGCTTGTCTTGGCCCTTGTTGTCGGTTTGATCTTTTCTGTGGTTTTGATTTCTTTTCTCTCCTCATAGTAATTTTTTTCAATTGTAGAAAAAATCGACTTTTTGCTAGCCTACTCGCTTTAACCAACTTGCAACAGTATGTTCTGTTGTCTTTTGAAGTTTTCAGAAGGAATTTTATGAAGCAGAAGCAATTGAAATTGATGGGGATTAAGCAGGGGATGATGCAGCTCTTTGATGCAAAGGGCAATAAGGTTGTCTGCACTGTGATCTCGACCGAAAAACACGTTGTGACACAAGTGAAAACTAAAGAAAAAGACGGCTATGAAGCCATTCAGCTGGCTTGCTTTAAAAAGAAAAAAAATATTGCCAAGCCTCAACTCGGCCACTTTAAAAAAGCCAACGTCGAGCCTAGAAACGGTCTTTGCGAGTCTAGATTAAGTGATGTCAGCGCCTACCAAATGGGGCAAGAGGTGGGGGTCGAGAGTTTTCAAGAAATTACTTATGTCGATGTGATTGGAGTTTCCAAAGGAAAAGGATACCAAGGGGTGATGAAGCGCCACCATTTTGCGGGAGGTCCTGCAGCTCACGGCTCTGGCTTCCATCGGCATGGAGGATCGTGTGGGATGAGATCGTCCCCTGGTCGTTGCTTGCCCGGTCAGAAAAAAGCGGGCCATATGGGGGACGAACGCGTGACGTCCGAAAGCTTAAAAGTGATCAAGATTGATGCAGATAAGCAAATCATTCTCGTTGAAGGTTCCGTTCCGGGAAGTCGGGGTGGCCGCGTTTATATTACACCTGCGAAGAAGAGGAGCTAAAGATTTTTATGGCCACAATTAAAAAGTACGATCTCTCAGGGAAAGAAGTAGGTGTTGTCGATATCGAAGAGGGTTTGCTTGCCAAAGGCGCCAACTCTCAAATGATCAAAGATTATTTGATCGCACTACGAGCCAATGCAAGACAGTGGTCTGCTAGCACGAAGACGCGGGCAGAAGTCGCCCACTCAGGACAGAAGCCGCACCCTCAAAAAGGGACAGGGCGTGCACGTCAAGGTTATCTAGGCTCCCCGCAATATAAAGGAGGGGGGCGTGTCGGCGGTCCTCGGCCTAAGTTCGATCAACATGTACGCATCAATCAGAAAGAGAAAAGAGCGGCGATTCGCCACCTTCTCGCAGAAAAAATTCAGAATGAACAGCTGTTGATTCTGCAAGATGTGGCGCTGAAAGAGCCAAAAACTCAAAAGGTTGCCCAATTTTTGAAGAAGTGTGCGTTAGAGGGGCGTCGCATCCTCTTTTTGGGTGACAAAAGCGCGCCGATTTTTATGAAGAGCATGCGCAACATCCCAAAAACAGAGTTTCAGCTCATGATCAAAGCCAGCGGGTACGACATTGCCAAGCCTCAAAGGGTCGTTGTTTTTGAAGCTGCAGTCGAGCAATTGATGGAGATTTTAAAATCATGAAAACTGCCTACGATATCGTTAAAAGTCGCTACATCACGGAAAAAGCCAGAGTGCTCGAAGGGTTGCACAGCAGCAGTAGCAATAAGTATGTGCGCAAGTGCAACACTCCAAAATACGTCTTTCTCGTTGACAGCAAGGCGAATAAGCAAGAGATCGCTAAAGCCGTTGAAGAGATTTATGCTGAGAAAAATATCAAAGTCATTGCCGTTAACACGATTCACGTCAAACAGAAGGCGCGCACAGTGCGCGGAAGACGCGGGATGACACCCGGCTTCAAAAAAGCGATTGTGACTCTGCAAGCCGGCGATATCATTGAGGATAAAGTATGACAAAGAAATTCCGTCCGACTACTCCGGGCCAGCGCGAGCTCGTTTTAGAGAGTCATGCCGAGATTACAAAAGGTGTCCGGCCAGAGAAGAGTCTTCTGGTGAAGAAGGTCCGCATGAATGGGCGCAACCATCATGGCCACATCACTTGCCGCCACCTGGGTGGAGGGCACAAAAGGTTTTATCGCCAAGTCGATTTTGCAAGAGATAAAGAAGAGATCCCTGCTGTCGTTGCCTCGATTGAGTACGACCCTAATCGCACCTCACACATCGCCCTTCTCCATTATGTTGACGGAGAGAAGAAATATATTTTGGCACCTGAAGGTCTAAAAGTGGGCCAACGCGTTGTCACAACTGACAAAGAAGTTTACGATTTGGGCTGCTGCATGCGGATGAAATTTATGCCGCTGGGTTCTGTGATCCACAACGTCGAAATGCAACCGGGCTGTGGAGGGAAATTGGTGCGTGGTGCCGGCTTGTCGGCTCAGCTGATGGCCAAGAGCGGTGGCTATGTCACCTTGAAAATGCCTTCAGGAGAGGTCCGGCTTCTCAATGAGGATTGCCGTGCGACGTTTGGGGCTGTCTCGAATGCGGAAAGAATTTTGCGTGTCGAAGGTAAGGCAGGTCGCTCTCGCTGGAAAGGGATTAGGCCCACAGTGCGTGGAACGGCAATGAACCCTGTCGACCATCCTCACGGTGGTGGTGAAGGAAAGCATAACGGCTACCTTCCTCAGACACCTTGGGCCATGTACACCAAAGGGTTCCGCACACGCTCAAAGCGTAAGACACTCAAATGGATCATTAAAGATCGTAGGAAATAACAATTATGGGAAGATCGTTAAGAAAAGGGCCGTTTGTCGAACACCACCTGCTGGCTAAGGTGAAAAAACAGAATCAAGTCGGATCGAAGCGAGCGATTAAAACTTGGTCGCGCCGGTCGATGATTATCCCCGACATGGTGGGGCACACGTTCGATGTGCATAACGGTCGAAAATTTATTTCGGTGTTTGTGTCAGAAAATATGGTCGGACATCGACTCGGAGAGTTTTCTCCCACACGAATTTTTAAAGGGCACGGAACCAAGAAGGTTCTCGAAGAGGCCGCTGCTGCGGCTGCTGGGGCAACAGCTCCTGCCGCTCCTGGAGCCGCTGCGGCTCCTGCTGGACCCAAACCTGCTGCAGCATCAGCTGCACCCAAAGGAGCGGGCGCACCCGCCTAAGGAATAATTTATGCAAATTGCACGAGCGTATACAAAATTTCAAAGGATCCCTCCCCGAAAAGCTCGCCTTGCTGCGGATCTCATTCGCGGTCTCAAGGTCGAAGAGGCTTATTTACAATTGGCCTATTCCGAGCTGAAAGGAGGCAAGTTGCTGCGCAAGACATTAAATAGTGCTGTAGCCAACGCTGAAACTCAACTCAATATACCCCGACAAAATCTCAGGGTTAAAGAGGTGCGTGTCGACGCAGGTCCTGTGTTAAAGAGAGCCAAATCAAAGTCGCGTGGCGGACGGGCTCCAGTCATGAAAAGAACTAGCCACTTTACCGTCATTTTAGAAGCAGAGGAAAAACGTTAATGGGTCAGAAAACATCGCCGATTGGCTTTAGACTTGTCAAAAACAAAAAATGGAAATCTCTCTGGTACGCCAACAAGCAAGAGTTTGGAATTCAGATTGGAGAAGATAAATTTATCCGTGACTATCTGATGGGAAAACCATGCTGCCAAGGCACATCGCAACTCACGATCAAGCGCATGAGCGGGAAAGTTGAAGTCACGATCCACACAGCACGTCCAGGACTCGTGATCGGCAAGAAAGGAGCAGAGATCGATGTTCTTAAGCAAGAGCTTAAAAAGTTAACGGGCAAAGATGTCTGGATCGAAGTTGAAGAGGTGAAGCGTCCTGACCTCGATGCCAAACTTGTCGCCGATGGTGTTGCAAAGCAGCTCGAGCGCCGGATGCCGTTTAGACGCATCATGAAAAAAGCGCTAAAATCTTCGATGGATGCTGGAGCTGCTGGCATTAAGATTGCCATTGCAGGACGGATTGGTGGTGCTGAAATCGCCAGGACCGAGTGGTATAAAGAGGGGAGAATCCCTTTACATACATTGCGTGCAGATATTGATTACGCGATGGGAAGAGCTGAGACGACTTACGGCTCTTTAGGTGTGAAGGTGTGGATCAACCATGGCGAAAAGGGAGACGAATAGTTTATGGCACTCATGCCTGTACGCACAAAATTTCGTAAGATGCAAAAAGGGAGCAGGGCCGGCTTCAGCAAGGCGGCTAACTTTCTTGATTTTGGTGAATTTGGAATGCAAACTTTGGAGCGTGGATGGATTACGGGTCAACAAATTGAGGCTTGCCGTGTTGCCATTACCCGTTTTTTCAATAGACGCGGCCAAGTCTGGATTCGAATTTTTCCGGATAAGTCGGTCTCTAAAAAGCCGGCAGAGACGCGGATGGGAAAAGGGAAAGGAAATCCCGACCACTGGGTAGCTGTTGTCAGACCAGGAAGAGTTTTATTTGAAGTTGGCGGCGTGACACGTGAAATGGCGCAGACAGCACTCCGTCTTGCTGCGGCCAAAATCGGTGTTCGCACGCGATTTGTCGAGAGATTAGAAAGGGTTTAATCATGTTGAAAAGAGATGAACTGAAAGATCAGAGTGTTGAAGAGCTTAAGGCCCGCAATTTGGATCTTTCAAAAGAGATTTACAGTTTGAAAAATGAGCTGAGTACTGCACGCAAATTAGAAAAACCTCATTTGCTCCGCGAAAAGAAGCGGGACCGTGCTCGTGTTCTCACGGTGCTCAGAGAGAAGGAATAATTATGGATAGAAAAAATCGGAAAACTCGGCAAGGGACTGTGGTGTCGAACAAGATGGCTAAGACGGTTGTCGTCCGAGTCGATCGCACGGTTCGGCATCCGACTTTCGAGAAAGTCATGAGCCAAGCGAAAAAATATTATGCCCATGTTGAAGGTCTTGAGCTGCAAGTGGGGGATCGTGTCGAGATTGTCGAAACACGACCTCTTTCTAAGCTGAAGAGGTGGCGTGTCACAGGACGCGTAGGAGTGACTGCATGATTCAACAAGAGTCAGAACTCGACGTTGCCGATAATACCGGCGCAAAACGTGTCCGATGTTTCAAAGTTCTCAAGGGCTCCAAAAGACGGTATGCCAATGTGGGCGACATCATCGTTTGTAGCGTTAAAGAGGCCGACCCCAGGGGGCTTGTCAAAGCTGGCGATGTTGTGCGTGCTGTAATTGTGCGTACCAAAAGCTATATCCGACGCGCCGATGGATCGATCTTGAGATTCTTTGACAATAGCTGCGTGATCTTGGACGACAAAGACAACCCGCGTGGAACCCGGATTTTCGGTCCCGTAGCCCGCGAAGTGCGGGAAGTCGGCTTTGTAAAAATTAGTTCTCTTGCACCTGAGGTCATTTAAGATGAGTAAAGCGATAAAAAAAGGTGATAAAGTTGTTGTCACAGCGGGGAATGATCGAGGAAGAACCGGAAGTGTTCTTCGTCGTAAAGAAGACCGTGTTGTGATCCAAGGTATTAACATTCGCAAAAAGCACGCGAAACGGAAGGCGCAAGTTCAAACTCCATCGATCATTGAGATTGAGATGCCAATCCATATTTCGAACGTCGCTCTCTGTGATGAAAATGGACAACCCATGCGACGTAAGGTGAAAAATGTCTAATTTATTAAAACGGTATCGAGAAGAGGTCAAAGGGGTTTTGAAAGGCCGTTTTGGCTACAAAAATGCGATGTTGATCCCTGAGCTTAAAAAGATCGTCATCAGCATGGGGCTTGCCGAAGCATCGAAAGATAAAAATGCCGTCCAAGATTGTCAAAAAGAGATGGCGCTACTTTCAGGTCAAAAGCCGATTTTAACGTATACGAAAAAAGCGATCGCTAACTTTAAGTCGCGCAAGGGGCAAGTGGTTGGCGCTAAAGTCACACTGCGAAGAAAGAAAATGTACGACTTTTTCTTCCGTTTTTGCCATATTGTGACTCCGCGTATTAAAGACTTTCGCGGTTTCTCAACAAAATGTGATGGACGCGGGAGCTATTCTCTCGGCCTCAATGACCAACAAGTCTTTCCCGAAATCAATTTGGATGAAGTAAAACGGACCCAAGGAATGAATATCACTTTTGTGACATCTGCAAAAAGTGATGAAGAGTGTGTCGAGCTTTTGAAACAGCTTGGCTTTCCCTTTAAAGTTCCGGAAAAAGGAGTAACACCTAATGGCTAACCACGACTCGATTGCCGACCTACTCACACGGCTGCGCAATGCGGTTCTTGCCAAACACCGCTATGTCGATATACGCACCAGCCGCATGAAGCTCGACATTGTAAGAGTTTTAGAAAGACAAGGCTTTATCGAACATATTCTCGTCAACGACGAAAAAGGTGAGATGAGAATCTTTTTAAAATATGGCGAAGCTCGAGAACCTCTGTTGCAAGGGTTGAAAAGAGTCTCCTCTCCCGGGATGCGACGGTATGTCACAGTTGAAGATATCCCAAGAGTGTTGGGCGGGTTGGGAATACCGATTTTGTCGACCTCTAAAGGTGTATGCGATGGCAATACCGCCCGTCAGCAGAATGTTGGCGGCGAACTTTTGTGTTTAGTGTGGTAATCATATGTCAAAACTAGGTAAAACTCCCGTTCCACTTCCCAAAGGCGTCGAAATCAAGGTTGAGGGAAATACAATTCACGTGAAGGGCCCTAAAGGGTCTTTAAATTACCCTTTAAGCAAAGGGGTCACCGTTAAAGTCGAAGAGGGCAACGCTTGGGTTATCCGAGATGCTGCTGTCGAGATGCCGGCTACAACCCACGGTTTAATCCGGGCGATGCTAGGCAATATGAT
>Ga0210389_10001811_pt1 | contig 17162 bp, 14 predicted proteins | sample IncBWH28OmetaG_FD_160127 | JGI IMG/M metagenome (GOLD analysis project Ga0210389, IMG submission 160127) | Forest soil microbial communities from Barre Woods Harvard Forest LTER site, Petersham, Massachusetts, United States - Inc-BW-H-28-O ...
CCGTATAGTCCACATAAAAGTCATCCACTGATGTTTTTTGGTACAGCGGCACCGAATCGTGGATGATGTCCGTCACCTCGCGCGAGGCCTCGGCATACAGCTTATGGTTACCGCGCAAAAAAATGGCATGCGGGCACAGCTTGGCCGCCTCCTTGCTGGGCATGGCCGAGTGGATGCCAAACTTACGCGCCTCGTAGCTGCATGATGCCACCACACCCCTTTCAGCCGAGCCGCCGATGATCACCGGCTTGCCGATGAGCGAGGGATCAAATTTCCGCTCCACGGATACGAAGAACGAATCCAGGTCGATATGCATAATGATGCGTTTGGCGCTCATGAAACAAATGTAAAAAAAGTTTTGGGAATTACTAATATAATTAGCATTTGTCAATGCGTAGTGGATTGCTGTCCGTCCGGTTTTACCCCGACGATTATTTCCAAAACCGGACAGATAAGGTTTGACTATCTATAACAAATATGGTTTGTCGTTAAAGCTACTAAGGAATTAATAAAATTAGCAAGAGAAAACATGAAAAACTGGCTTTAAGAGAAGAGCCGGAAGAGATTTCGCTATCGGAATTTAATCGGAGTTTGCTTCGCTTGATTAACACTAAACCGAATAAAAAGCAGGATACACCACCGAGTGAAAATAAGCCGGAAGAAAAGTAATTTGGTAATTAATTGGCAAGAAGTATATTTAGGCAAATATTCCCTAAATGCCAAAAAAAGAAACCGGAGATAATAACCACAAGAAGCCGGAAAAACCTATTTTTGATGCCCAAACGTCGCTCATTCACGGAGACACCCCAAATAGCGGTAAGGAGCATGTAGGAAGCGAAACCACCGCAAGCGAGGCAACCAAACCCCCAAAACCACGCGTTATTAACATTGGAAAGATTCCTAAAATTGACGTTATAGAGGGGATAGAAGCAAATAAAATTGCCAAATCTGCTAATAAAATAAGTCGATGGTCTGTAATTGTAAGCGCCCTTCTTTTCGCCATTACTCTTTTGATTGCTTATCAAGCTATAAGGCAATCTAAGGCGGCATCCGATTCGGTTGCACTTGCAAGACAAACGTATCTTGCTGATTCTGTTTATAAACGCAAAACGGAGAGGCTCGCTAAAATATCCGACAGTCTTAAATTCATAAGAGACACAGCGACTTTTAACCTTCAAAGAGCTGAACTTTATAAGCAAATAGAAGCCCTGAAGGAAGCGAACAAACAGTTTACAATAGGAAACGAACCATATCTTCAATTGGAAGATATGGTTGTTACCGACTTCGAGCCGGGCAAAAAATTTACTATTTCTTTTAACGTATTTAATTTGGGTAATTACCCGATTAAGGCAATTGCGGGCAAAGCTTTTTGGGCGGTTAGACGTACTGATCCCACTATTAATTATCCAGCCTTGGATACAGCGAAATGGAGGGTAATGAATAAATTTATTATGAAAGAAATCCCGGAACCGTTTACTGTAGACGATGATCTTCCGGTTTCTGCCGAAAAATGCTATGCCATTGAAAAAATGGGGTACTTTATGTGGTATGGAGGAATAATAAAGTACCAAAATCTTAGTACAAAAGAAATTAAATATTACAAATATATGATGCGAATTATCCCACCCAAAAAAACGATTTACACCCTTAGCGAAAACGATAAAACAACAAACTAAAAAATTACATACATTATCATTTAGTGTAAAATAGTATGTTATTGCCATGTAAATAAAGTTTTAGGAAATGCTAAAATAATTAGTATAATACTATCGTTTATAACAGATTACACGTCGGCCATATTTTTATTAAATTGCCGGTGTAAACTTTTATACCCCATATTGAAATACATTTGCTTTATCTGCCTGTTAGTACTGATTTTAGCGGCCATTAATGGTTGTAAAACACGCAAGCTTGCCGTTATGCAAGCGCAGGTGCCTGTGGTAGATCAAGCGCCTGCGGGCTTTAGGGTTGTAGGCTATTTGCTTGGCGGCCAGGTAGCCAACGGCACGGCTGCTAAATTTAACCTGTGCCGGGTAAATTATCTTAACATTTTTTTTAACGGCGAGGATAATCACCAAAAACTGCGGCATTTGCCACACCTCGACTCGACTATCGCTGCAGCACACCGGCAACATGTTACTGTACTGGCGTCGATCGGCAACAGCACAAAATCGTCATTATTAACAGATAGCAGCCGGGCAGCCTTTATCGATAGCCTGGTAAAGTCGGTTGAGGAATTGAACCTGGACGGCATCGATGTGGACCTGGAAGGTAAAAGTATCGACACCAATTATGAGGCCTTTGCAGGCGGCCTTTCAGCCGCGCTGAAATTAAAAGGCAAAGTGCTTACCGCCGCAGTTGCCACCTGGGAAAGCAGCCTGCTAACGGATAAAGCATTATCGTATTTCGACTTTTTAAACGTAATGACCTATGATAACACCGGCCCATGGCGGCTAAACGAGCCGGGGCCGCATTCGCCGTATTCCATGGCCGTTTCTGACCTCGATTTTTGGTCGAATAAAAGGCAGATTCCAAAAAACAAATTAAACCTTGGTTTGCCGTTTTACGGCTACCGGTTTACCACGGGAATGCAGCACGAATATAGTTACCGGGAGATTGTAAAGTTGTTCCCGGGTGCGGAAAATGCCGATGTGGCCACCTTTGCACCCGGCGACACGGTTTACTATAACGGTATGCCTACCATTAAACAAAAAACTGCCTTTGCCATGCAAAACGCAGGCGGCGTAATGATATGGGAACTAATGGAGGACGACCAGGGCGAAAAATCGCTGTTAACGGTTATCGATCAGACGGCTCACCCCGGGAAATAAATAAAGCGGTTAATGGGGCATTTTAAATGCGTCTATGGGACGTGTCCGTCCGTTTTAATCTTGTCCCCCCCCAAAAACGGACGGACAAAACAAGTTTAAAATAGTTTTGGTATTTGCTAAAATAATTAGCAATATTGCTGGCATAAACAGCGCGAATATGACCAACTATCAAGACTATCTGGTGCTGCTTTCCCCGTCGGAAAACATTAATGCCCACATCAAAAGCCTTAAACATTTCGCCGGCGGCATTATCGGCGATTTTGACGGGCGGCACGCCAAAGCAAATATTGTTGTGCAGCCGCTTCCCCGCAAAAAGCCAGTCTGGATTGAGCCGCTGATGCCCAAGCTGGAGCGCGAACTGCAAACGCTGCCCCCTATTGACCTGGAGATAAACGGCTTTGCTTTTTTTGATCAGCAGGAGTTTCAAACGATATACGCCAGGCTGAACAGCACACCCGCAACCAAACTTTGGTTTAAGCTACTGCGCAGGTTTTTTAATACGCCGCCTTTTGAGCCGCATATTACCATTGCCCGCAACATACTGCACGAGGATTTTAAAATACTATGGCCCCGTTTTAAGACCCAGCCCTTTAACGCCCGCTTTAAAGTGAATGAACTGACGATTTTGCGCCGCGAAACCATCGGGCACAATAAAACCTATATGGTGTACAAGGAAATGCCTTTTAACCGCCGGCTGGATTTTGATACGTTTATCCGGGCTAAACTAAAACCGCCCGCACCAATGATAAACCGCAGCGATGAACAGCAAATAAGCCTATTTTAACCATTTATAATGCATTTTATGCCAATTGCTGGTATTTGGCTGTCGCGATAGCTAAATTAGCCTGCAAACCACTTATAGCCGCTTTAGCGCGATGAAAAAAAGAAAATACGTACGCTTTGGGATCATCTTCCTGCTGCCCCTGGTATTTATTTTTTCGCAATGTCTCAATAAAACCAAAACGGCCGACCCAAGGGGCGAAAACTATGCCGGCTCGGCAGCCTGTTTAAAGTGCCATAGCGATATGGCTAAAAACTACCTGCATAGTGCACACTTTTTAACCAGTCGCAATGCTACGGCGGCAACGGTTTCCGGTAGCTTTCAGCCCGATTCAAATACGGTGGTTTATAACGACAGGCAAAAAGTGGTGATGGAAAAACATCCCGGCGGATTGTTCCAGGTGCTGTACACCAGTGGCAAACTCACCACCCGCAAACGTTTCGACCTGATTTTTGGCGCCAACCGCGGCGAAACCTACTTAACCTGGGATGGCCCGGAGGTGAAACAACTGCCGGTCTCTTATTATCTCAGCCTGCACAAATGGGCCAACAGTCCCGGCGGCTATTATGCTGATTCGGTAAACTTTAGCCGGGTGATCCACGAGCGTTGTTTTGAATGTCATGCTTCAAATATTCAGAACCTTAACGGCGTAACGGCGGCCGATATGCAATCAGATTCGCTCGACAAAAGCTCGCTGATCTTAGGCATCGACTGTGAGCGCTGCCACGGCCCCGGCGCTGAGCATGTGAAGTTTCAAATCGAAAACCCCACAGTAAAGCAGGCCAGGTATATTACACGCTTCGCCACCTTGTCGCGCCAGCAAAGAATCGATTTTTGCTCGATGTGCCATTCCGGCAACAGCAACGTGATGACCAAAACCACGTTCGGCTTTAAACCGGGCGATACATTAGCCAATTACACCTCGGGCGCAACCTTTCATGCTTACCGCGATGCGGCAACCGTAGATGTACACGGTAACCAGGTAAAACTGCTGATGAGCAGCAAATGCTACATCAGCAGCAAGATTGAATGTGCCACCTGCCACAGTATGCACGACAATACCGTTAAAACTGCAGCCGGCTATTCAACCTATTGCACCAATTGCCACAGCCCAGCCAACCACAATTTTTGTAAACTGGCCGACCAGGTAGGCCCGGCTATTACAACCAACTGCATCGACTGCCACATGCCAGTCAAGTCGTCAAAAACAGTAGTAGTGAACGGAACAAACATGCAGGGCACGCCTCCATTCCTGGCCCGCACGCATTTGATTGCCGTCTATCCCGGAGAAACACAGAAGGTAATGGCTATGCTTTCAGCAAAACAGAAACCTTAACCAACTGACATTCAACATTTCAACCTCACAACATTCCAACATTACAACTCCTCCAACCGATTTTTAACAATTTATTAACCAAAAACAAAGGTTTTTCTATCTTTGCGCCGGGGTAAGTCTTTTACGGCCAGCTCCTCTTGAACTCCCCCAGGGTGGGAACGCAGCAAGGGTAGAGAGTTGAGCGGCGCGATAGAAGTAGCTTACCCTTTTTTGTGCCTTAATTTTCCTATCCGATAGTTACGATTAACATTAGATTTGGATATCTTTAGGTATTATTCAATGAGCAACACACCTTTCACGCTTATTTTATCTCTGATAGCCCTGTTTATTAGTACAGCAAGCCATGCACAATCTGAAATAAACGACAATATAGTGTCGTCTGTCCATAGGTTCACTTTAAATGTTGGCATTAGATCAGTTGTGCCGTTTCACAATCGCTTTCTTTGTCTCGATGACAAGGGAAGCTTATTCTTGGTGAGTCAAAATTCGAGTCAAATAGATTCATCGATTAAAAAATCCGCATTGAGCCTTGACTTTCAGGAAATTCGAGTTATTGATGATACTATAGTCGGGGTGGAAAGGTTTCAAAGTTATTTTTTTGATGAAATGACAAAAACGTGGAAGCAATATAAATTCAAAAAAAGCATTTACCCCGGCGATCTGATATTTCAGGACAACGAATATTATATTTCCAGCACCTGTTCAGGAGAATGGGGCGGCACGATCTACTTTACTAATAAAAAGACAGGCAAAGCATACGAAAGTATATGTACATGCGCCGTCAACGTCATAAAAGTACCCAAATACTACAATGTCACGGCTTCACTGGCGCATATGTCGGGATTTGCAACCATCTTCAATGTCAGAAATCCAACAAAACTGAAGGTGTATCGGGCGCCAAAAACTCCTCTGGGATCGAAGTCGGCAAAATTCGTGGCGATTGGCAGTAACGAAAGCAATTCATGGACGGGAGTTGAAAAACTTGCAGATACAATTGGGGCAACCTGCGCGGGTAGCTTTAAATATAAAAACGCGTTACTATACCTGGTCGAGCATGAATCATTTCGGGAGCCCCCATCCATTTGGATAGATAGTATTCATAATCGCAAACTGGTTAAGCTTTACAACTTGACTCATTTTGGAATACTTGGAACAGATGACGACTGTTACAGTTATAACGGCGTAACCATTACTGCTTTTGATAATAAACAATTTTCGGGCTTTATTTACATTGCCGACAATAAACTGGAGTTATATATCTTTGACCGATTTAAAAAATAATGCTCGATATCCTCATCATTGGCGGCGGCCCTATCGGTATAGCCTGTGGACTTGCGGCTCAAAAAGCCGGTTTGAACTATGTTATTGTCGAAAAAGGCTGCCTCGTAAACTCGCTTTATAACTACCCGTCTACAATGACCTTTTTTTCCACTTCGGAAAAGCTGGAGATTGGCGGGATACCTTTTGTTACCATCAGCAACAAGCCGGTCCGCGCCGAAGCATTGGAATATTACCGCAGGGTAGCCACATCAAATAACCTCAATATTAATTTATTCGAAGAGGTTATCGACGTAAAAAAAGAAAATGATCACTTCGTTATCACGTCAGCAAAAACAACTTACGCTGCAAAACGGGTGATACTATCTACCGGATTTTATGATATAGCAATGCCATTAAACATCCCGGGCGAAGATTTGCCGAAAGTGCGGCATTACTACAAAGACCCGCATTTTTATGCTATGCAAAAGGTTGTGGTGGTAGGCTCAAGCAATTCGGCAATTGATGCGGCGCTGGAAACCTACCGCAAAGGCGCGGAGGTGACTTTGGTGATCCGCGATGCAGAAGTAAGCCACAGGGTAAAATATTGGGTAAGGCCCGATATTTTAAACCGGATAAAAGAAGGCAGCATAAAGGCCTGTTTTAATTCGAATTTAAAGGCGATCAGGCAGGATGAGGTGGATATTCAAACCCCGGACGGTGTGATCACCATCCCCAATGATTTTGTTATGGCGATGACCGGCTATCGCCCTAACTTTGAATTCCTTAAAAAGCTGGGCATTCATCTAACTGAAGATAAGTTTATCCCCCACTACAACCACCAAACCATGGAAACCAACGTACCGGGCCTATACCTTGCCGGCGTTGTTTGCGGCGGACTGGATACCCATTTATGGTTTATCGAGAACTCCCGGATACATGCGGAGATGATTATAACGGATATCGTTGGTAGGAGTTGAAAAGTTGTAATGTTGGAAAGTTGTAATGTTATAGAAGTTAAGGAATCTGTTCGGACTCGAAAATGGCCATCCGTATCAAAAATCAAAACATTGCAACATTACAACTTTTCAACATTGCAACAATAAAACAATTCAATTTTTCCCTTGCATAAATAAAAATTAATGCGGTCTTTTGCACGCGAATTAAAATACCAAAGCATAAAAGAAAAAAATGAAACAACAAAGCTTAAATAAGCCCACAGCCAGAGCGTTTTTCGCTCCTGTTGCCGCTGCTTTGATTTCAGTCGTTTTTGTATTTTCTCCATCCCGACGAAGGCCCTATATGCCGAGGGTTTGATGTTCCCTCCAAATCCAACCTGTAGAGACGCAATATTTTGCGTCTTATCCCCTGATAAGCATCATTTTATTGTTAACGCCGTAAAAGGCAAACCATTAACGGTAATTTTCTATTTCAATGACCATACAAGATTTTGATATAATAGTTGCAAGTGCACAGCACATTGATTATGCCCAGCAAATCTGCGACGAAATGGCTGAGTCGGCCAAAGCGCGGGGTACCGGCATTGCACAACGCTCGCCTGAGTATGTGGCGGACAAAATGCTGGAAGGTAAAGCGGTCATCGCCTTTCATAAGGACGGTACCTGGGCCGGGTTTTGTTATATCGAGACCTGGAGCCACGGCGATTTTGTGGCCAATTCGGGCCTCATCGTTAACCCAATATTCCGGAAGGCCGGTTTAGCGAAAGCGATAAAGGAACGTATTTTCAAATTATCACGCACTAAATACCCAAATGCCAAGATATTCGGGTTAACCACAGGTTTGGCCGTTATGAAGATCAACTCCGAATTAGGCTATGAGCCGGTAACCTATTCGGAACTTACCCAGGATGAAGAATTTTGGGCCGGCTGCAAAAGCTGCGTCAACTACGATATTTTGATGAGCAAAGGCCGGAAAAATTGTATGTGCACCGCCATGTTGTTTGATCCGGCGGAAAAAGCAAAGGAACTGGAGGAGAAATCAAAGGAAATGGTGCGCAAAGCGAATTTGTTTGGGCGAATCGAGAAGGTGCTTAAGAGCTTTAGCCAGGATTTAAAATTTTTATCAACGTAGAGGCGCAATATTTTGCGTCTCCTGTAGTGCATTCCGAACGTGCGAAGGATACGCAGCAAAGCGCGCTTCAACACAAATATTTCCGGAGACGCAAAATATTGCGTCTCGACAAAAAATACATCAATGAAAAAAAAGGTTGTTTTAGCATACAGTGGTGGTCTGGATACTTCTTTCTGCTGCATCTATTTAACCCAGGATTTGGGGTACGAAGTACATTCAGTGATTGTTAATACTGGCGGCTTCAGTGAAGAGGAATTGAATGGCGTGGAAGAACGCGCGTATAAAATGGGCGTTACGTCGCACCATGTGGTAGACGAGACGGAGAATTTTTATAATACCTGCATCCGCTTCCTTATTTATGGTAATGTTTTAAAAAACAATACCTATCCCCTTTCGGTTAGCGCCGAACGTGTTAGCCAGGCAACAGCCATCGCTAATTACGCCAGGGAAATAGGCGCCGAATTTGTTGCTCACGGCAGCACCGGCGCGGGTAACGACCAGGTAAGGTTTGATATGATCTTTAACATCCTGGTACCCGAAGTGCAGATCATCACCCCTATTCGCGACCTGAAATTAAGCCGCGAAGCAGAGATCCAATACCTGAAGGATCATGGCGTGGAAATGAATTTTGAGAAGGCGAAATATTCCATCAATAAAGGCATTTGGGGTACGTCAGTAGGTGGCAAAGAGACGCTGACCTCAAATTTGGGATTGCCCGAAGAAGCGTGGCCAACCCAGGTTTCCTCAACTGAAGCAAGAAATATTGAACTTGAATTTGAAAAAGGTGAGCTTTGGGGCATCGATGACGTAAAATTCAGCCATCCGACTAAGGCGATACAAGCCTTGCAGGCCATTGCCCAGCCTTATGGGATTGGCCGGGATATTCACGTAGGGGACACGATCATTGGTATAAAGGGCCGGGTTGGTTTTGAAGCTGCTGCGCCCATGATCATTATAAAGGCGCATCATACATTGGAGAAACATGTGCTGACCAAGTGGCAGCTTTCGTGGAAAGACCAGCTTTCCTCCTTTTATGGCAACTGGCTGCATGAGGGCCAGTTTCATGATCCGATCATGCGCAATATTGAAGCTTTTTTGACCGACACCCAGCATAATGTAAGTGGCAAAGTGTTTGTGCAGCTGCATCCATATCGTTTCCAGGTAGTTGGCATCGAATCAGCACATGATCTGATGTCGAACAAGTTTGGCAGTTACGGCGAAATGAATAATGCCTGGACCGGCGATGATGTTAAAGGGTTCTCGAAAATATTCGGCAACCAGGTGATGATCTATCATAAAGTTAACCAGGGTTCGTAAAGTGTGAAGCCATGAGTGTCAACAATAAAGTATTAGCAGGGATTGTGGGAGGCGCTGGTTATACCGGCGGAGAGATGCTGCGTATCCTGCTGAACCACCCGAATGTGGAGATCGCCTTTGTGCATAGCACCAGCAGCGCCAATAAACATGTTTACGAAGTACACACTGACCTATTTGGCGATACCGATTTAAAGTTTGCAGCTGAACTGGCTTATAATATCGATGTGTTATTTTTATGTGTTGGCCATGGTGATGCCCAAAAGTTTTTAAATGCCAACCCAATACCCGATCACATTAAAGTGATCGATTTGAGCCAGGATTTCCGTTTGAGCCAGTCGGCAAAGCACAAAACCAAAAGCTTTGTTTACGGCCTGCCCGAATTAAACCGTGACACAATAAAACAGGCAAATAATATTGCCAATCCAGGCTGTTTTGCTACCTGCCTGCAGTTGGGCTTACTCCCATTGGCAGCAAAGGGTTTGCTAAACAACGAGGTACATATCACCGCAACAACGGGCTCAACTGGTGCCGGACAAAGCCCATCAGCAACCACTCATTTTACCTGGCGCAATGACAACCTGTCGGTGTACAAAGCCTTTGAACACCAGCATTTGAATGAGATCGGTCAGTCGTTAAAACAATTGCAGCCGGGATTTGACCATGCAGTAAACTTTATCCCCTATCGTGGTGATTTTACCAGGGGAATTATCGCTTCTATGTATGTGGATTGCAATCTGGGTGAGGCAGAAGCTTTAAGAACATACCAGCAATATTATACAGGCCATCCCTTTACCCATGTAACGACACATGATATCGATTTAAAACAGGTGGTGAACACTAATAAGTGTTTTATCCAGGTTAAAAAGCACGGTAATAAATTATTGATCATCAGCATCCTGGATAATTTGCTCAAAGGCGCATCAGGACAGGCAGTGCAAAATATGAACCTTATGTTTGGGTTGGATGAAACAGCTGGCTTAAAACTGAAAGCAACTGCTTTTTAAGCAGAAAGAGTGAAATAAAATGGAAATACAAAGTTTAACCTGGTTATTGCGACGACGAAGGTTGTTTTGATCAAAAGAGATCATCACCCATCGGAATTTATTGTAATTATTCAAATGTTAAACACAAGGCGAATGAAAACCTTTTACCCTTTGCCTTTTACCTTTCACCTCAAAAGAAAATGAATCTATTCGACGTATATCCAATCAACAATATCAATATCGTTAAAGGCCGGGGCAGCCTGGTTTATGACGATAAAGGCACCGAGTACCTCGACCTTTACGGCGGCCATGCGGTTATTTCTATCGGTCATACCAACCCGCATTATGTAAAACGGCTGGAGGATCAGCTGCGCCAGATCGGTTTTTATTCAAACTCGGTTGAAATTCCCATTCAAAAACAATTGGCGGAAAAGCTGGGCCATGTTTCCGGCAAGGAAGATTACCAGTTGTTTTTGTGTAATTCAGGTGCTGAGGCCAACGAGAACGCTTTAAAACTGGCGTCGTTTTACAACGGCAAAAGGAAGATTATTTCGTTCACTGGGTCGTTCCACGGGCGGACATCGCTGGCTGTTGCGGTTACCGATAACCCCAAAATAGTTGCGCCGGTTAATGAGACCGAAAATGTGATTTTTTTGCCAAGATATGATGAGGCTGCTTTGGAAAAGGCCTTTGCAGAGAATGAGATTTCATCAGTAATTATTGAAGGCATACAGGGCGTTGGCGGCATCCATGTTGCGCCGGAAAGTTTCCTGCAAAAGATCAGGGCTTTATGCGATGCCAACAACGCAGTTTTTATAGCTGACTCCGTGCAATGCGGTTATGGACGTACAGGTAAATTCTTTTCGCATGATTTTGCCGGTGTTAATGCCGATATTTATACCATGGCCAAAGGGATGGGAAATGGTTTCCCGGTTGGGGGTATCATCATTTCGCCAAAAATAAAACCGGCATTTGGCATGCTGGGTACGACCTTTGGCGGTAACCACTTGGCTTGCGCCGCAGGTTTAGCCGTTTTGGAAGTGATGGAGCGGGATAATTTGTTACAAAATGCATCCGAAGTTGGGGGATACCTGATCGATGAACTCAAAAAGTTCAGCCAGGTAAAAGAAGTAAGGGGTCGTGGCCTAATGATCGGTATTGAGCTGCCTGCTGAATTGGCACATGCACGGAAAGAATTGTTGTTTACCCATCATATATTCACCGGCGAAGCCAAACCCAATGTGATCAGGCTGTTACCGGCTTTGAATTTAACCAAAGCGTATGCCGACAGGTTTTTAGAAGCGTTTACAACCGTTTTGAACAAATAAAAGCGACCATCTTTGACATATAATATCAACTTAAAATAATAAAGGCTTTGTGATCTTTGCGAAAAACCTTCGTGACCTTTGCGGTTAATTTTTCACCACAAAGTGCGCAAAGAGGTTGATCAAAGTGACACAAAGGACTGTCGCTTCTTAAGATAAGTCCACATGAAAAAATTTACCTCCGTTCACGATGTTAGCGACGTAAACTCGCTGGTTGCCGAAGCACTTCAATTAAAGCAAAACCCCTATGCTTTTCAGCATTTAGGGAAAAACAAAACCATTGCGCTTGTTTTTTTGAATCCGAGCCTTCGCACGCGAATGAGCACCCAAAAAGCAGCCCTTAACCTTGGTATGAACGTGATGGTGCTCAATATCGACAAAGAAGGCTGGGCGCTGGAGTTACGCGATGGTATAGCTATGAACGGCACCACCGTGGAGCATATCCGCGAAGCAGCTGCCGTAATGGGCCAATATGCGGATATTATTGGTGTGCGTTCATTCCCAGGCTTAAAGGATCGCGAAGAAGACTACACCGAAACTATTTTCAACAAATTCGTTGAGTTTTGTGGTGTACCGATCGTAAGCCTGGAATCGGCTACTCGTCACCCGCTGCAAAGCCTGGCCGACCTGGTAACTATCGAAGAGTTAAAAACACGCCCACTTCCCAAGGTAGTACTAACCTGGGCGCCGCATATTAAACCATTGCCCCAGGCTGTGCCTAATTCTTTTGCCGAATGGATGAGCACAGCGGATGTGGATTTTACTATCGCCCATCCAAAAGGCTATGAGTTGTGCGAAGATTTTACCAAAGGTGCAACTATCACCCACAACCAGGACGAAGCACTGGCCGATGCAGATTTTATCTATGTTAAAAACTGGTCGGCTTACGAGCCTTATGGACAAATTTTGCCGGGTAACGAGGATTGGATGCTCACCAATGACAGGCTGAAAAAAACCAATAATGCTAAAGTGATGCATTGTTTGCCGGTAAGGCGTGATCTGGAGTTATCGGCTGAAATACTGGATGGAGACAGTTCAATAGTTGTTCATGAGGCAGGCAACCGCATTTGGGCTGCTCAGGCGGTTTTGAAGCGGATGTTGGAATCACTATAGGCAGTTACTCATGAAAATTTGCTTAATCAAAGAGATACGAATTGATACAGTCGGTAGGCTTCTTGTTTTTCCTGAAAAAGAGCAGTTCCCATTTATTTGGAGGTCGGCGACGGAAGTTCATTGGGACGACAAAGGATTATTCCTTTATTCCCCGAAACCACGTGAATGGCCATATTTTAATTGGTATACACAAATCGTCAGCGCCGTCAAATCTGAATACGGGGTAGAGTTGTTGCCGAAAAAAGATACTATTTGGAGCGATATTTCGGATGATTTAAAAAACCAAATATTGACTTTCAGCCGCCCGCAAATTATTTAACATTGTAAGATGTATATTCCATCGTTCAACGAATTCGAAGACCATAAGCAGGTTATTGATTTTATCCAACGGTATAGCTTTGCCGCAATAGTTTCCGTAAAAAACAATATACCTGTTGCCACACACCTCCCCTTTTTAGTTAAAGTTGAGGATGACAAAGTAATCCTGCGCGCCCACTTCGCAAAGGCAAATCCACAGGCAAAGGACAGTATTGGCCAGCATGTTTTGGTGATCTTCACTGAACCTCATGCTTACATCTCCCCTAAAAACTACGAAAAAGTTGAAAATGTGCCGACCTGGAATTATCTGGCTGTGCATGCTTATGGTAAATGTGAGGTGTTGGAAGGGGAGGAAAATAAGGCTGCTTTGCTTGCAGAAACTATAAAAGCTTTTGAGCTGGAATATTTAAAGCAATGGGACGGCTTATCCGACGATTACAAACGAAAGATGATGAACGGTATTGTAGCTTTTGAAATTGTTGTGGAAGACCTGCAGGCTAAAGCAAAGCTCAGTCAAAACAGATCAGAGGTTGAACAGCAAAATATCATCCATCAACTTGATGATGCAGCCAGCAACACGGAGCGGGAAATTGCTGAATATATGAAGGGATTAAAAAAAATGTAGAGACGCAATATTTTGCGTCTCGAACCCAATGAAGAGGTTTCGGGATGGCATCGCAATTTCCGGATCAATCTTTTGATTCGCTCCGGGACGCGAAAAATTGTGATCCCTATTTCGGCTCCAACTCAGATGACCCTGTTTCTGCATTATAATGCCTCACTATCAATCTGTTGTCAGCGTTTTTATTGAAATAGTTTATCGCCCAGCTAAAAAACACGATGCCTTTATTGGTAAAGCCCGCAAGCGACATTAAATGCACCAACCCCCACAGCAGCCAGCCGACAAAACCGCTTAAATGTATTTTGCCCAGGTCGGCTACAGCGTGGTTTCGGCCTATGGTAGCTAACGAACCTTTATCATGATATTTAAAGGGGGCTGTAGGCTCGCCCTTTATCAAATGCACCAGGTTCCTGGCCAGCTGCGCGCCTTGTTGTATTGCTGTCGGCGCTACTCCGGGATGACCGTTCGGCGTTTCCGGCCTGATCATCGCTGCCACATCGCCTATGGCAAAAATATTGTCAAAACCTTTTACACGGTTTATTTCGTCAACCTGCAGGCGATTTCCTTTTGCAACCACTTCTGCCGGCATCCCCCCGGGCATTTCGCCTTTTACCCCCGCTGCCCAAAGTACGTTTCGGGTTTTTATCGTTTTACCGTTATCAATAGTGAGGTAAAAACCATCATAGCTTTGCACATGGGCATTATTGTAAATCGTCACATCACCCTTTGTCAAGGCCTGTTTTGCCTTTGCCGAAGCATTTTCTGACATCGCCGCCAGCACCCTGTCCTTTCCCTCAACAAGGTATATCCGCAGGTCATATTTACTGAGGCCGTGATAGTCCTTTTCTAATATTAAGTGCCGCATTTCCGCCAGTGCACCCGAAAGCTCGACCCCAGTTGGCCCGCCGCCAACAATCACATAGGTCATCAGGGCAAATTTTTCGCGCATATCGGTTGTTACCAGGGCAGTTTCCAGGTTCTGCAAAACCAGGCTGCGGATATTTAATGCCTCCGGAATATTCTTCATCGGCATGGCAAAGTGCTCGATTTCTTTGTTGCCAAAAAAATTGGTGTTCGAGCCGGTGGCTATCACCAGGTAATCATAATGGATTTCACCAATATTTGTCGAAAGGGTATTTGTTTCGGGATTAATCTTTTCCACTTCGGCCATGTTAAAGCTGAAATTCTCATATTTCATGAATATCCGCCGGATTGGAAAAGCGATGGAATCTGCCGCTATCGAGCCGATTGCAACCTGGTAAAGCAAAGGCTGAAATGTGTGGTAGTTATGTTTATCGATCATCAATACATCCACCGGCGCTTTCTTCAACGCGGTGGCTAAAGATAATCCGCCGAATCCCCCTCCTATTATGACTACCCTGGGCCTAACGCCGCTTTTTTGATCCTGTGATACGGTGAACATAAATTTTTAAAGCCCAATTATACGCAATCCGGCCTGAAACACTATTCACGGCCTTGTTATATTTTCAACATTTAAAGCCTGTCCCGGTTTTGATCGGTTAGCGGTTATTTTTTTCAGGAGGCCTTTCGCTCAACATCTCTCAAAGACGTTCCGGTCGACAGGCGGGCATTTTTTTGACAACAGTTCTAATTTTGGTCGCCCTGATGCTAAAACTCAAGGGTTTTTAGTATTTTTACCCCATAAAAAGCTGATAAATATATCATTTGAAAATATTTGGCTTTTTTTGCATGGTGAAAAGTATTAAATTGAGCAGGATTTGGCAAAGCGTGGCGAAATTAAGGGTGAAAATGACCTTTACGTTATAAAAATAGGCGGAAACGTTATTGATAATTCCGAAAACCTCTATCGTTTTTTAAAAGACTTTACTGCTTTGCCCGGCAAAAAAATATTGGTTCATGGCGGCGGTAAGGTAGCGACGCAGCTTTCTGAGACTTTAGGAATTGAGCCAAAATTGGTTTACGGACGCCGGATCACTGATATTGAAACACTTCGGGTGGTAACCATGGTTTATGGCGGGCTTATCAACAAAAACATGGTGGCCCAATTGCAGCGGTTCGGTACCAATGCCATCGGGCTTACCGGCGCGGACGGTGATTTTATCCGTGCAAAAAAGCGTCCCGTAAAAACCATTGATTACGGTTTCGTGGGTGATCTGGATGAAAACTCCATCAACCCCAAAAACGTTAGCAGCCTGATGGAAGCTGGGTTTACACCGGTTTTTTGTGCTTTGACACACGACGGTGAAGGTCAGCTGCTAAATACTAATGCCGATACCATTGCTTCGGCTTTGGCGGTGGCGCTGGCAAAAGATTACCATACCACCCTGATTTACTGTTTTGAAAAGAAGGGTGTTTTGAAAAACATTGACGATGAGAATTCTTTGATCAATGAGATCAACCCTCGTCAATACCAGGAATTAAAAGAACAGCAGGTTATCCATAGCGGGATGCTGCCAAAGCTTGATAATGCTTTTAACGCCATAGCATGCGGGGTAAAAGAAGTGATCATCGGCCATGCCGGCGATTTAGGAAATTTGATAACAGAACTACCATTTGGAACACATTTAAATAGCGACTTATGAATTCACAGCAACATATAGCCATACTTGGCAGCGGAAACATTGGTCTTTCGCTTGCCAATGGTTTGGTAAAAGCGGGTAAGTGCAAGCCACAACAAATATCGCTTACCCGCCGTAACGTAGCCGCCCTGGCTAAGTTTGACGAGCTTGGCTATTACACCACCGACAATAATTTAAAGGCGGTAAAAAAGGCTGATTTTGTTGTATTGGCGGTTTTACCCCAACAATTAAATAAATTATTAGATGAGATAAAGCCGGCCATAAAACCCGAAAAGCAGCTGGTGATCTCTGTAGTGTCGGGTGTGAGCTGTGCGGATATCCGTAAGCAGCTTGATATGCCGGTTCAGGTGGTAAGGGCCATGCCTAATACAGCCATCGCTATCGGCCAGTCCATGACCTGTATTGCAACTGATACAGCCACGCCAAAAAACCTCAACTTTGTGAAATCGTTGTTTGAGACTGTCGGTTTAACTATCCAGATCAACGAGGAATTGATGACCTCAGCCACAGCCCTTTGTGCCTGCGGTATCGCGTTCTTTTTACGCTCGATCCGTGCAGCATCGCAGGGTGGAACGGAAATTGGCTTTCATGCCCATGATGCGCTTAAAATGGCTGCGCAAACCGCCA
>Ga0210389_10001813_pt1 | contig 17145 bp, 10 predicted proteins | sample IncBWH28OmetaG_FD_160127 | JGI IMG/M metagenome (GOLD analysis project Ga0210389, IMG submission 160127) | Forest soil microbial communities from Barre Woods Harvard Forest LTER site, Petersham, Massachusetts, United States - Inc-BW-H-28-O ...
CTTGGTGAGTGCTTCTGAGCGTGATTCGGTTGTGCGCGCTGACCGGGTGTGGTCGCTGGATGGCGGCAAGCTCACGCCGACGCTCGGCCATACCCGCACCGACGCCCCCGTGATCAAACTCCGGCGCGGACCTAGCGAGTCGCGCCGCGCGGGCTAGAGGGTCATGCTCGAGCTGCGCGACGTCGTAAAGCGCTACGAGGTAGGAGGCTGCGAGATCCGTGCTGTCGATGAGGTGTGTATGGAGGTCGAGCAGGGAGAGCTCGTCGCACTGTATGGGCCATCGGGGTCGGGCAAGACCACGTTGATCGAGTTGGTCGCGGGGTTGAAGGCGCCCGATAGCGGCAGCATCCTGGTTGGCGGGCGCGACATCGTTGGCATGTCACGCAGGGAGCTGGATCGCTATCGCCTACGTGAGCTTGGGATCGTGATGCCGCCTAGCAGCCTGCCGCCGGGCGCGAGGGCGATCACGACCGCCTCGCTGAAGTTGACGAGCCGTCTTGGGATGAGAGCCGCACGTCGGGAGATCGCGCCGTTGATGGTGGAGCTTGGCCTAGAGGATCGGATGGGGCATCGGGTCGCGCAGCTTTCGATGGGCGAGCGCCAGCGTGTCTCAATTGCGCTCGCACTGTCCTGTGACCCTGGGTTGGTTCTTGCCGATGAGCCCACCGCGAGTCTTGACCGCGAGAACACCAGAAGCGTGCTCGGCTTGCTTCGTCGTCTTTGCCGGGAGAAGAAGATGGCTCTGCTGGTCGTCACGCATGACCCCGAGGTCGCGGGGTATGCCGATCGCGTGCGCGAACTTCGTGACGGTCGCCTCGGCGAGCGTCTGTCGGCTGCCGTTGGGCCGTTCGGGGTGCCTGAGACGCTATGAGACGTCTGTCGGGATTGCTCTACATATTCGAGGCTCGATCCGGTGCTGGCGCGTCGTTGGTTCAGGAATGCTTTGCCATTCTTGGGATCGCGGTGGGCGTCGCACTACTGTTCGCCTCGCAGGTAGCGAGCACTAGCCTCACGCGCGCGGTCGCGCAGCTCAACACTCAGCTCGTCGGGAGCGCCCAGCTACAGCTAAAGGCTAGGGGCTACGAAGGCGTGCCAGAAGCCGTTGTTGAACAGGTGCGGCGTGCACCTGGCGTGATGAGTGCGCTGCCAATTCTCGAACGGCAAGCAGACTTGCTGGGGGCGCGCGGTGAACGGCCGGTGGATCTGATCGGGATCGAACCGACTGAATTGAAGGCCGCCGGCCCACTACTGCGGAAATTCTCACCGCGGCAGCTGGCAAGTGCGAGGGCCATCGCGATACCGTCACCGCTTGCCAAGGAACTCGGCACTGGCTCGCTGCAGACCGTGCGGCTGCAGGTGGGAGCGAACTACGTAGAAACGCTGGTCGGGACCACCCTTGCTGAGGAAGACATTGGCGCACTCGAGCATAGTCCCATCGCAGTCACATCCCTCCATTACGCGCGTCGGCTTATTGGAGCGCCGGGACGGGTTACGAGGATCTTCGTTCATTACGAATCGAGCCGCTCCAAGCAGGCCATTCACGCGCTTGCGGCTATCGCGCGAAGGTGGAATGTCAATCTTCAGCCAAGCACCGTCGAATCTCGGGTATTCGCAGTCGCTGTAGGGCCTGAGACAAAAAGCGAGATGCTCTTTTCGGTGATCGCTGCGCTCGTGGGGTTCATGTTCGCATTGGATGCGATGCTGATTACGGTCCCAGCGCGGCGTAAGCTCATCGCGGACATGCGCCCGCACGGAATCGTGGCCACGGTCACGGTGCTGCTCATCGACGCTGTCGCGATAGGCATAGCGGCCTGTGTGGTCGGTCTGGTGCTGGGTGACCTGCTCTCGATCGCAGTGTTCAATGCTACGCCAGGCTATCTGACGTACGCGTTCCCGATCGGCAATGGCCGGGTCGTGACGGGGTCTGCGGTCGCGCTGGCGGCTGGTGCTGGCATGGGTGCCTCGATACTGGGCGTGCTGTGGCCAATGCGGGGGATCGGGGAGCATCGGGAGCAGCGCTCAGGCGAGCCCGTGTTGGATCGCAGGCGGGTGCGCGCAGGGTTGGTGGCGATGGGGCTGGTTTGTCTTGCTGTTACTACGTACACCCTGATCTACGATTCCCGGGCGGCGGTGGTCGGAAACATCGCGCTTGTGCTCGCTCTGCTCTGTCTGCTGCCGTTTCTGTTCGACGCCGCGGTGGCGATCTTCGTGCGCGTCTCGACGATCCTTGATGATGTAGCGTCGGGCACTGCGGTCGAACAGCTCGAAACCCCGCAGACCTATGTTCGCTACCTTGCGATCGCCGGGACGGCTGCGCTCGCCGTTTTCGGGACGGTCGAGTTCGGTGGTGTCCAGACGAACCTCACGAGCGGGCTACATTCGTTTGCTCGCGATTTTGATTCCAGCTCGCAGCTTTGGGTATTGCCAAGCGGAGATTTGAGTTTGCAGGCTACGGCACCGTTTGACGCGGTGAACACCCGCGCCTTGGCGGCGGTGCCTGGAGTGCGGCGGGTTTCCGTGTATCGCGGCAGCTTTCTTGACTGGGGCGATCGACGGCTTTGGGTGCTTGCACCAGCGGGAGCGATCGAACATCCGATTCCGGCGACGCAGGTCAGGGTCGGCGCCGTGGGTGCCGCGACAGCGAGGGTGCGGCGGGGGGGCTGGGCGGTGCTTTCAGAAAGTCTTGTTGCCGAACACCATCTGCATGTCGGGGAGCCGTTCCTGCTACCGTCGCCGCGCCCAACCACGCTTCGGTTGGCTGCGGTGACGACCAACCTAGGTTGGCCACCTGGCTCGATCATCATGAACTCTGCTGACTACGCTCGCGCTTGGTCTAGCCTAGCGCCGAGTGCGTACCAGATCACCACAACTCCAGGCAGCAGCCCAGGCATCGAGCGAGCGCTTGTTCAGCATGCGCTCGTTGGGCTGGGGGCGTTGTCGGTGGAGACATCTGGCGAACGCGAGCAGCGCCAGTTCGCCGAGGCGGCGCAGGGTCTCTCGCGGCTCACGCAAATCCGCATACTGATCCTGATCGCTGCGATCTTGGCGGTTGTGGGAGCGATGGGCGCGTTGATCTGGTCTCGCCGGACACACTTTGCCGCTCTGAAATGTCATGGATTGGACGAAGTGAGACTGTGGTGCTCGCTTCTCTGGGAGAGTGCTGTGATTCTCGCGGCTGGTTGTACGATCGGCGTTGTATTCGGCCTCTACGCGCAACTCCTAGGCAGTCATTTCCTGTCCAGCGTTACAGGCTTTCCGGTTGAGTTTGGACTAGAAGGCGTCACGGCCATTGAGAGTTTTGTAGTGGTCACGGTGACAACGCTCGCTGTACTGGCCATTCCGGGGTATCTGGTAGTGCGTGTGTCGCCGAGCACGGTCAGCCCGGCGTACTAGTCGCACGCTGGCTTCGCAGCGGCGCGGTAGCGCTCCTAGCGCCCTGTCGGCCCGTGAGTTTCAGGCGTTGGTCGCGGCGATCACGCCCGGGCTTGCGTGGGTCACACCGGCGGTCAGCCGGGAGCTGCGGCATTGGCGAGACCTAGCGGCGCGTATACCGGCAGCTCCCCTGCGTGAAGAGGCGCTAGCTGCCCTTGAGCGCAAGCGCGGGCAGAGCGAGGGCGCAGCGCTGTTCGCGATTCTTCCCCGACAGCGAAGCCGCGAATGCCTACGGCTACTCGTTGCCTACCAGATCATTTGGGACTACCTCGACAGCATCAACGAGCGCGGCATCTCAGCAGGGCTGGCAAATGGATGTCAGCTGCATCTAGCGCTGGTTGATGCTCTTACGCCCGGCAGTCCGCTGCAGGACTATTACCGGCATAGTCCCTGGCAGGACGACGGTGGCTACCTCTGTGCGCTTGTGCACACATGCCGCGAATGTTGCGCCCAGCTGCCGTCGTTCGCGCACGTTCAGCGACTGGTGCTGGCTGATGCTGCCCGTGCCCAGGTGCTCGCGTTCAACCACGAGCCCGACCCGACTCGGCGCGACAGGCTTCTGAAGGCGTGGGTGCGCGACGAGTTCTCGGAGGCTCACGAGGCCAGCTGGTTTGAGCTTACAGGCGCTGCTAGCGCTGCCCTGTCCACCTACGCGCTGCTTGCGCTGGCGTGCGAACCCACATGCAGCGACGCGGAGATAGGCCGGACGCACGGAGCGTACTTTCCGTGGGTCTGCGCGGCCGGGACGATGCTCGATAGCTACGTCGATCAGTACGACGACCTAGCTAACGGCCATCACATCTATATCGCGCACTATGCGACGCCGGAATGGGCCGTAGCGCGGATCTGCGAGCTAGTGCAGCGTTCGGTCTACGAACTGCGCACCCTGAAAGGTGCTGAGACGCATCTAGTGTCTTGAGTCGTTAGTTTCTGTGCAGTAGTAGGATTTGGTGATGCCGAGTCCTACTGCTGTGCCTATTGAGCTGACTGGGGAGGAGCGGGAGTTGTTGGAGGGCTGGACGCGCCGGCGCACGACCGCTGCGGCGTTGTCGTTGCGCTCGCGGATCGTGTTGGCCGCGTCTGGTGGTGAGAGCAACACTGAGATCGCGCGGCGGCTCAGTGTTCATCGCAATACCGTCGCGCTGTGGCGCCGTCGGTTTCTCGAGTTCCGCCTGGATGGCCTGCTCGATGAGCCGCGGCCGGGGCAGCCCCGGAAGGTGACCGATGCGCAGGTCGAGGAGGTGATCACCAGGACGCTTGAGTCGGCGCCGAAGAACGCGACGCACTGGTCGACGCGGTCGATGGCCGCCGAGGTTGGCCTCTCGCAGACCGCGATCTCGCGGATCTGGCGGGCGTTTGGCTTGCAGCCGCATCGTCAGGACACGTGGAAGCTCTCCAAGGACCCGTTGTTCGTCGAGAAGATCCGCGATGTCGTCGGGCTCTATCTCAACCCGCCCGAGCGGGCCGTCGTTCTGTGCGTTGATGAGAAGTCCCAGATCCAAGCGCTGGACAGGACCGCTCCGATCCTGCCGATGCGCCCAGGGATCTCCGAGCGAGCGACGCACGACTACAAGCGGCACGGCACAAGCAGCCTCTATGCCGCGCTGGATCTCACCAGCGGCAAGGTCATTGGCCGGCTGCACTCACGCCATCGCGCGATCGAGTTCAAGAAGTTCCTGCAGACCCTGGACCGCGAGGTCCCACCCGATCTCGCGGTGCACTTGGTGCTCGACAACGCCTCGACGCACAAGACGCCGGTGATCAAACGCTGGCTGCTAGCGCACCCCCGGTTCGTGCTGCATTTCACCCCGACCAGCAGCTCGTGGCTGAACCTCGTCGAGCGCTGGTTCGCAGAGCTCACCACCAAGAAGCTCAAACGCTCAGCCCACCGCTCCGTGCCCGCGCTCAACAAAGACATCCGAGCATGGATCGCAACCTGGAACGACGACCCCAAACCCTACGTCTGGACCAAGACCGCCGAGCAAATCCTCGACTCCATCACCCGCTACTGCACAACTATCACAGACTCACCACACTAGTGCTGCTCTGCAGCATGGTTGCTCTCTACCTGTCAAAGGACAGCGCGCGCTCACAGGCGATGTGTGACTCAAGCAGACGCATCGCGCAGGCGGGAGGCTCGCTTACCCAGACCCTACTTCCGATTCTTCGCTTGTGGCGGGTCACCCGCTCACTCAGAGCTTTATAAGACAACGAAACGGAGACATCTATGTCAACGACAGTGCATTCGTCAACACTAAGGCGCCTAAAACGAGAGCTGCCTCCTAGTCCACCCCAGCCTGCGGCGCTGCAGACTGTAGCTGGACGTCGCTGGGCTTACTCGTATTTTCGGTACTGCCAGAGGACCTGTGGCGATCCGTTCACCCTATATCCGCTCGACATGCTGCCGATGGTCTTCTTCGCAGATCCAGAGGAAGTAAGAAGCGTCCTCACCGGGGACGCGGGCGAGCTGCATGCCGGAGCCGGTGCCAAAAGTCTCGAGCCGTTGATCGGTAAACGGTCATTCATGCTACTCGAGGAGGACGAGCACGTTGCGGGTCGCAAGGTTGTAGCTCCCGCGTTCCACCGGCGAATGGTGCAGGAGCAGACAGCCGCACTCACCGGGACTGTAGAAGCGGCCGTGAGATCATGGCCGCTCGGCGCGCCCATACCATTGCTGTCGCATATTCGTGCCCTTACGCTGACGGTGATCCTACGGGCGATCTTCGGCGAGGACTCAGAGCTTGGTCGTCTGCATCACCTGCTGACGCGAATGCTAGGCATAGCGGACACATTGCTGCTCCAAGGCCCCCGGCTCCAGCACTTCGTGGGATGGCGGGGACCCTGGAGACGTTTCATCGATCGCCGCCAAGAAGTCGACGACGTGATCCGTCGGCTGGTGGCGCGCCGGGAACGCTCAAACGAATCGGGCGAGCGCGGCGACCTACTCGACATGCTGCTCTCAGCGGGCAATGAGGACGGCTCGTCGCTCTCATCGCGGGAGATCCGTGACCAGCTGATGTCGATGATTGTCTCCGGCCATGAGACAACAGCTGGGGAGCTGGCCTGGGCGCTCTTGATGCTCGCACACAACCAGACGGTCCAAGACCGGCTTGCCGAAGAGCTCGACAGCGGCAGCGCCGAATACCTCACAGCGACTGTACACGAGACCCTGCGGCACAAGCCTGTCTTCGTGTTCACCATCCCACGCGAGGTTGTAACGCCTGTCCAAGTTGGCCCGCGGATGTATGCACCGCCGGTGCAGCTCGCGGCGTGCACCTATCTCCTTCATCACAATCCCGACCTTTATCCAGATCCCGATACCTTCCGGCCGGAGCGGTTCCTTGGTGCAGCCCCACAATCAAGGACGTGGCTGCCGTGGGGCGGCGGACGCAAGCATTGTCTAGGGCGCCACTTCGCCATGCTCGAGCTGACCACGATACTGGGCCACGTCATCTCGACGAGAACAGTTGTGCCAGCCAGCGAACGAATTGAGCAGCCACGCTGGCGAAGCGCGATCCTCGTGCCATCTCAGGGAGCACGGATCATTCTCGCCGATCGGCGCCACAGCCGCAATTTTTTTTGACCGGGGACGATTCTGCGCAGAATGTTTTTATTCAGCGCAGACGCTTATCGTTCTGCGCAGAAGGAATTGGGGGTTTATTGAACAAAAAGCGGGGTTGTTTCGATCCTTCGACTTGTGTCATGCTCGCGGCAACACTGCGACGAGACGTTGAATGGGACAGCGAAAGACCAAAACTACGACGAGGCGCCATGCCCCGGCTGCGCTAGCGCGCTGTGTTAGCGCAGGCGAAGGTGGGCTCACGCCGAGGCGCCAGGTAGCGCGGCTTGGTGCAGTCGAGCAGCGGCGCGAGAGAGAGGACCGGAAGGTAAGGCGGCATTCTCACTCGGGCGCAAGCAAGATCCCCTGTGAGACTCTGGCATGCCGGATAGCACTGAAGACTGCAACAAGGCCGGTTGGCGCTGCGGTGCGTTTGCGAAGGACGGGGGGTCGTGATGTCCGGTAGATCAAGCGGCTGTCTCGGGCGGCATCTGGTCGTAGTGTGCGAGCGGCTGCGCAGCGCCAAGGCGAGCCTCGACGACGTGTCAGCTGCCCTCACAAACTCAGTGTGGTACCTCGCCAGAGCGAAGTATCTGCTTCTCGAGAGTGAACGCGCCAACGGAAAGCACGTCGCGCTCCCGATGTGCTTCGCAGTAGTCGACGACAGCATATTCTTGCGCACTGAGGCCGGCTCGGCGAAGGTCAGGAGAATCGGTCGGCAACCAATCGTCAAGGTTGCAGCCTGCACCGTCCGAGGCATCGTCTTCGGCGACTACATCGAATGTACTGCGGGGATCGTGGCGCCCGAGAGGGAGGCTCAAGCCAAGGCGGCGCTACGTCGAGGTTACGGTTTCGGCGGGCTGTTGTTCAATCGGTTCATATGTAATCACCACGTGTATCTTGAGCTGACACCGCTGGCCGAGCGGGAGTCCGCGCCACGAACCAAGAGGGCTGTGGCAACCGTCACGCCCATTGATCGCGCTCGACGCAGGCAGCCGCCCGATGGTCGTGTCGCATGACTGGAGCAGCGGCAGTGGGCGGGATTGACCAGGTTGATGTTCACTGCGGCGAGGACCCGCAGCGAGTTGTAGTGCTCGCGGCGGTCGGTTGTCCGGGTGGTTGGTCCCGGGATTGGCTGTATCGCAGGACCGGCCAGAGCCCGGAGGCGATCGATGAGGCCATTACGAGGCTCACGCAGTGCGGTGTGCTCGTGGTGAGTGCCGGCGTCGTGAGGCCCTCCCCGGCGCTGATCCGGCTGGACGCGTTGAACATGATTGGGGCCTAGATAGTGTCGCGGGATGAGTACCCCGGAGCGCAGCTGCCGGCCTACGAGCGCCCGCTTCTCTGTGCTGGGCTGGCGGTGTGGCGGTTGAGGGCATCGCTGTTGGCTGCGATCGAGCGGGCTGAGTGTTATGGGCAGCTTGAGGGCGTGCTGTGGGACCGTATACCGGAGCATTTGGGGTTCCTGCGAGCGGCCGCGACGACGCGGAGGCTGCGGCCGCAGGTCGACGTACTGATCGCGGCTGACGATGTCAGGCAGTCGCGTCGTGGTGGCTCCAAAGTATGGGGGCTGACCCCCGCTGGACGTGTGCGTTTGGCGAGGGCTCGGAAGGCCGGTGAGGCGCTGGAGTTGCCGGAGGCGCCGCAGCATAGGCAGTGGCGCCAAGCGCGCGCGACGGCGGCCTGTGAGATCGGGTGGCTGCGCGATCAGCTGCGAAGCGCACTCGAGCGGGAACAGAGCTCGCTGTCGGATGGTCAGGCTGACCCTCGAGCTTGGCTTGATCATGGGGAGCGTGTGCAGGGTCGCTGCCTTCGGCTAGCGGCTGCGTACTATTGTCTGCATGGATGGTTGGAGCCAGACGGCGCGCAACCAGACATCAAGGCGTTGCGTGGCTGCGTGTGTACGCGGGTGGACGCGGGCGGTGAGGGGCCCTGCAGTTGGCCGGGGGGAGGCGGTGTTTTGGGTTGGGCGAGTGTCTTGCCGTGGGTATGTCTAGGCGAAGCGCGATGACGGATGAGCAGGTCCGGGAGGTTCATGCTGGGTATCTGCGTGGGGAGTGGACGATCAGGGAGGGCGCCGAAGCGCTTGGTTTCTCGCGGGTGACGGCTCAGCGGCGTATACACGAGCTGGGCTTGGAGATGCGTTCGCCGAGGGAGCGTAGGCCGGCGCGCTCGAGGGCGCAGGCCGAGCAGCGGGTGATCACGGAGCAGTTGGCGGAGAGGATTGATGCGCTGCGCCAGTCGCAGGAGCTGAGCGTGGCGCGCCTTGCGCGTGTGTCCGGGCTGTCGTTGGCGAGCGTCCAAAACGTGCGACAGCGGCTTCAGGACCCGCGGCTGACGACGGTGCTGAAGCTGTGCCGCGGGCTCGAAGTAGCCCCTGGTGAGCTGCTGGACGATCTGCCGCTCCCGGTCGAACGCCGCCGCCGCGCCTCTGTGCGCCGTGACGGAGCGTAGGTTCATGTCGGCGTGTGAGCTCTGTGAGTTCGTCGTCTGAGCTCGGTACGAACGGGCGTCAAGCCAGATCGCCCATGTCGCAGTATCCGTTCCTGTCAGGTGGGTCTGTTCCAGATCTTGGTGAGGCAGCGGCCGTGAATGTCGTGGTGGGGGCGTTCGAGCCGCTTCTGGGTCGTGGGGTGTTGGACGCCTTGCGTGGTGATGGTGGCATTCATGTCGTTGGCAGTGATCTCAGCGGCGCTTCTCTGGTGGGCAAGGTGATTGAGAAGGAACCGGCGGTCGTGATTGTGGGCGAGGAGGTCGAGTACGCGCTGCTGATGCATTTGGTCTCGGCAGAGTGCGCCCCCGGGATCGTTGTAGTTGTTGGTCGCCCAGCACGTTTGGTGTGGACGTGGCTGCTTACGTTCGGCGCTAGCTGTGTGGCTCACGATGCGCCGGTGGCTCAGCTGTTTCAGGCGGTCCGCCAAGCCGGACGAGGGAAGCCCTTATTCTTTGGTGCTGACGGCAGTCGCGTGGCGTGCCAGGGTGCCGTTCGGGCGGGTGCTCTCACCGAACGCGAGATTGATGTGCTCGCGTATTTGAGTCTCGGTAAGTCTAATGCGCAGATCGCACTGGCTCTCGAAATCAGTGTTGAGACTGTCAAGACCTATGTCGCCCGGCTGTTTCGCAAGCTCGACGCGCAGAGCAGACAAGAGCTGGTTGGCGTCGCACTACCCCCGCGCACGGGAGGCTGTACCGCAGAGAGTTGAATACTGCTTTGGCTATTTCTGTCTCACCCGAAGTTCTTGGTTGGGGGATTTACAGCACGCTGAGGAGCCGCTACGGTCGGCGGTAATTGTTCTGGTGATTGGTCTCGCGTGAGAACGTGGACCTTCTGATGATGGGGGCGTGTATGCGAGTTGTTCGGTGGCTGGTGCTGTGCTTGTTGTTTGTGGTCGGTGTGTGCGCGTTTGCGGCGCCGTACACCGGGCTGGCGGCGGGCGATGCGGCGAGCACTGGTATGTCCGGCGAAGGTTCGGGTGGGCTTCTTGCGAGTGGTCCTCTTGTTGTGCCGGGCTCGCCGATGGAAGCTCAGCAGCGTCAAGCCGCGATCGAAGCTACGCGTGCGGATCCGGCGGCTGTGGCGGCTCGTGTCGTGTCGGCGTCGAAGTTTGAGCATCTGAGCACGGCGCAGGCTGCGACGGTTGCGCGTGAGGCGTTTCCTCGTGTGGTCGAGGATCCGGCTGGTGGTGTGCCGAGGTTGCCGGCGGGGGAGAGCGTCGTGTCGTTCCTGACCGATCGGGCTGCGCGGGTCGATTTGGGCGGTGGAAGGCATGGTGTGATCGAATCGTTGGCGCCGATCGCGGTGGAAACCTCGCCTGGGAGGCGGGCGCCGGTGGATCTGAGTTTGGTGGAGGTTGCGGGTGGGTTTGAGCCGAGCAGGCCGGTGGTCGGGGTGCGCATTCCCAAGCATGTGAGCGAAGGCGTGCGGCTGGCGGGCACGAGCGTGTCGTTGACGCCGGTCGACGGGTCGGGGTCGGCGCTGGGTGGTGCTGAAGGGATCGTCGATGGTGCGGGCGTGCTGTATGCGAACACGCAGAGCGATGCGGATACGCTTGTGAAGCCGACGGCGAGCGGGTTTGAGGCGGACACCATGCTGCGCTCGGTCGAAAGCCCCGAGCGGCTTGCTTTCAGGGTTGGTTTGCCGGCGGGCGCGAGGCTGGTGGCTGAGAAGGACGGGGCTGGAGCGGCTGTCGTTGCGAGGGGTAGGGTGGTGGCGGTGGTGAGTGAGCCGACCGCGGTGGATGTTGCCGGTACGACGGTCCCGGTCTCGATGACGGTTGCGGGGGATCTCTTGGAGCTGACTGTGAGGCATCGCGCTGGCGAGTACCAGTATCCGATCGCGGTCGACCCAGACGTGGTCGCGACGGATGAACAGCTCAGTGTACGGGAAGGATACTATCAGAGTCGCTGGAAAGTGGAAACCTCCAATCATAAAGAAAATCCCTTCTATTTTACCGAAGGGGAACACTTGATTGTCCTTCAGACTAAAGAACCTTCGAGTCTCAAACGTGGGGAATTTGCCATCCTCGCGTATGAAGCTCAGGGCGATTCTTCGATCGAGGCCGTCGAAGATATCAGGGCTGATTCTACTGGGAACGCGGAAGGCAATGACATTGAAACCTTGGTGAAGATCGTTGGCAAAGGCGGGAAAGTTGAAGCTGGCGTGGAAGTGTGGCCTGAACATTCATATGTCGAAAATTTGCGGCTCTGCACGACCGAATCTTGTAAAGCGATCGCACCGACGGTTGAAGGTGAAGGCAATAGTCTTAGTTTCGAGCCGATAGCAAGGGCAGAATCTGACCCGTACGCGTTCGCGCTGCTTCTGGAGTCGGCGACGGTCAAGTTGGATCAGACCGGGCAGACGAAAGTGGGCTTCGATAAGACTGACCGGGAAATCGCGGGGCATCCAAACGCGCTTTATGGCAGTGAACGGTGGGTGAGCCCGTCGTCGGGGTATGTCAAGGGTATTGCGGCCGATCCGGGGATTGGTGTCAGTGAAGTCAAGTGGGCATCGAGCGCTGAATCTAAATGGGGGGTCGCCGAATCGTTCTTGTACCCATCGCACGCGGGGGTATGCTCAGGAGTGATCTGCTTGAAAGAAGAGTCGAAGGTGGAGAGTCTGGCCAATCTCCCCGAAGGCGAAGACCTGGTGACGTTTGGTGCGCGCAACGCGGCGGATTCCGAATCGGAAGCGACGACGATATCGGCGACCGTGTTTGTGGATAGCGTGAAGCCGCACGGTATTACGTTGACGGGTTTGGGTAGCGGGGATGAAATCGCGGAAGGTACCTACACGATAAAGGCGGAAGGGGCTGCTGCGGACGCTGGGATGAGCTCATTGGCGCTTTCGGTGGACGGCCGTGAAATCGGGAAAGCTGGTGGCGCCTGTTCGCCTGGGCCGTGCACCGGGAAAGCCGAATGGACGATCAATGGTGATGAATTCGGTGCGGGTACGCATCGACTGAAGATCACGGCGACGGATCGTGCCGGTAATGTTGAAGCGGAAACGTATACGTTGAAGGTGCATCATGCCGCGTCGATGACGATCGGTCCGGGGGCCGTGAACCCGCAGTCGGGTGAGTTCAGCATGAGCGCGACCGACGTGTCGATCGCGGCGCCGGGCGCGAGTCTGACGCTTGCTCGAAGCTATGGTTCGCGTCATCTCACGGCGGGTGCGGAAGGGCCGCTTGGGCCGCAGTGGAGCCTTGCGATGGGTGGCCAAGAAAGCATCATGACACTCGAAAATGGTGGCGCAACACTGACGACTTCGACGGGGGCGCAGACAACCTTCACGGGTAATGGCAGCGAAAGGCTGACGTCGCCGACGGGTGACGCGAATCTGACGCTCGCGGAAGTCAAGAACGGCAAAGGCGAAGTGGCGGAATATGTGCTGAAGGACGCCGCGACAGGGGAGACGACCGACTTTACGCAGTCGACGAGCAATACACAGCTGTGGAAGCCGACGAAGCAGGAAGGTCCGATCGTGGGGCGGCCGGTCCGCTATGTCTATCAGAGCGTTGAAGGCGTGACCGAGCCGACTGAGGCGCTCGCGCCGGAACTCCCAGGTGTGTCATGCGGGAAAGAAGCCAAAGAACGCGAAGTGAAAGAACTGAAAGCAGGCTGTCGGGCGCTGACGTTCGAATACGCGCACGAAACGACCGCAAAAGGCGAAAAGCCGATCGAATGGGGCTCCTATAAAGGGCGTCTGAAAGAAGTCCTGTATAGCGCCTACAACCCCACTACGAAAGAAATCAAACCGATCACGGTCGCAGAATACAAGTACGACGCGAAAGGCCGCCTGCGGTATGTAGTGAACCCGCAGGTGTCGCCTACGCTTGCCACGACCTACGGCTACGACGCAGAAAACCACATAACGTCGGTGAACCCGGCCGGGCAGGAGCCGTGGCTGCTGCACTATGGGACCGGTGGAAACGACGCGAACACGGGGCGGCTGCTGTCGGTCATACGCCCTGCGGCAACGACGCCGATCGAACTGAAAGCGACGGAGGAACAGGCGCCCCCGGTCAACACGGCGGTGCCGGCGCTGTCGAGCAAAGAAGCGAAAGTCGGTGTGAAGATCAGTGTCTCGGGTAACGGGACGTGGAGCAACAGCCCGCTGTCGTATGGCTACCAGTGGGAGGACTGCAACCAAAGCGGCGGGGAATGCAAGCCGATCCCGGGCGCCGTCAACCAGAGCTACTACCCTGCCACCAGCGACGCGGGACGCGATCTCATCGCTGAGGTGACCGCCACGAACGCCAGCGGTGCGGTTGTGGCTGCGAGCGCGGCTACCGGGCCGGTGCTGTCGGGGACGCCGAGCTCGCCGGCGCCTGAACCTCCGGCGGTGGGGTCTAGCTCTGTGTGGACCGTGGAGTACCAGCTGCCGCTTTCGGGCTCCTCTGAATTGCCGGCGATGACGAAAAGCGAAGAGGAACGATGGGGCCAGAGCGATGAACCCGTCGAAGCAGCCGCGATCCTTCCGCCCGACGCGCCGATGGGGTGGCCGGCGAGGGAATACAAGCGTGCCACGGTGGAGTACTTGGACGTGAAGGGGCGTGTCGTGAACACCCACTCGCCAGGGGGAGGCGTTTCGAGCACCGAATATAATCAGTACAATGACGTCACTCGTACGCTGAGCCCGGACAATCGAGCGGCCGCCCTGAAAGAAACCTGCGAATCGAAGGAAAATTGCGGGTCTGCGAAGCTCGCGAAACTGCTATCGACCGAAAACAGGTATGAAGAAGGTGGCAGCGAACCCGGGAGCGAGCTGTGGAGCACGATGGGGCCGCAGCACACGGTTGAGCTGACGAACGGGACGCAGGTCGAAGCGCGCGAGCACACCGCCTACAGCTACGACGAAGGCGCGCCGTCCAGCGGGGGCCCGTATAATCTCGTGACGAAGACGACGCAGGGTGCGGTAGTGGCGAGCGTAGAAGAACCCGAATCGATCCGCACGACCATCACGGGCTACTCCGGCACGGGTAGCCAAGAAGACTTGGGGTGGACGCTGCGCAAACCGACGTCCGTCACGACTGATCCGTGGGAGCTCAACCTCAAGCACGTGATCGAATACGAACCGAGCACGGGCGAGCCGGTCGAGACGAAGCTGCCTGCCGCGACGGGCAAAAACGCGAACGTAGCGCCGATCTATAGCGCCCAGTTCGGCTCGAAAGGCTCAGGCGCGGGGCAGCTGAAAGAACCGGACGGGATCGCGATCGATCCGAGCGGGAACGTGTGGGTTGCTGACCGCAACAACCAGCGCCTGGATGAGTTCAACGCTAAAGGCGAATTTGTCAAGGCGATCGGCTACGGGGTGGCCAACGAAAAAGCAGAAGCCGAGACGTGCACCACCAGCTGCGACATCGGTACCGCGGGCACGGGCAAAGGGCAGTTCAACAAACCCGAAGGCATCGTGTTCGCCGGCAGCGACTTCTACGTCTCGGAAAAGGGCAACGATAGGGTCCAGGAGTTCAACGAAAAAGACGAATCGATAGTGATCTTCGGTGCGAAAGGCAGCGAAGAAGGAGAGCTCAAGGAACCCGCCGCGATCACCGTAGACGCAAAAGGCGACGTGTGGGTCGTCGATAACGCCAACAATCGAGTCGAGGAGTTCAACTCGAAACACGAATTCGTCGAGGTGATCGGCTTCGGCGTGACGGTCTCCGGACCAGCCGAACAATTTGAGATCTGCACGCTAGACTGCCGTGCCGGGACCGCCGGATCTGGCCACGGGCAGTTCTACAAACCGCAAGGCATCACCTACTTCGAAGGCGAGCTGTATGTAACCGACACCCATAACAACCGAGTCGAGAGGTTCGCCGAAAACGGCGGCTACATAGCGGAATTCGGTACCCCAGGCACGGGCAACGGGCGCTTTGAACACCCGTCAGGCATCGTCGGGAGTACGGCGAACGGAGATGTCTACGTGGTCGATGAAGGTAACGGCCGGGTCGAGGCGTTCTCACCGGCCGGCGGATACATGACGCAGTTCGCCTCGAAAGGCGCCGGAAACGGCCAGCTGAAACTACCCGAAGGAATCGCCCTCACGTCCTCGGGTGCCGTCTACGTCGCCGACTCCGCGAACGGCCGCGTAGAGGAGTGGTCTCCCGCGATCACGGGCAACGAAGGAGCCCACGACACCAAGACGATCTACTACACCACCGCCGCAAACGAAGAATTCACAACGTGCGGTAAACACCCAGAATGGGCGGGCTTGGTATGTGAGACCCGGCCAGTCTCCCAGCCGGGCACCAGCGGACTGCCCGCGCTGCCCGTCACGACGGTCACTGGCTACAACGTGTGGGATGAGCCGACGAGCACCGAAGAAGAAGTGCCGGGCGGCGCGAAGCGCACCAAGACCGAGACCTACGACGCTGCCGGACGGCCGAAGACGGCTAGCACGACCTCGACCGTCGGGACAGTGCTTCCGACCGTGACCTACGGCTACGCCGGCGAAGGCGGCGCGGAAACCGGGGCGTTGACGAGCCTCAAACGCGAAGGCGAAGCCATAACGAGCGTCTATGACACCCTCGGCCAGCTCGTGAGCTACACCGACGCGAACGGCGTCACGTCGACCTATGAATACGACGTCGACGGGCGCGTGCACAAAACTAATGACGGGAAGGGCACCCAGACCTACGCCTACAACGAAGCGGGGCTTCCGAGCGAACTCGTGGACTCTTCGCACGAAGGCATGAAGTTCACCGCCACCTATGACGCTGAGGGCAACATGCTGACCGAGGGCTACCCCAACGGCATGCTCGCCAGCTACACCTACAACCAGGTAGGAGCGCCGACGCGGCTGCAGTACGAAAAGACGACGCACTGTGTCGAAGAAAAAGAAAAATGCAAATGGTTCGTCGATAGCGTCGTCCCGTCGATTCACGGGCAGTGGATGACGCAGACCAGCACCTTCTCGAAGCAGGCATACACCTACGATCAGGCTGGGCGCCTGACGCAGGTGCAGAACACGCCGACGGGGAAGGACTGCACGACCCGCATCTACGGCTACGACGAAGACACGAACCGCACAAGCCTGACGACCCGCGAATCGACCAGCTCAACCTGTGCGACCGAAGGCGGCACCGTCGAAAACCACACCTACGACACCGCCGACCGCCTCACGGATCCGGGCATCGCCTACAACGAATTCGGCGACGTCACCACGCTCCCGGAAGCCGACGCCGAAAAACAGAAACTGACGAGCACCTACTACGTCGATAACCAGGTCGCCTCCCAAACCCAGGGCGGACAGACCGTCGGCTTCAACCTCGACCCCGCCGGGCGCACCCGCGAAACCGTCTCCACCGGCACGAAAACATCCGACCTGCTCTCCAACTACGCCAGCTCCGGCTCCTCGCCGTCGTGGAGCGAAAACAAACCGAATGGCGAAACGACCCGGAACATCCCCGGCATCAACGGCCAGCTCGCCGCCATCCAGTACAATTCCGAAGCGCCGACGCTGCAGCTCGCGAACCTGCATGGAGACATCATCGCTACAGCCTCCCTATCGGAAACTGCGACCGAACTGGCGTCCAAGAGCGACACCAGCGAGTTCGGCGTGCCGACCAACGGCCTGCCGCCCAAATACTCCTGGCTCGGAGCGATCGAGGTCCAGACGACTGAACTCCCGTCGGGGGTGATCTCGATGGGCGCTC
>Ga0210389_10001814_pt1 | contig 17144 bp, 15 predicted proteins | sample IncBWH28OmetaG_FD_160127 | JGI IMG/M metagenome (GOLD analysis project Ga0210389, IMG submission 160127) | Forest soil microbial communities from Barre Woods Harvard Forest LTER site, Petersham, Massachusetts, United States - Inc-BW-H-28-O ...
CTGCGGGAGATCCTCAGCGCGCGCACGGTAGAACTGCCACAACCCAGACACCCCGCGCCGGGTTACATCCGCTACGAGCGTCCACCGGTAGTCGAGGCTGTGGAGCCGCTGGTTCTCGAAAGCGGCGAGCGCCTCACCGGCGAAGTAAAGTTCTACGACTACGGAGTTCTGAGCGTGGTCTTCGAACTGCCTTTCACGGGCGGCTGGAGCAAGCTTGCTGGTCTGGCCAGCCGCTGGGTATGGGACGTGGATTTCGCCGCGCAGGCAGCGCAGATTGTCCGCGACAAAATTGCGCGGGCCGCAGCCGCGATCGTGAAGCCTTATCAGGACTGGCTCAGCGAGGACTATCTGATCTTCCACATCAGGGAGATTAAAGGCGGGGAGACCAAAGGCGGGGAAATCAGCGGATCGCCGACTGTAAGCGAGCTCATCCAGCGGTATGGAGCGCGCATCGCCCAGGTAGTTCGCGGCGACACCGGACATCTTGCGGAAAGCGAATGCAACGAGGTGCTGCAATCACGGATCTCATACTATGCAAACGATCTTGCGGTAATCGGCTGGAATGCAGCTTTCGTCTACGATAGCGCTTCCGGAGCGGAAACCGCCATCCAACTGCTTGAATATGCAAACTCGCAGCTGCTCGAATTCCGTCACTACGACGACTTCCTGACCGAGGAACTGGAGCGTGTGTACACGCTGCTCGACGAGGGCACCGGAATCCTTGCGCGCTGGAGACTGGCGCGGTCGGCCACGCGTCTTCATACCATTCTTCTGGATGTCGCGGAGCTCACCGAGCACGCCGATAATGCCATCAAGTTTCTCAGCGATATGTTCTCGGCGCGTCTTTATAAGCTCGCAGCACAGAAAGTAGGTGTACCGGATTACAAGGATCTGGTAACTCAGAAGGTTCGCACTGCCGAGGAGCTATACCGCTTTATGGTCGACCAATTCAATCAGAGCCGGGCATTCTTTCTGGAGCTGACTGTAGTAATCATATTGGTTATCGAACTTGTCTACCTTTTTCATGGTCGACCGTTCTAACCGACCTTGCTCTTGTTACCCAAAGTTAACCTACAACAAAAGAACAATTGAAATTCTCGTTGGTTGGCCCCACCATGGATGCACCAACCCCTACTGGAGTTTCATGTGCCTAACCGTTGGTCAGGATGGCGGCAGACCGTTCCCTGTGCGGTGGCGTTCTTGTGCCTCCATGCGACAGGGACGCTTCTGTTCCCGTTCTCCACCACCGGAATCTCCTATGCATTTCTCACGATGGCTCCTGTCTGCGCACTGGTGGCGTGCGCGTTGTACGCGGCAGGTGCTTCCGGTCAACTTCGCACGAACTGGCTCCTGGTGGTCGCCGGTCTTGCCCTTTGGGCCATGGCCATGGGGATCTCGGCGTGGGGAGATATGGTCACTCACGCCAATCGCAACGTCGCGTTTCTTTCCGACTTTGTCTACTTCTTTTATGGCGTGCCGATCCTCTTCGCCATCTCCCAGCCGGCAGAGGGTCACCACTCATGGCCATTTGCCTGGATCGATGGATCGCAGGCAGTGATCGCGGGCATTCTCGCCTACATACAAATCTTCTCAGTTATCCCATTTGCGAAACACGTTTCAGAGCCAATCTCCGTCTCTCTTCTATTGCGCACCTATAACATCGAAAATCTGGTTCTGGCATGCGCCGCGACGCTGCGCCTCCAGTCGTGTGCACAAAGCACAGAGAAGCGGAGGTTCTACGAGCTATTAGCGATATTTCTATGGCTTTATGCCATCTGCGCCGGCGTTTACAACCTGCTCGATGTTCACGCAGTGAATGAATTCGGAGCGCGAGACCTGCTGGTCGACTTACCTTTCCTCTTCCTCGCGGTCGCCGTTCTGGCGCTGCCCGGGCCCAGTCGCGGCGCAATACGGGAATCCGGTAAGAGCTCGCTTGCCATCTTCATCGAGAATGGCAGCACGGTATTCGTCACATTCGCGCTGCTGGCCCTGGGCGCTTCGGTGATGCGAAACCATTTCAAGATCGGCATCTCCTCGATCGCGATTGCACTTGTACTTTACTGTCTACGCGCGACCCTGCTGCAAAGCCGCTATATGGAATCACAACAGGCGCTGCAGGAAGCACGGGATCGCCTCGAAGAACTCTCGCTTCAGGATGCGCTTACCGGTATTGCCAACCGCAGGCGTTTCGATTGTGCGCTGGAAATTGAATGGAGCCGAGCAACCCGCATGTGCGAGCCTTTATCGCTGCTGATGCTCGACGTCGACTTCTTCAAGCGGCTGAATGATGGATATGGACACAGGTCCGGGGATGATTGCCTCATGCAAATTGCACGAGCGCTCCAATCATGCCTGCCCCGGGCCAGCGACCTACTTGCACGCTACGGCGGCGAGGAGTTTGCCGTGATCCTTCCCGCTACCGGACGGGCAGGGGCGGAAAGCGTGGCAGCCAAGATGAAACAGGCAGTCCTCGATCTCAACATTCAGTACGATGCAGCCGAACGCCTATACACAACCATCAGCGTGGGCATCGCCACCTACGAATTTCCCCAAGCAGGCAGCTTCAGTCATCTGATCGAGGCAGCCGATCAGGCTCTTTACAAGGCCAAACAAAACGGCCGCAATCGCATCGAATTCGCGGCCATGGAAGTAGCCGGATTCGTTCCGACTGCAAGCTAGATTAGCCCAATGCAAAAGGGCCGCGGTGCGGCCCCTTTTTGCATTGCGGGGAGGACGCTGCTACATGGCATCGTGATCGCTGTGATCAGCGTGGCTGATGGTGACGCCGCCATTCGTGGTCTCCACGTGGATGGTGGGACCGCCACCGCCGAGGTCGGTGTCCAGGTGATGCTTGATTTCACCCTGAACCGTAACCGGGAAATTGACCTCAATGCCCCCGTTGACGGTGCCGGTTTCCAGGTGGGCCGCGTAGCTCTCGGGGAGGTTTAAGGCAATGCCGCCGTTCGTCGTCTCTGCGTGGAGACCCTCTCCGCGCCAACGATCGCCCGACAGAGCGATATCCAGGCCCCCGTTGACTGTGCTTCCACTTACACTGCCGGCGAGATCGGTGAGGTCTACACCGCCGTTCGTGGTATCAAACTTCAACTCGCCGTCGAGATGCGCCAGGCCGATGCCGCCGTTCATGGTCTTCAGTTCGGCGGAAATCTGGTGGGGTGCATGAATGGTGTAACTGATTCCATAACCGCGGCTTCCCCAGTGAAAGTTCGGCCCTTTGTCGCGAATGGTCCCATCGGCGCTCTGGATCTGAACCTCGCGGAGGATGTTGGAGGCCTCAGTAGTCGAGTCTGCCCAGGCTTCGACACGGGCATCTACCTGGACATCCTTGCGGTCTTCGCCAATGATCCGGATGCCGCCGTTCATGCTCGAGACATCGAGCTTGCCGGGCGCAGCGATGGTGATGGTCCGCATCTCGCAGGCGCGCTCCCGATGCCCCCAACCCCAGTTGGTGTGGTCGCGATCCTCACCTGAGCAGTCATGAATGGCCCAGCCGTCGGCGCTGCCCAGAGCCGCTCCATAGGTGGGCGATCTATCCGTCTTGGCATGAGCGTGGAAACCGCCGATGAAACCGCGCCAGCCCCCACTCCAGGGCTGCGAGCCGATACCGGCCACGATGGCAAGGACAAGGACGAACAGCGCGAAGCGACGCATGGGATGGCCCCCGGGCTGTGGATACGAAGTCTGTGGCATGGGAGTTCCTTACGATTTCAGTAATCCTGATAAGCAACTTGCTAGCCAAAGGGAAATCGCCGGAACAAGCATAGAATCAATGCGTTCACGAAAAATTCAAGGAGCTTGGTGTCCGCTTAACGCATTTGCTGTTCAGGAACGGACATCCGCTGGGGAAACTAGCGGCGCTTCTCCCAGAATTCTTCATGCCGGTCGTCACGGTAGCGGATGCCCTTTACCTCTCCATTCGCGTCCTTCTCGAAGCTCAACCGGGTCGCGCTTCCGGTTGGATAAAAAAATGTTGTGGGACTCTCGGGGAGCAGCTCGATCACGTCTCCGACGCGGTTGCGGGTGAAGAGCCGGTCGCCCTGGCGGGTGATGGTCGCCTGGACGGTGCCAGCGTCTTCATAGACGCCGACATAGTCGTCGTAGATGTCGTAATCGATCCGGGCAGGGACCGGATGCAGAGGCACCAGTACCTCTTCGGCCGCGGCCTGGAGCCTGGGCGTGGTACTCAGGCGGTGGGCGAGAAGCCATCGCGGCAGGTCGGGAAGCGCATAGGCCTTGTCCCAGGCGTTGTGCCTCCATCCGGTGAACTGCCAAAAGCGAACGTTGCCTCCGTTCACCTTAAGCGCCTCGTACATCAATTGCGCCTGTTTTACGGTCACTACATTGTCATCGGAACCATGGAAGATCCAGACCGGCGTTCGCCCAATGGCGCGGGCATATTCTCCCGGAAGCGTGGACGACTCACGCCAACGGTCAGGCTTGTAGGACCAGAAGATGCCGCCGCTCACGGGAGCCAGAGCCGCGAAGCGGTGGGGGTTGTCCCGGGCCAGTTCGTAGACTCCGTAGCCTCCCAGGGACAGGCCGGTGAGATAGGTGCGGTCGCGATCCCCGTGGAACTCCTTCGTGTCCTGATCGAGGGCGGCCAGCGCCATCTGCATCATCTCGGGATCGGTCCAATGATGATGACCGAAGGGCACCTGCGGCATCACCACGACAAACGGCCAGCGCTCGGGATGAAGGCGGATGGCCTGGGGAAGGCCGATCTGCGTCTCATCCATGCCCTCGGAGCCGCGTTCGCCGGTACCGTGCAGGAAAAGGATGATCGGCCAGGTCCCGTGCTCGGTCCAGCCCTCGGGGAGATAGACCTGGTACTTGTACAGCATTCGATTCACGGTTACGTGGCGATTGAGGAAGCCGGTATCGATATGGCGTGGAGCTGCGTGCGCAGTCATCGCCGCGAAGAATGAGAGTAGGAGTACGAAGAGGCGTCTGGCCGGACGGCGCAAGAGCATTGCAGGACAGGATAACCCATTCCTTCCATCGCAGATGCAAGCGTTCTACTAGCGCAACCCTGTGCTTTCCTGTAAACATTCATAGCTGAATCGATTTACTTCTTCTGGAGAGCATCTATGCGCCTTAGCCGCCGTGAATTCAGCCGTCTTGCCGGAGTTGCTTCCCTCTCGCCCCTCGCCTCTTCCGCGTGGCTGTCTGCCCAGGCCCAGGAAACCGGCGGCCGCAGCATACGTTGGTGCATCGTAGGCCTCGGGCGCATTTCGATGGGCCACTTCATGCCCGGCATCAAGCTGGGGCAAAAGGGACGTATCACGGCGCTGGTCAGCGGACATCGGGACAAGGCCGAGAAACAGGCGGCGATGTACGGAGTGCCCACCAACGCGATCTATAGCTACGAGAACTACGACGACATTCGCGACAACAAAGAGATCGACGCGGTATACATCGCTCTGCCCAACAGCATGCACGCCGAATACACCATCCGGGCAGCCAAGGCAGGCAAGCATGTGCTGTGCGAGAAGCCCATGGCCACCAGCGTGGCCGACTCCAAGGCCATGATCGAGGCCTGCAATACGGCCGGCAAGAAACTGATGATCGCTTACCGCTGCCAGTACGAGCCCACCAATCTCAAGGCAGTTGAGATGATCCGCAGCGGCGCACTGGGAAGCGTGCAGGCGATCGAGAGCGCCAATGGCTTCAACATCCGGCCCGGGGAGTGGCGCGTCAATCGCAAACTGGCAGGGGGTGGTCCCTTGATGGACATGGGCATCTACTCGTTGAACGCCTGCCGATACCTCACCGGAGAAGAGCCGCAAGACATTCACGCCAATTCTTCTGTCATCGACCATGACGGACGTTTCAACGAAGTGGAAGAAAATGTCTCGTGGACAATGAAGTTCCCTTCCGGCATCGTGGCGAGTTGCAACACCACTTACGGCGCGGGCATGAATGGCTACTATCGCGTTTACGGTTCAAAGGGCATGCTGGAAGTGAATCCCGCGTTTGGCTACCAGGGGATTCATCTCACCGCGGAGATCGGACATCAGAAGATCGACGAGCCAGAAGTCGCGCAGGATCCCGCGCAATTTACGGTGCAGGCCGACTACTTCGCCGACTGTATCTTCGCAAACAAGACTCCGAAGAGCGATGGAGTGGAGGGGCTGCGGGACATGGAGCTGATGTCTCAAATCTATACGTCAGCGGGTCTGCCGGCGCTTTGAGACAGCTTGCGCATACCTTCATAAACTGTCATTCTATGAAGGTATGCGGATGACATCGCTCAATATATCGCTTCCCGAGCCGCTCAAGGCTTATGTTGAATCGAAAGTTGCGACTGGTGATTACGGCACACCCAGCGAATATGTACGCGAGCTGATTCGACGTGACAAGCAAACGCGCATTGAACTGCTGGAAATCGAACTGCTCGATGCGCTTCGTTCCGGGAACATCGAGTTGCGCGAGGAAGAACTGCGAGGCTCGTCTATCGTGAAGGTATTGCGGCAGAGACTTGCCGTTAAAGGTGACCAGAAAATTTAGAAGTTTTCTCGAAGAGTTCGTGTCCGCTCGGTATTGACTTGCATGAGGCAACCGAAAATCCGCTGCCAAATCACGCAAAAAGCGGCACATGCCATTGTCGAGCAGGCTGATTACTATATCGTGCTGCAGGATGAATCACTTGCACAGCGTTGGGATACAGCAGTGCATGAAGCAATTCGTTCGCTGCTGAAAATGCCTGAGCGGGGGACGCCATGCAATTTCAAGCATCCGCGCCTGCGGAACCTCAGGCGCGTGAGCATTCCGAAATTTCCCAAACATCTAATGTTTTATGAATATCTTCGCGAAGAACGCCTGGTATGCATCGTGCACGTAATCCATGGCGCCCGGGACGTAGAGGGGTTGCTGGCTGACCCCTCGTGAGGATCAGATCCGGATCATCGCGTCCCGGCCTTCGAAAAGATCCATGTCACCCGTTGAGCGTTTCCATCAGCTTGTTCACGGTGCTGTTGAGGCTCTTGTCGGAGCGGCGCAGCTCGTCGATTTTTGCGATGGAGTGCATCACGGTGGTATGGTGCTTGCCACCGAACTGACGGCCGATCTCGGGCAGCGAGGCTTCGGTCATCTGTTTGGCGAGATACATGGCAATCTGGCGCGGGACCACCACGGCGCGTGAGTTGTTCTTCTGCTTCAGCTCGGCGACGCGCATGCCAAATTGCTCGGCGACGGCGCGCTGAATAGCCTCGATGGTGATCTTGCGCACCTGGGTGTCGATGAACTGCTTCAGGCACTGCTGTGCGGTAGGCAGCGAAATCTCGACGCCGTTCAGGCTGGACCATGCAAAGAGCCGGGTGAGCGCTCCTTCGAGCTCGCGCACGTTGGTGCGGACGTTGGAGGCGATAAACAACGCCACGTCCGTGGGAATGATCACCTGCTCGTTCTCCGCCTTCTTCTGCAGGATGGCGACCTTGGTCTCGAGATCCGGCGGCTGGATGTCGGCGATAAGCCCCCACTCAAAGCGTGAACGCAGACGATCTTCGATCTCCGGCAGCTCCTTAGGGGGACGATCGGATGCGATGACAATCTGCTTCATATTCTCGTGCAGCGCATTGAAGGTATGGAAGAACTCTTCCTGGGTGCGCTCCTTCTGCGAGAGAAACTGAATGTCGTCGATAAGCAGCAGATCGACAGAGCGGAATTTATCGCGGAAGCTGGTCATCTTGTCGTAGCGCAGGGAGTTGATCATCTCGTTGGTGAACTTCTCCACCGAGACGTAGCAAATCGAGGCGCTGGGTGTGCGCGCCTTTACTTCATGGCCGATGGCGTGCATGAGATGCGTCTTGCCCATGCCGACACCGCCATACAGGAAAAGCGGGTTGTAAGCCTTGGAGGGCCGCTCGGCGACAGCCTCGGCGGCGGCGCGCGCGAATTGGTTCCCAGAGCCAATCACGAAGGCGTCGAAGGTGTAGCGGGGATTGAGCTGCGCTGCGGTCGACCAGTCAAAACGGGCCTGCTGCGGCGGAACTGAGGGTGCGGGCCGACCGCTCACGTGGCGGCCGTTCGCCGGCGCATTGGGCGCATGGGTGGGAACCGGCGGGAAGCCACCGTCCTCCCGGGCGCGGGCCAGCGTCGGGTCCTCCTCTGCGGTTAGAAACTTGACGTCGTCGAATTCGAGCTGCAGCGCGTCGATGGCTTCCTGAATCAGATCGGCATAACGCTCGCCGACGTGCTGAAACTCAGGCGTAGGAATGCGCACGTAGAGCAAGCGCTCCTTGACGTGACTGAAGCGTGTGGGTTTAAGCCAGGTATCGAACGACTGGCGGTTGACCTTCTTTTCGAGTGCGCCGAGGATCCGCACCCAAGGATTGAGCACGGCGGCGGGAGTAGCGACAAATGACATTCTTATTCCTTGCTTGGACGCTCGCGCAGACCATCGATTCCGGATACAAATGCATGACCAAATAGGCTCGCTCCCACCTCAAGTGGGGAGTGCCGGGTCATTTGCGTTGGCCGGGAAGCGCATCGGACGCGTCTTGCTTTCCGATGCTTCGGTCGATTGGGCTGACAGCCACGAGGCGTCAGGAAAATCTCTTCTGAACGTTGCCGATACTAGCACAGTTCGGAGCCCGAAACTACGAGGTTTCTGCCGCATTTTTTTTCCTCCCGCAGGGTTGCACCATAGAGTGTGAAATGGATACAAAAATGACCGCCGCAGAGACTTTGTTTGGGAGAACCCACAGGAAAATGCGACTAGAACTGATCAGATGCGTGTGGCGATCTTTGTCGCCTGACTCAAGGTCTTTTCGATAGTGGCACGAAGCAGACGTCATGGCAATTACGATGCAATACGCCGCCTAATGTTTCCTGACCTCAGTATTCACCGCCTCCACCATATGCCAGATTCTCAAACCTCGTACACTTGGAAAGATACGCGAGGTGTACGGAACCGGTGGGGCCGTTACGCTGTTTCGCGATGATGATCTCCGCTTTGCCTTCGGTGTCGGGATCGGGTTGACCGTTTTCGTCGCGATTGTAGTAGCTGTCGCGATGGATGAAGGCGACGACGTCGGCATCCTGCTCGATGGAGCCCGATTCACGCAGATCAGAGAGCATGGGCTTCTTGTCGCCGCCGCGTTGTTCAGAAGAACGCGAGAGCTGTGAGAGCGCGATTACCGGTACTTCCAACTCCTTGGCCAGAGCCTTGAGGCCGCGCGAAACTGCTGAGACTTCCTGGGTGCGGTTTTCGTAGCGCTTCTGCCCCGGTCCACCGGAGCTTGCCGTCATGAGCTGGAGATAGTCGATCACGATCAGATCCAGGCCGCCGCGTGACTGGCGCAGGCGTCGTGCCTTGGCGCGCATTTCAGTGAGCGAGATACCGGGCGTGTCATCGATGAAGATGGGGGCTTCGACGAGACGCTCGAGAGCTTCCGAAAGTTTCTGCTGATCTTCCCGTAAAAGGAAACCTTTCTGGATTTTCTGGGAATCAACCAACGCTTCCGACGCGAGCATTCTTCTCAGCAGCGACTCCTTGCTCATTTCAAGCGAGAAGACGGCGACGGTGTGTGCCCCACGCACGGCTGCGTTCTGGGCGATGTTGATGGCCCATGCGGTCTTGCCCATCGACGGGCGCGCGGCGATGATGATGAGCTCGGACTTCTGCAGGCCGCTGGTCATGCGGTCGAATTCGTCGAAGTGCGTCGCCAGGCCGGTGACTTCGCGGCCTTCTTTGTAGAGGTTGTCGATGGTTCCGAAGGAGTCGCGAACGATTTCGGGAATACCGGCGAAGCCCCGGGTGATGCCTTTTTCCGTGACCTCGAGCATCGAGGTTTCGGCCGCGTTGATAACCTCAAGCGCCTCTTCGCTCTGGTCAGCGGCGCGGGTAATTGCCGTGGAGCAGATGTTGATGAGCTGCCGCAGCAACGACTTGTCCTTGACGATGCGGACATACTCTTCGATGGAAAGACGGCGGGGCAGACCTTCGGTCAGTGACGCGAGATACGCAACTCCGCCGATAGATTCGACTTCCTTTCGCTTGGCCAGCTCTTCGGCGAGCGTGATGATGTCGACAGCTCGTCCGCCGTCGATGAGCTCGGCCATGCGCGCGAAGATCCGCTGGTGCGAATCGAGGGCGAAATCGTCGGCGCGCAGCTTCTCGGCGGCCTCGTTGTAGGCGTGGTTATCGAGGAGGATCGCGCCGAGGATGGAACGCTCGGCGTCGATAGAGGCGGGCAGCCCGCGCTCGAAGGAAATGTCAGCAGTGGCGGCCATAGGTATCAGTGTAGGCCGATGTGGACTGATTTGAATCGAACATTACCCCCTGTGAATCTTTCTGAAAACTGGGTCGTTTTTGTCGAAAACCAGTCCAATGGGATGGGCAGCCTTTATCATGGAGAAAGAGAATTCGCTTTGCGTATGACACAAACTTTGATTTCGCTGGCGGCCAGCGCGGTGCTTCTTGCCGGAACGGCTTTCGCCCAGCAACCAACCCAGCCCCCTCAATCCCCGGAAATCGCGCAGTTTCAAAAGCTGGAGGACCAGTGGAGCGACGCGCTGATGAAGCGCGACCAGTACACGCTGGAGAATCTGATGTCTCCGGTATACGTCGACATCTCTTCCGGCGCGGACATCACCACGAGGAATCAACAGATCGCGCTGCTATATGAGAAGTCGGGCCCGCAGCCGGTCAGCATGGAACAGCGTGTGGTGAATGTCCGGACCATCGAGGATGTTGCGGTCGTCGATGGCACCTACATCCAGAAGTGGAAGGTGAACGGTACGCTTCACGAAGAGCGTGGCATCTTCACGCATGTTTACCAGCATGCGCGCGGAACCTGGGTGTGCGTGAATTCGCAACGCACGGCCGTAGTGGAACAGGGAGGCGAAAAGACGAAGAAGCCCGAGAAGAAGAGCACTGCCGCGCTGCCTTTCCATATTCCATTGCTCTACAAGGGCAAGGATTCGTCTCAGCCTGCGCCCGCACCGGGCAGCGACGCGACGACTCCGCAGCAGTAGGCCTCGCCCACGATGCAGACGCGTCCTGTGTGGGCGGAGATATCGATCGATCGCCTGATCCACAACTACCACTTGCTGCGCGCAGCGGCCGGCGACGCTGGCCTGATTGCCGTGGTTAAAGCAAATGCTTACGGGCATGGCGCGCTGGCTTGCGCGAGTGCGCTGGCCTCCGCGGGAGCGCCATGGTTGGGCGTGACCTGCGTGGAAGAAGGCATTGCGGTCCGCGCGGCGTGCGACAAAGGCCGCCTGCTCGACATCCGAATCCTGGTAATGCGCGGGGTGTGGGAAGAGGAGGCTGATGCGGCTGTCGAGCATCGTTTGACTCCCGTGGTGTGGGAGATCGTTCATGTTGACTGGCTGGAAGAAGCGGCGCTTCGTCGCGGCTTGCCAGCTGAATCCGTTTCTGTGCATCTTGAGATCGATACGGGGATGGCGCGGCAAGGTGCGCGGTTTGCTGATCTCCCCGCGCTGCTCGACCGGCTGGGTGACGCGAAGCCGCTTTTTCTCGAAGCGGTGATGACGCACTTCCATTCGCCTGAGCTGCTGGATGGGGAGTCCACATCGGCGCAGTTGGAGCGCTTCGACTCTGCGCTGGAGATGATAGCGACGCGGGGGTTTCATCCCAGAGCGATTCACGCTGGAAATTCTGCGACTCTACTCGCGAACGCCGGGTGTGTAGTCAGTCTGGCGGCGAAGTATGGCGCGTCCGCGATGGTGCGGCCCGGGTTGGCTCTGTACGGCTATGCTCCTCGCTTTACCGGTCAGGGCGCTTCGGCTGCTGCGGACGACCTCAAGCCGGTGCTGGGATGGAAGACGCGCGTGGTATCGCTGCGTACCATTGAGGCGGGCGAAAGTGCCGGTTATGGCGCGACGTTTCGCGCGAAGCGGAGGAGCCAGCTTGCGCTTTTGCCGGTAGGCTATGCGGACGGAGTGAATCGGCTGCTGTCGAATCGCGGGGAAGTCCTGGTGCGGGGCCGTCGAGTCCCTATTGCGGGCCGCGTCTCGATGGATCTCACGATTGTCGATGTAACGGATGTAGATGGAGTTGAGATTGGGGATGAGGTTGTGCTGATCGGCGAACAGGGCGCGGAACGGATCACGGCTTATGACCTTGCAGATCTGGCCGATACGATTCCTTACGAAGTCCTGTGCAACATCAGCGACCGGGTACGTCGTGTGACCATTGATTCGAGTGAAGACCATGCTTAGAAACTGGTATGCGCGCAGGATGTATGCGTGGGAGACCGCGCTCACTACGCGGGACGAGAATCGTATCGTGCGTCCCGTGGAGTGGGGTTTCGAATGGCTGGAGGACTTCATCGAATCAGCGGGGCTGCGCGAAGAGATCTTCGGATCCAAGAGCCCGGCGCAGCTGAGCATGTATGAAGCCGAGGATGCGCTGGCGGCGTTGAATGCGGCCATCGTACAGCGAAGTGAAGCCTTCTATAGCTATCGCCGCCCCACCGATTTTCTCCTCGAAACTCGACATCCGCAGCTCTTTCCCACCAACGTACGGCCTGAAACGCTGAAGCAGGATGCGGAGCTGAAGCGAAAGGCAGCGGAAGGGAGACTGCCTCCGGCGCAGTTCCTGCGCTTCACATCGCCGATCCGTACGCCGTACCCGGAAAATGACCTGGTGAACGCGCGATGGTATCCCGCTCCTGCGGAAAAAATACAGGGGAAACCGAAGCAGGCCATTATTGTGATGCCGCAGTGGAATGCAGACGCCTTCAGCCATAACGCACTTTGCTCGCTCTTCAATCGGTTCGGCATCTCTGCTCTGAGGCTGAGCAAGCCTTACCACGACATCCGGCGGCCTGCAGAGCTGGAGCGCTCCGACTATGCCGTCAGTTCGAATATTGGACGCAATGTCGCGGCGTGCCGCCAGGCTGTGGTCGATATTCGCTGCTGCCTGGACTGGCTGGAAGATCAGGGCTACGAGCAGTTCGGCGTCCTTGGCACGAGTCTTGGTTCCTGCTACGCGTTCATCGCCTCCGCACATGACGAGCGCATTCGGGTGAACGCCTTCAATCATGCATCCACTTCGTTCGGCGACGTGGTCTGGACCGGACAGAGCACCCGGCATATCCGGCAGGCCTTCGAAGATGCCGGCCTGACGCAAGAGCGCCTGCGACAGCTCTTTGGCGCCACCAGCCCGGTGAACTATATGCGACGCTTCGCCGCGCAGCCCAAGAAAGTCCTGGTAGTCCACGCGAAATACGATCTTACTTTTCTGGAACAGTATTCGCTGGAGGTCCTGCGGAGCTTTTCGGAGCTAGGTATCGACTTCGTCTCGAAGGTCCTGCCCTGCGGCCATTACACGACCGGCGAGACCCCCTACAAGTTCATTGATGGATGGTATCTGGGATCGTTTGTGTATTCGGCCTTCAAGGGGCTGGCGGAAGATTCGCCTTCCCCGATCCGCCAAGAGGATCGCAGAATGACCGCTCACTCCGCCGAGTAAGGGTTCGGACGCCATGGCAAATCACGTCTTTCTGCCGGGACGCCGGATCATGGTGCAGGTGCGGTCGAGCTGGTTCCCGTTGTACGACCGGAATCCGCAGACGTTTGTGCCGAATATCTTCTGGGCGAAGCCGGAGGATTACAAGAAGGCTGAGCCGCGGGTGTGGCATGCTCCGGGACATAAGAGCTTTGTGGAGTCACCGCTGGTGAAGGCGGATTGAGTGGATGGATTGAAGGCTGGCCCTCCCCCAATCCATCCGTGCTCGACCGTCGCTTTCGAGAATCTTCGGCTGCAGTATCGCCCTGAGAAAATCCAGGTGCTGTTCGTCGCCGAGTCCCGGCCTATAGGCGGCACGTTTTTCTATGCAGGAAACTCCCACCTGGTCAGGTACACGGCGGAGGCATTCCGCAAGGCTTATCGCGGCCACGCGACAACGATGGCCGATTTCCTCGATGGTTTCAAGGCTGCCGGATGCTACCTGGAAGATCTTTGTCCTGAACCGGTGAATCACATCAAGACACATGCGCTTCGCCGGGCTGAATGGAAGAGGTCGGTCGGGTACCTGTCTCGACGGATGGAGAGAGCCTCACCGTCGGCGATCATTCCCATTCACAAGGGTAGCGAACCCTTTGTCATACAAGCAGCTCGGGAAACGGGACTCCTGGATAGACTCAAGCCGGCGATTCCATTTCCCAGCATGGGTAATCATCCCCGTTATATCGCGGAACTCTCGCGTATCATCCTCGAGCTTCGCAAAGCGTCGATCCTGCCTGCCGAGTTTCCGGCTTGAAGAGCTACAATCTGGACATGTCCGACCGCATGTCTTTGCCCCTTGCCCAGGCCGATGCCGAGATCGCCGCTGCCATTGAACACGAGGTTCTCCGCCAGCATGAAGGCCTGGAGATGATTGCCTCCGAAAACTTTGTGAGCGAGGCCGTGCTCGAGGCTGCGGGTTCGGTCTTCACGAACAAATATGCCGAGGGGTATCCGGGGCGCCGCTACTATGGCGGCTGCGAGTTTGCGGATGTCGTGGAAAATCTGGCTCGCGATCGCGCGAAGGAGCTGTTTGGCGCGGAGCACGCCAACGTGCAGCCTCACTCTGGTTCGCAGGCAAACGCCGCAGCCTACATGGCAGTGCTTCAGCCGGGCGACACGATCCTGGGGCTGGACCTGGCTCACGGCGGCCACCTGACCCACGGTCACAAGCTGAATTTTTCCGGGAAGCTCTACAAGGTGGCTTCGTATACGGTGCGCAAGGATACGGAGCAGCTGGATTACGACGAGCTCGAGTCGATTGCGCTGCGGGAGAAGCCGAAGGTCATTATCGGCGGCGGAAGCGCGTATCCCCGCATCTTCGACTTTGCACGCATGCGCCAGATCGCCGACAAGGCGGGTGCGTTGCTGATCGTGGACATGGCACACTTTGCCGGGCTGGTCGCAGGCGGGGCTCATCCTTCGCCGGTGCCTCACGCACACATCACGACGAGTACTACGCATAAGACTTTGCGCGGGCCGCGATCGGGCCTCATTCTGTCGAGCCAGGCATTGGCTGCAGCGATCGACAAGAGCGTTTTTCCGGGTCAGCAGGGCGGTCCTCTGGTTCATATCATTGCCGCGAAGGCAGTCGCATTCAGAGAGGCGCTGCAGCCGGAATTCAAGGACTATGCCAGGCAGGTCGTCGCCAACGCCAGAATACTGGCGGAGGCCCTGCAAGAAGAGGGTCTGCGGATCATCTCCGGCGGGACGGATACACACCTGATGCTGGTCGATGTCTTCCAGAAGGGGATTCTTGGGAGCGAGGCGGAGGCGGCTTTGGGAGCGGCCGGGATTACGGTGAACAAGAACGCGATTCCTTACGATGTGAACCCTCCGCTGAAGCCGAGCGGGATTCGCGTCGGCACCCCGGCGCTGACGACGCGCGGGATGAAGGAAGCGGAGATGCGCACCATCGGCAAGTGGATTATGGAGGCGCTGAACGAGCGCAATAATCCCTCGGCGTTGAAGCGGATTCAGGGACAAGTACAGGAGCTGGCAGAGCAGTTCCCGCTTTATGGCTGGTTGCGTGAGCCGGTTGGAGCCGCCTCGAAATAGTGCCTAGGGCGAAGACCTATTCGGCCTTCTCCCGCGAGATACCGTGCTTCTCACCTGGTAACTTTCCCAGGTTTATTTGCGCAACGGACGGAAGGCAGTCACAATCTCTGCATGCCTCGTCCCATCGCCCGTCTTGCTTTGCCTCTTTGCCTGGTTTTCTGCGGTTTTGCCTTTGCGCAGCAATTGCCTTCCGCTCTGAGCGTTGATCCGGCGCGCGATGCGAAATATCCTGCTTCGATGGTTTCGCTGGCGGACGTGCCGAGCCATGGCGAGAACCTGCTGGGCGTGTTCTATCTGGCTTCCGGAGCCGGCCCTCATCCTACTGTTGTTCTGATGCATGGATTCCCCGGTTATGAGCAGAATCTCGATCTGGCGCAGGCCATCCGCAGGGCGGGATGGAATGTGCTCGCTGTGCATTATCGCGGATCCTGGGGAGTGAAGGGCGAGTTCTCGTTTCAGCATGCGATAGAAGATGCGGATGCGGAAGTGGCATTCGTGAGCGATCCGGCGAACGCGAAGAAGTACCGCATCGATACCGGCAAGATTGTGCTGCTTGGTCACAGCATGGGTGGGTTTCTGGTGGCCTCGGCAGCTGCACATGATCGCAAGGTTGCCGGCGTCGCGATGATCTCCGCCTGGAACATCGGAGCGAGCTTTCCTCCTGCCAGCAGCGGGACAAGCCAGCATACCGCAGATGAAGGCGTGAAGAGCGATCTGGTCGAAAAGTTCACCGCAGAGAACAATGCGGTTCCGCTGGTGGGCTGCACCGTGGAATCGTTGGTAAACGAGGCCTACGAGCATCGCGCCGCGTGGAACTTCAACGACTTCGCACCAAATCTTACCTCCCGTCCGGTGCTGGTGGTCACCTCGGACGATGGCCTGGCTCCGGCCGATGAGACATTCGCGACTGCCTTAAAGAAGGCTGGCAACACGCGCGTCACGGAAGCGCATTTTCCCACGGACCATGCCTATTCTGACCACCGCGTTGCCCTCACTGTCGTGGTGCTGAACTGGCTGGCCTCGTTACAGTAATCTCTCTTCGAATCAGGACCGGGTTTCGATTTGCAGCAGCTTTTCCTTCCGCTCGACTCCCCATCTATAGCCGGTAAGTTTGCCGTCGGAGCCAATGACCCGGTGGCAGGGGATGACGACGGCGACGGGATTCGTGGCACAAGCTCTGGCGACGGCGCGAACAGCTGTCGGCTGACCGATTTCACGGGCCAGCTGGGCGTAGGTTCTCGTCTCTCCGCGGGGAATGTTTCTGAGCTCCTGCCAGACGCGCATCTGGAAGGCGGTCGCACGGAGATCAAGGGGCAGGTCCAGGACGGCCGGATGTTCGGTGAGTTGAGAGAGCACCTGGGCGAGGGTTGGCGCCAGGTCGGGCCGCTCAATGATGGCCGCGGATGGGAACTGGTCGCGCAGTTGCGCGGTAACCTCGTCGGCGCTGGCTCCGAGAATGACGGCGCAGAGCCCGCGGTCAGTGGCGGCGATGAGAATGCGGCCCAGCGTAGATGATCCGATAGCGTAGCCAATGTTGAGATTGCGCCCCCGGTTGCGGTAATCCTGGGGACGCATACCTAACTGATCTTTTCCA
>Ga0210389_10001815_pt1 | contig 17139 bp, 8 predicted proteins | sample IncBWH28OmetaG_FD_160127 | JGI IMG/M metagenome (GOLD analysis project Ga0210389, IMG submission 160127) | Forest soil microbial communities from Barre Woods Harvard Forest LTER site, Petersham, Massachusetts, United States - Inc-BW-H-28-O ...
TGTCAAACCCTGCACCGGCAGGTGGCACTAGCGCCGCGCTGAGCCTCCAGATCACGCAGCCCATCCCCGTGCTAGTCCCAGTCTCTCCTGTATCCGTGCTAGCCGGATCGGGAGCGGTGCCGCTGACCCTCGCGGGTAGCGATTTTTCCGCGACGGCAAGCGTGACGGCCAATGGCACTGCGCTGAGCTTAACCGCGCAGACTTCCACTTCGATTGCCGCGACGCTGCCTGCCTCACTGGTGGCGCAAGGCGGAACGATTTCGCTGGTCGTGACAAATCCCGGAACGAATCCAGAGAGTTCGAGTCCGCAAACGATTGCCGCGGTGGGAACACCGTCTATATCCACATTGAGTCCGGCTGCAGCGGCAATCGGCGGGCCTGACTTCACGTTGACGGTGTACGGAAGCAACATTCAGCCAAATAGCACAATCAGTTGGAATGGAGCCCCACTGGCGACTACCTTCGCTTCCGGCCAATTGACGGCCACGGTCCCGGCCGTCGACATCGCGGGGTTTGGCAACGAAACTGTCACGGTCTCTTCGCCGTATGCGTATCCGACGGCGGGAGTCATTGCTTCTACCGGGCAGGCCTTTTCCACCTACTTGTCACTGCCCAATAACGATCTCGCGTACAACCCGACGGACGGCAATTTGTACGCGTCTGTGCCGAGTTCCACCACAGACAGTCTCGGGAACACTGTTGTAGCGATTGATCCGTTAACGGGGAACTTGAAGCGGCAAATTGCGGTCGGAAGCAATCCGAATCAGATTGCCATATCGGGCGATGGCACGCAGATGTTCGTTGGCCTGGATGGTGCAGGAGCGGTCCGTCAAGTGAATTTAACGACCGGCCAAGCGGGAAATCAGTTCCTACTGGGCGGAATTAACGCCGTGTACACACCGCCGTTTACCGCAGCGGCCTTGGCTGTGCTCCCCGGTCAGCCAAATTCGGCGGCGGTTCTGGATACATCAGGAATTGTCAGGATTTTCGATTCCGGAATTGCGCGCCCCGATACATCGTCGGGTTTGCTCAACACATATTTCGACCAAAATTCTGGAGCGCTGAACTTCGGCTCGTCGGCGGCGACCCTCTACGTCGACTTGCAGCCCTTCGGCGGCCTTGAAGACATGACTATCGGCTCGGCCGGCATTACCAGCGGGACCAGCCTCGGTTCAAGCACTGCGATCGGGCAGAGCGGATTCCAATATGACAATGGGCGGCTCTATCTTTCGAGCGGGATTGTGTTGAACGCTACTACCGGCGCGCAATTGGGCACGTTTTCAAGCGGTCCCAACCAAACTGCCGTTGGTCCCATCGTTTCGGATTCGACGCTTGGCTTGGCGTTCATCGCGAACAACAATTTCAATAGTAGCCCCTTTGTCTTGGCTTTCAACGAAACCTCATTCGACCCGACAGGCAGTATCCCGGTGACGGGGGTGGCGGGTGGTTTTGCTCATATCTTTCGTTGGGGACAGGATGGTATTGCACTCAGTACGCCCACGCAGATTTACGTCTTCCAATCGCCCGTGGTAAAGGTTCTCAGTTCGTCGCCCGCTGATGTTGCGGTGACGCTCGCAATGCCGGCTGCGGCGACGACTGGCCTTGCACTGACGTGGACTGCAACGATCACCAACAAGGGACCCAATGCAGCTCAGGGAGTCACGCTGGTTTCCACGCTGGCAGACAGTCTGATCGTTCAATCTACAACTCCGAGCCAGGGTTCGTGCGCGGGAGGGAACGAGGTAAGTTGCGATCTCGGTTCGCTCGCGAGCGGGGCTACCGCCAAGGTGACTGTTATGGCCATTCCGTCGGTCTCCGGAACGATCGAGAGTACAGCGATCGTTTCGTCAGAAAGCTACGATCCTAACCAGTCAAATAACCAGGCGATAGCCATGACAGTCGCTACAGGCAGCCTGTACAGCGCGGCTCCGGTAGTCTTGGGAATTTCGCCAGCCCTGGTACCAGCCGGCTCCCCCACATTCACGCTTACGGTGACTGGTAGCGGATTCAATTCCGCTTCTACGGTGGAGATCAATGGGAATACCAGGCTAACGACGGAGGTGAGCAGCACTGAGCTCACGGCCACTGTTGACGCTGCGGACGTCGCTAATTACGGGTGGGCGCCCGTGACAGTCTCTAACCCCGCGCCCGGCGGCGGCCTCTCGCAGGTGACGCCGCTGACGATTTATGCGACGGTGAACGTGCCGGCCAACGCAATCACGTTCGATCCCTTCACAAGAAAGATCTACTCTACGCTGCCGAGCACCTCAACACCGCTCCTCGGGAATTCCGTTGTGGCCGTCGATCCCGCAACCGGTAACGTGGGCTCCCCGATCGCCGTCGGTAGCGAACCAAATGTTATGGCCGAGACTTCGGACGGCGATTATCTGTACATTGGCTTGAGCGGCGCGGCTAGTCTGGGCCGTTTCAATCTGCTGACCCAGCAACTCGAAGCGACGATTCCAATGGCGTTGAGTACGGCGGTGTACGCCCAGACCGGCCCCGTTACTGCCTTCGGCCTCGCCGCGATGCCAGGCAGCGATACGACTCTGGCTGTGGATATCACTGATCTCGGGGAAGCAGCAATTTTCGATGTGTCCGGCAACACCGGCACATTCCGGCCGAACATTCCCATCTACTATACGGGCAACAATCCGGTTTTCGCGAGTTCTACCGAGCTTTATACGTTTGACAACTACACGACCGGCTCTCAATTTTATCGGTTCACCGTGAACGCCCAGGGACTGACGGCGATTGACTCGAGCACGCTGAATGGGCTGGGCGGAGAAACGAGCTTCCCGTTTGTGCTCGCAAACGGCACGGTGTACGGCGCGTCGGGCGGGATCGTAAAACCATCGACTACGCCGCCTTCGCAAATCGCGACCCTGAGCACGTTTGACTTGCTGAGTCTGGCAGTAGCGCCCGATCCTCCAACTGCGCAGGACTTCTTGGTTCTAGAGAACGCCGCAGGTACGTTTGGCTATTCGTTGTTTCGATACGACACGAACCAGTATGTCGCGAACGCACAGCTTCCGCTGCCCGTTGGACAAAACGGAGGCGAGCTAGGATATGACATGTTGCGTTGGGGACAGGACGGACTGGCGCTGCGGCTCTATGGTAGCTTTGGAAATACGACGACATCGCAGATTCTGCTGCTTCGCGGACCATTCGTTCTACCATCCGAGTTGAATGCAAATCCTGTCCCTGTGCTGACCGGTGCCAGCCACACTTCGATCGCAGTGAACAGTGGAAACACCACGTTGACTCTGTCTGGCAGCGGCTTCCTCCCCGGTGTCGTGGCGTTGTGGAATGGCTCGCCGCGGACTACGACCTTCGTAAGTTCATCACAACTCACCGTAGCGATTTCCGCCGCCGATGTGGCGTCAACAGGCTCGGAGAAGGTCACGGTGCAGAACCCAGGCTCCGCAGCTTCGACAGGGATCACAATTTCGGTGAACTAATTAGAAAAGCCAAACTAAGGAAGCCCGCCAAATCCTAATCGCCCGGGAGCTTTGGAGCCCTGGCCGAACCTAAACCCAGCCGACCTGAAGGGCGGCGGGCTAGTAACGGATGAAGAAGTAGGCGGACGTGGCCAGGCCTACGCCCACTACTATCCAGCGGACGTGTTGTTGATTCATTTTTTGGGCGAAGTGGGCGCCGGCGTAGCCGCCAGTTAGGCTACCGGCGATCATCAGGATGGCTTGAGGCCAGAAAATTACTTTGGCGACGATGAAGGTGATCATGGCGACGCCGTTGACGACGCTGACCAGCAGAACTTTTACTCCGTTCATCGCGTGAATATCTTCCATGCCTAGGAGGGCTAGCAGGGAGAGGACCAGAATGCCTACGCCGGCGCCGAAATAGCCGATGTAGATTGAGATTAACAGCTCGAGGAAAAAACCGGCGATGGTGAGGGGGCGGGAAGTTTTTCCGGCGGCGGCGCGGCGGCGGACCCAGGCGCTGATGCGCGGTCCGGCGAGAAAAAGTAAAGTGGCGGCGAGCAGCAGCCAGGGAATCAGATGCATGAAAGTAGATTGCGGCGTGCCGAGCAGGATGCGCGCGCCGAGAAATCCGCCGACGATTCCGGTGAGAAGCAGCAGCGGGAGAAGGCGGCGAGCTTCGGGAGTGAACGCGTTGCGGTAGGCGACGGTGCTGGCGACGGTGCCGGGGAAAAGCGCGGCGGTGTTGGTGGCGTTGGCCGCGATGGGCGCCATGCCGGTGAAAAGCAGCGCGGGGAAGGAAATGAAACTGCCGCCGCCGGCGACGGCGTTGAGCAGCCCGGCGATGAGCGCGGCGAAGAACAGCAGGAGTGAGTGCGAAAAGGGCACGCGAGAGAATAACATTGGCGGCGGGCGGGAAAAAGCCGTGGCGAGTGGCGAGTGACTAGCGACCAGCGACGAGACGGGGCGGGCGGGAAGCGAGGAGGTTGGTCCGAAGTCAAATGTTCGCTGGCGCTCGCGGCGGATTCGGCAGGGAAGAAAAAAGAAACGCGGTTTTGGCGCGGGCTGCATCTAAGTGTAAAGAGCTTGCACGTTCCGCTGAATTTGGGCATGCTGGCGGGAATCGGCCCGCGCGTTTCTGCGAATCATTGTGTTGTGCATGGATTCATGAGTTTCTCCACGCAAATCGTTTTGAAACCGTTTCCGGTTAGGACGGCTTTGCTCATTGATGCGGATGAGCCGACGCGCGTTTTTCTGGCGAACGCTTTGGATCCGGGCGAATGGAGCATCCGGCACGCGCCGAACAATCAAATGGCGCTGGAGTTGGCGCAGGCCACGCACTTCGATCTGATTCTGACCAGCGAGAAATCTTCCGGAAAGGAAGATGTGGAATTGCTGCGCAAGCTGCGCTTGGCGCGGCCGCACACGCGATTGATTATTCTGACGGACGAGAGCGCGCCTTCTTATGTGATTGATTCGATGCGGGAGCACGCGTTCAGTTATTTTTCGAAACCATTTTCGCTGGATGCGCTGGCGGAAATGGTGCAGCTGGCGACGGAGGCTCCTTGCTGGGACGATGGCATCGAGGTGCTTTCGGCCACGCCGGAATGGATTCGGTTGATGGTGCGTTGCGACCGGCAGACGGGCGACCGGCTGATCCAATTTCTGCACGAGATCGCGGATTTGCCGGAGGTGGAAAGTAACGCGGTGGCGATCGCGTTTCGCGAAATTCTGCTGAACGCGATGGAGCATGGCGGAAAATTCCAGCCGGACCAGTACGTGCAAATTTCCTACGTGCGCGCGAAACATATGGTGCTGTGCCGCATCAAGGATCCGGGCGAAGGATTTACGCTGGACGAAATACAGCATGCGGCGATAGCGAATCCGGAAGACGATCCGATTCGTCACGCGGTGTATCGGGAAGAGCGCGGGATGCGGCCGGGCGGGTACGGAATATTGCTGGCGCAGAAGTTGGTGGATGAGCTTATTTACAATGAAGATGGCAATGAGGTGCTGCTGGTTAAGTACCTCGATGATACTGGGGTGACGCACTAGGACTGCGCTGGCTTTATGAGAAAAGGCGCCACGATGGCGAGATCGTGGCGCCTTTTTGTTTTTGGGCTCCGCCGTTATGTGCGGTGGATGGCCCGGGGTTAATTGTTAGCGGGGGCCGCGGTTTCCGCCGTTGTTGTGGGACCCACCGCCGTGCGATGCGCTGTTGCCGCCGCGAGAGCCGCTATTGCTGTGCGATTGTCGCGGAGCGGCGGAGCGTGCGGGTTGGTTTTGCGAACGCGCGGGGCTGGTGCGCGTCGCGGGGCGCGAGGTGTTTTGTCGGACTGCCGGCCGCGTGGACTGCCGCGCGGAATTGGTTGCGCGGGATGAGTTCGACGAGCGTGAATTGAACGAGCGCGCGTTGTTCTGCGAACGCGTTACGGCATTTTCACGCGTGGCGTTGCGAGACTGGACGGCGTTATTCGAGGCACGGGAATCTCGCGCGGCGTTGTTGGTGTTGGGGCGCGAGAAGTTCGAGCCGCGGTTGTTATTGTTAGCGTTCACGACGCGGCCGCGGTTGGAAAATTCACCGGGACGCGCGGTGGCCGCCGTTGCGGGCTGTCCGTGATTCACTGACGCGAATTGGGCGCGATTAGTGCCGGCGAAATGCTCCTCCTGTTTCTGCATTCCGGTGGCGCCGATGTGGTGATCGCGATTCGCGGCCATTTCCGCTTCGGTGGGACGCGCGTTGACACCGCCGCGGCCACCGTTGAAGCTGACGCGATTCACGTCGCGATTGTTGATCACGGTGCGGTTGTAAACATTGTGAACGTTGTGGACGTCAACGTTGTTGACGCCGCGATTGTAGAAAAAGTGGCCGCCGTTCCAGTAGCCGCCCTGGTAGCCGAAGCCGCCGTAGCCGAAACCATAATTAATTCCGCCGTAGAAGCCGACGTGCGGGCCCCAGTAACCGGCGTGCCAGAAATATCCGCCATCACCCCAGCCCCAATATCCGGGAGTCCAGAGAAATCCGATGCGCGGGGCGATGACCCACGTGCCGGGAACCCAGAAATAGCCATCGGCGCCGTAGGCCCAGTATCCGGGCGTCCAAATGTAGCCATCGCCGGGGCAAGCCGGCTGCGCATAAACGGGCAGCGGTGGAGGAGCGATGGTGACGGCGACTCCGAAGCCAAATGCGGCCGAGGCGGTGGGCGCAGTCGCAGGAATCGCCACGAGAACGAGGGCGAAAAGCAGAACGCGAATGATTAGAGTGTTGCGCATGTTGTCCCCCTTTTTGATCCGATAAGCCGTAAACCTTTCCAGCGCTGAACCGTCTATGTGCTGAAATGGCGGCGGTTTCTTGCGCCTACTTAGTTCAACACGGGACGGGGGCGAAAGTCGCTGGTGAAGACGCCGCAAAAGCGTCCAGAATTCACCTGATTTTGCGGCGGGGAAAAGCGTAGTATTTGGAGTCGCGATTTCAGCAGGGGTGAGCCAGGAGGACGTTAGAGTGCGCAAATTTATTGGAGCGTTTCTGTGCGTGGTTGTGGCATTGGTGGCTGTGGCGAGTTCGGAATCCGCGCGGGCGCGCGTGGCGCCCCAAACGGCGGCGAGCGAAAAGCAGGCTGCGTGGGATAAATTGGCCGACGAATATTTCGACCAGGTCTATTTCAAGTTTGCGCCTAGCAACGGCACGAGCGCCGGGCTTCATCAATATGACGCGCTGCTGGAGGATTATTCGCGCGGGGGGATGGAGGCGGATGTTGCCGCGTTGCATATATTCGAAGGGCGCGTGGAGGCGATGGATTTAAAAGGGCTGGACGAAACGCGCGCGGCGGACTGGACGCTGGTACTGGCGAATATCCAGGGCACGCTGTTGACGCTGGAAACCATCCGGCCGTGGGAGAAGAATCCGGATTACTACTCGAGCGGGATCAGCAACAGCGTTTACGTGATTATGATCCGGAAGTTTGCGTCGGCGGATGAGCGGTTGCGGTCGGTGGTGGCGCGCGAAGAGAAAATGCCGGAGGTGTTTGCAGCGGCGCACGCGAATCTGAAGAATCCGCCGCGGATTTATACGGAGATTGCGCTGGAGCAGTTGCCGGACATCATCAGTTTTTTCCAGAACGAGGTGCCGGCGGCTTTTGCCACGGCACAAGACCCGGCGGTGAAGACCGCGTTTGCGAAATCGAACGGCGCGGTCATCGCAGACTTGCAGAACTACGCGGCATGGTTGAAGTCGGACGTGCTGCCGCGCTCGAACGGAGATTTCCGGATTGGCGCGGAAACATTTTCGAAGAAATTGTTGTACGACGAGATGGTGGATACGCCTCTGGATCGGCTGCTGGAAATCGGCTGGGCGGATATGCACAAGAATCAGGCGGAATTCCAGCGCGTGGCGAAGGAACTGGAGCCCGAGAAATCAACGAGCGACGTGCTGGCAGAGTTGATGGCGGACCATACGACGCCGGATCATTTGCTGCAGAGTTTTCGCGATACGTTCGACGGGCTGATCTCGTTTATTCGCGCGAAGCACATCATCACAATTCCTTCGGATGTGCGGCCGATTCTGCAGGAGACGCCGCCGTTCATGCGGGCGACGACGTTTGCGTCCATGGATACGCCGGGACCGTTCGAGAAAGTGGCGCAGGAAGCGTATTTCAACGTGACGCTGCCGGGGGCAAAGGACACACCGGCGGAAATCGCGGGGCGCATGGCGGCTTTCAACGTGGGGACGATCGTGAGCACTTCGACGCACGAGGCATATCCGGGACACTACGTGCAATTTCTGTGGGTGCACGAAGCGCCCACGAAAACGCGCATGCTGCTGGGCGCCGCTTCGAACGCGGAGGGTTGGGCGCACTATTGCGAGCAGATGATGCTCGACGAAGGATTCGGACAGCCGGGGACGGGCGCGAAGGACGCGCGGGAAGCGAAACTGATTCGCTTGGGGCAGCTGGAGGATGCGTTGCTACGAGACGCCCGCTTCATCGCGGGAATTGAAATGCATACCGGCAAGATGAGCTTCGATCAGGCCGTGGAATTTTTCGCGAAGGAAGGCTACCAGACGAAGGAAACGGGATTGGTGGAGACGAAGCGCGGGACGGCGGACCCGACGTATCTTTATTACACGCTGGGAAAGCTCGAGATTTTGAAGCTGCGCGAGGACGTGAAGAAGAAGGAAGGCGCGACATTCTCGCTGGAGCAGTTTCACAACAATTTCATGCGACAGGGATTTCCGCCGATCAAGATCGTGCGGCGCGCGATGCTGGGGGATAACTCGCCGGCGCTTTGAGTGGTGAAATAGCGGCGGCTCGCCGAGTTCAGCCCTGGCTAGCCGACAGCGCTTTTTGCGCGGTCAATTTAAATCCACGTGCTTTAGCATCCTGCGCGAGTTGACGCAGCGTGGCGCGTCCCACATTTGTCTGGCCGGACGCGATCTGAGTTTCGCCCAGCGCGAGACGCGCGTCGAACTCGATCTGAATCATGCCGCCCGCGTGCGCTTCCTCCTGCGCGGACGTCAAAGCGCGCAATGCGTCGTCGGCCTTTCCAGATTTCGCGTCCACTAGTGCGGCAACGATGGCCGCGTCCAGTTTCGTGCCGCGATCGCCAGATTGTTGCGCGAGCTGAGTTGCTTTGTCGCTTTGCTCGCGCGCGCCGGCGAGATTGCCAGAGGCCAGCAGTGCTCGCGTCCACGTAATGCGAGCCTCGGCTTCGCCGCCGGCATCTTTTTCGGCAGCGAACTCTGCCGCGGCGTCGGCAGCAAATTTTGCGGCGTCGTCGGGCTTGCGCTGCTCAAGAGCCAGCTGAGCGAGCGAGATTCGTGTGTACGCGGCGTCGTTTTTGGCGCTAACCGATTCGAGCGCGGACAGTGACTCGGCCAGGCTGCTGCGAGTTCCGTCCAAGTCTCCCTGTTGCAACTGGACGTTTCCGAAACTCGCGAGCGTCTTGCCGACACCTGCGCGATCGTTGATCTCACGGCGGATTTTCAGCGAGTCCTCACAACTTTTCCTGGCTTCGATGAGCGCGCCGACGCCCAGGGAAGTGGCGCATTTATTGTTGAGGATGCGCGCCTCCAGATTCTTGTCGCCCAGATCACGGGCAGTCTTCAGAGCGGCGTTGAAGAAATCCTTGGCACGCTGGTTGTCTCCCGTTGCATACAATTCGGTGGCGAGATTTTGTTGCGCCAGAGCTACGTCGCCAAGCTCATTGCGTTCGCGCGCGACGGCGATGGCTTGTTCATATGTTTTCTCCGCAGCCGCGTGCTCGCCGCGCGCGGACTGACTATTGGCAAGGTTGTTCAAGGCCCCGGCCTCATCGTAAGCGTCGCCGATGGTCTGCGCGATGCTCAGCGCCTCGTGATACAGCGGTTCGGCGGCCGCATAATTTCCGGTGTAGTAGTAGGCGTTAGCCATGTCGTTTGTAGCGCGAGCCGCTCCCAGCTGGTCTCCCGCGGACAGGTTGATCTTCTTGGCCTCTTCGCATAGCGGCCGGGCTTTCTCGGCGTTGCCCAAATTCACTTCGGCGAAACACTGCAGGATGCGTGCGCGCGCGAGCAGCAAATTAGCACCCAGAGTCTGCGCGGTATCTGCGGCCGAAGTTGCGACGGTGAGTTCCTGTTTGTAATCCGCAAGATCGCCATGCGCACGCGCCTCTGCCAGGTCCACCTGAGCGTGAATCCCGGGCGGCAGCGGCTGACTACGTACTTGCGCGATGGTAGTGAGCGCGTCGGCGGCCTTACCCGCGCGAATCTGGGTGTTGGCAAGCGAGAGTCCGTATTCGGGTTCATCGCGATATTCAGCCCAGAGTTGAGAGTACTGTTGGATCGCTTTTGTCCAATCGCGCGTCGCTGCGTAATATTGCCCGCTGGCGCGAGCGCGCGTTTCGGTGGAAAGACCTGCGGCAGAATCGAGTGCCTTCTTGGCTTCTTCCGCCGCCTTGGATTCGAAACCCAACGCGTCCCACGATTCCGCGAGAGCGCTGTGGGCCTGCGCGAATTGCGGGTCGGCTTCGACAGATTTTTCCAGGAGCTTGGTTGCGGCCAGGACGTCGAACTTCCGAAGCTTTTCACGCGCTTGGGAAAAATCACGCATGGCATCGGCGTTGCTGGAAAGCGACGCGTCCATGCGAGCTTCTTCCGCAGCCGAAAGAGCAATACCAAGTTTTTGTCGCAGGAGCCTTCCGGAATGGACTACCAACGAATTCAGGTCAGCTTCGCTGCCGGACTGGGCCACTGAACCTAAACTCTCTCCGTCGTCCGCATTTAACAGATGAATATTCCATTGGATCGCAGGATGGTCCGCCGCGCCGGTGACGGTATACGAACCGGTAACCAAAATATCCGCGCCGAGGAATTTGCGAATCGCGGCGATCTGATCGTTTGTCGGGGTGTTGGTGAGATTGGCGATGCCGAGGTTCTGCTTCATCTCGTCCACGCGGCTGGGAGGAATAAACCGCACCTGTCCGGTATCGAGTTGCGACCACAAACTATCGGCCAGAATATTTCCCAGCGAGTCCGCGTCCGTTCGGCTGGACAGATTTTGAAAGCCGAGAACCGCGATGGATCTGCGCGCGCCAGCAGCGGTTTGCTGCGCCGCAGTTTCCGTTGCTTTTTCCGCATCACGCTCGGCTGCGCGACGGCGGAGTTCGAAGATTCCGATTGCCGCAAGTGCGAGAACGACGGCTGCAATCGCCACCGGAAAACGCCAGCGTGTGAATCGCGCGGTTGGTCCGATCGTGCCGGTGCTAGCGGAGGCCGGCGAAGGTGTCATGGCCGCAACTGATTCTCCACGCAGGGCCCGTGCGACATCGTCTGTGGTTGCGAAACGCTGTTCCGGCGCGCGCTGCAGGCAGCGTGCCACCACGCTCTCCCATCGAGGATCGAGGTCCGGAAGATGGAGGCTTAGCGGCGGCGCGACATGATTCAATCGTTTCATTGCCGTAGCCAGCGGCGTGTCCGCCGAAAATGGCAGCAGGCCTGTGAGCATTTCGTAGATCACGACGCCGAGGGCGTAGATATCTGTCGCCGGCGTGATCGCCCCGCCTTCGAGCTGCTCCGGCGCCATGTACGCGGGCGTGCCGACAATGTCTCCGAGCCGAGTGAGCGTTCCGCCTTCGGCCTCTTCCGCGTGTGCCAATCCGAAATCCGTGATAACGGCGCGCAAGCTTGCCGAAGGCTGCTGCTCACCGGACCCTGACGCCGCCGGCGACTTGACGAGCATCACGTTGCTGCTTTTGAAATCACGATGAATCACACCGACGCGATGCGCGGCGCCCAGACCAGCGCACACTTGCTCGACCAGCGGCAACACTTCCGCGGTTTTGAGCCGCCCCGTGTCGCGGATTCGCTGCGCGAGGGTTTGGCCCGAAAGAAATTCCATACTGACGATCAGAATTTGCGAGCGTGTGTCGCCCGACGAAGCCACGCCGTGGCGGAACACGTCAAAAGTGCGGCAGACGTTCGGGTGAGTGACTTTGCGCGCCAGCTGAATTTCCCGGCGGAATCGCTCGATTTCATGCGTGGTCTGCGCGTTTTCAAAACGCGCTGTCTTCACCGCCACGCGCTCGTTCAACTCTTCATCCTGCGCTTCGTACACTTCGCCCATGCCGCCACGCGCGACGAAGCGAATCACTTTGAAGCGTCCGGCGAGCAATTGATTTGGTTGAAATACGGCGGTAACGGGTGTGCCGGCAGGAATTGGTGATGGTGGACTGAGCGTCGGCGCGGTTGCTTCGTCGCCGGCGGGAAATCCCGTGTCGGCGGTACGATCTCCGCTGGGTGACTCGGGTTTGCGTTCTTCCATGTTGGTGGTACGCGGACTGAGCGGTGGCATTATGCCACAACGATTAATGGATTGCGCCCGCGGTGGCTGTGGCGAAGATGAATCGAAATGCGATGGAGGGCGAAAATTTTCGTTCTAGTACTCGCGTGGCTTCGAATGCTTGATAGACGCGATATTTGCAGGAGATTTGCTTGACACGGAGGCCGCGCACGGACTACAAATCTTGGCACACTTTCGTACGAGGAGGTCACTCATGCTCAAGCGATTTACCATTTTTGCCGCTACATTGGTTCTGCTCGCAAGCGCTGTTCCGGCCGGCGCGAACGCCGTGCATACGGAAAAAGGGGCTTCTGGCCAGGGACTTGCGGCCGACGCTTTTTTTGATGCGCCGACAACGGTGAACGGAATCACCGTTACGCCGTTTGACAATCAAGGCACGATCTTCGACGTGGTTCAAATTCCGAGCTCGTTCGAGTCGGGCACGCCGTTTGCGCTCACGTTTGCCAATATCAACAATGGATACGGGATATTCGATTGCGACAACGGCTCGAATGGCTTCGCTATTTCCGCGGACACGCCGCCCGTCAATATCGGCAGCACGTGCACCGCGGGACCTGCGGGTTCCAACGAAGCCTTCGTCAACTTCAACGAAGTGGGGAACACGTCCACGATCACATTTCTTGGTGGAGCGGGCGCGCCTCCTACATTTTATTTCTGGACGACTGATGGAAACTTGACGGCGATCGCGCCGGCAACGTCCACCAATGCGCCAGAACCGGCCGGGTTGCTGTTGCTCGCCTGCGGTTTGGCGGGAATTGCTCTGCTGGGTCGGCGCCGCCTCGTACAGTCCTAGCGTTTCTTCCGCAATTCAACAATCGCGTCCACCTCCGGGTGGACGTGTGTGCGCACATTGCGCGTGAGCGTGGATGATGAACGCGTTTAGCGGAACCTGCCGGTAAAAATCCTTACTGCAATTGTCCGAAAGGGTTGGCGGTGGAAGGCGAAGAAAAATGCGCGGTTAGCGGGAAGCGGAAGTACGGGAGCGAGGGTGAGGCGCTAGCGACCGCGGCGCACCAGATCGCGCACGCTGGCGCGCCTAAGGAGCTGCGGGCTTATTTGTGTTCGTGGTGCGAGGCTTGGCATTTGACGAAGGGCGCGGCGAAAGGCGGCAAAGCGCCTAAATAAACGGATCGATGGTGGTTTCTAGGGTCGGACGTAGCAGTCGGTCCGTGAGGCACTCGTTCCTCGGACGATTCACAAATTCAAATGCGGGCCGGTTTCGCAACATGCGTGGCGCACAGCCAAGAGTGGCTGTGCCACGATTACGGTCGTACCGCGGCAAGCTGATCTGTCTCTGCGTCCCGCGCCCGCCAAACTGCGGCGGGGAAGAAAACGCGCGGGACCGCGTTCCCTTCTCAGAAACCGCTCAGGGCAGGCGGGATGACACGCTATGTCCGGTTGACGTGAAACAGGGAGCCACGCTCTGCCGCGACTGGTGATGAGCGGAGACGCAAAAAAACCGGGAGGCAGTTGGCCTCCCGGTTTCCATGCGATTTAAATTCCCTGAAAATCCGCCGGGAATTATTTTTGGTCTTTCTTGCTGTTCTCTTTCTTGTCCTTGTGAATTTCCTTGCTGGTTTTGTTTTGCTCCTTGTTTATTTGTTTCTTTTCTGCAGGAGTCAGCTTGCCGCCGTTGGCCTCGCGGTCGGCTTTGGTCTGCTGATTGATGGCGTGCTCCTGCCTTTCGACATGGGCCGTTTCGCCGGCATTCATCTTGCCGCTCTCGACGCCTTCGCCGATGCGCTTCTGCTGATTTTCGGCGCGCTCACCGACGCGGCTCATCGCGGGATTCGCAGGACGCCCGTGATTTTCCGATGCGAAGTTGGAGCGGTCCTGACCGGCCATGTGTTCGTGGGACATTTGTTCGGACGTGGCGTTCACGTGCTGTTCGTGTTCCGCGGCGCGTTCCTGGGCCGTCGCTACAGCTCTGGTGCCGTTCGGGCCGCCGTTGAAACTGGTGCGGACGCCGACGTCTTCATGGACCACGGTGCGATCAACGAATGTGTTATGGATGACCGCGGTGTTCACGTTGACGACTGCTGTGTTGTACGCGAAATGCCCGCCGCGCCATTCACCGCCAACGAAACCCACTCCGTGGTAACCAAATCCGTAATTCACGCCGCCGTAGAATCCGACGTGCGGTCCCCAGTAACCTGCGTGCCAGCCGTAAACGCCACCCGCGAAGCCCCAGTACCCGGGAGTCCAGAGGAGTCCGGCGCGCGGCGGGGCGACCCATACGCCGGGAACCCAGTAATAGCCGGCGTCACCGTAAGCCCAATAGCCGGGCGTCCAGAGAAACCCTTCGGTGGGGCACGGAGGCTGCACGTAAACCGGAATTGCCGGAGGGCCTACGTGTACGGAGATGCCTACGGCGATCTGCGCAGAGGCCGGGGACGGCATGGACGCGAGCGCGAGGGGCACGCAGAGAGCGAGCAGAAGTGTTCGAATGAAATTGAGCTTACGCATTGCAAAATCCTCCCTTTATAGAGTTCGTTGATCGCTAAAATTTCAATTTTTGCTGCGCTTCAGAAACCGTGCTGGGTTAGTTCCATGTTGTTTCTAACACCGGAATGCGCAGAAGGTTTCGCGCTGAATTCGCTGCGATTCCCGGTGCGGGCAAGCTTCCCTGAAAATTATAGAGTTGCGGGCGGCGCGGGGGGTTGCTAGGTGCTGAAGTACTCTGTGAGTCGGTAAACGCCAGGCCAAGCTATTGATGAAGATGGGGTTACATGAGCAGTGGAAATCGGACAGTGCCAGCATCCTGTCCGGGCGGCCAGAGTGCGATTGAGACTTTTGGACAGGGCGCGACGACAGCATCGCGCGGATAGCGCTTCACAGATCTAAGTTCCATACTTTTCGTAAAACGCGTTTGCGAAGAGTCCGATCGGGTCGTACTTTTTCTTTGCCGCGAAAAAGTCGTCTATCTCCGGATAGGATTTTTGCAGTTGGCTGCGGGAATAAAACAATTGATACGGAAGGTAGTAGGTGCCACCCGCCTGCAGCGCCACATCAATCAAGTCCGTTGTTGTCTGCTGAAGGATCTCGTTGTCTTTTTCGTTGAACTTGACGTTGAAGTAAAGCACGAAACCGAACATATTTTGTTTGGCGTAGGGCAGGGCGGTGATGTTGTCCTGGTGCACCGTGCGAATCGTTACGTTGAGCAAGTTGGCATGATTTCGTTGCACGACTTCGCGCAAACCGTCCACGAACTGCGGCATGCGGTCGTAGGGAACGAAGTACTCTTGAAGAATGTCGGTATCGCGCAGGCGGTTCTGAAGGTACGCCATGTCGTCGTACATTTCCTCGTTGCGCGACACCAGGCAGACTTCCTTCTGGCTCATTGCCTGGTTGCGCGTCGCACATGCATGCAGATGAGGTTCCGCATACTTCTCAAGCGTCCAGCGAACCCAGCGACCGAGGCTGCCGGTTTTTGAAAGGTTGATGATGAAGCGGTCGAGTGTATCGTGCTGTGCGGGTTGCAGTGGCGGCAGCGCGCCTGCAAATTCGGTTTTCTCGTAGGAGTGAACGGCCGTCTCGCGCAGATACGACTGCGGAGCTACAGATAATCGTCCGAATACCAGCCCGATGTTTCCGTTGTTCTCGATGTTGTCCTGGTAATACTTCGGGAACTCGGTGTAGTTCATGTAAGTCTCTTTGCGCGCATACATTTCGTTGTTTATGACGTCGAGGTCCACGTCGAGGATTACGCCAAATAATCCGTAGCCGCCCAGCACGTGGCGGAAAAGCTCCGCGTTCTCGGTAGGGCTGGCGCGCACAATCTCGCCGTCGCTGAGCATTACGCGCATGGAGCGGACGGTGGGAGCCACCGGGCCGGGCATGGGGTCAATGCCATGCGCATTTACGCTGAGCGCGCCGCCGACGCTGAAGATGTTGATGGACTGCATGGACTTCACTGACAAGCCCTGCTGATCGAGAAGTTGTTGCAGTTGCCACCAGCGCGCGCCGCTTTGGATGTTCACCGTTCGGTGCTCTTTGTCCAGGCGAATGGCATTAAAATTTCGCAAGTCGAGTATCAGTCCGCCGTGAGTGAACGTCTGGCCGCCCATGCTGTGCTGTTGTCCCGCGCATGTGATTTTCAGATGGTTGTCGCGCGCAAACTGGAGCGCGTTGCGGATATCGTCCTCGGTTGAGATTTTCACGATTCCGTACACGGCGGTCTTGTTCAAGTGGCTGGCATCATTGATGAAGCCACCGCGCGCTGCGAACACAATCGTAGGGGATTTCGGCTTGAGGAAGAGAACTACCGGCTTTTCCTGATTGGGGCTTTCCGGGAAGACGAAGTCACTTTCCTTCGGCTTGTCCGGAGCAGCTGCGTAATCGAAGATCTTCCGGGCGCACAACACTAGGAGTGACGCGAGGACGAGAACGATGGAGAGGAATACGGGTCTCTTGCGACGCAAGGGGTCTCCTTTTAGCGTGGCCCGCCGTGGCCGAATTAATAGCCTTGCTAACAGCGCAAGTTTGCACGAATATTAGCAGCACTTACTGCCATGCCAAGACAATTCAGCACGATACAGAAATGCGCGTTCGGGTTTGCCGCTCTCTTTTTGGGAGTGTACCTGCTCGACTACGTGCCCGGCATTATGGACCAGAACGGACTGATGTTCGGGCTGTTTCATATGACGATGATTGTCGATATTGGCCATCTGGCGCTGGGACTCTTGGCGCTGATCGCCGCGCTAAGTTCTGCGCGGATCGCGCGAGTTTATTTTTGGCTGCTCGGAGTGTGGTACACGATTGACGTGTTCACGTTTTTCTTTGGGCATCTTCACTCGTTGAGCCTGCTGGTGAATCTTCTGACCAATTTGCCCCATTTGCTCATCTTTATCGCTGCGTACTGGATC